>Ga0209091_10000727_pt1 | contig 30908 bp, 26 predicted proteins | sample ArcticOcean_MG_C_6_FD_187438 | JGI IMG/M metagenome (GOLD analysis project Ga0209091, IMG submission 187438) | Marine microbial communities from western Arctic Ocean - ArcticOcean_MG_CB8_128 (SPAdes) (version 2) | ecosystem: Environmental > Aquatic > Marine > Oceanic | place: Arctic Ocean...
TTCTTTTGATCGGGCAGCAGTGAAGTAATTATTGAATCAAAAGGGAAGGGTTTTCGGACCTTTCCCTTTTCAATTTAACAGTTTACTTCCTGCTAATCAAAAGTTGCGTTTATTTATTGAATCCAAGAGCGATTACTTTGGCAGTCATTGGTATTCACTCTGGCTCACTCGTTAAGTATGGCATTGGTGGTTTCTCAGATACTACCCATCCACACTTACTGGATCTCTGGTTACATCGAAGCGATTATCGCACTCAGTATCGCCTTTATCGCAGTGGAGAGCATGGTGATGAAGACTGATTTTAATTGGAGATGCTTAATGATCTCCCTATTCGGGTTCGTGCATGGTCTAGGATTTGCGGGGAGCCTAGGTAGCACTTTACAGTTTCTTAGTGCCGATCACTGGCTGCTTCCTCTATTGCTGGCTAACCTAGGGATAGAAGTCGCTCAGCTATTGCTCGTGGTGGGTTGTTTTAGTTTACTACTATCTATGAAAAAGTCTCAGTCATCTCGTCTTGAAAGAGGTCTGAGATCATGGACTGCTTTAGCGATCGCATGCACCGGGCTGATTTGGTTTATCCAGCGGCTTCCATAAGGGAAATAGATGGGCAAAAAAAAGAGGGAGCACGAATGCTCCCCCTTTTAATACTACATGGAAAATTAGTCGTTGTATGCAGACACACCATGCTCAGCTACATCGAGTCCTTCTTCTTCTTCTTCTTCGTCTACTCTAACTCCCATCACTAGTTTGATGATGTAGAATACTACGAATGAGAAGATGAATGCGAATGCACCTACTGCCGCCACGCCGGTAAGCTGTGATACTATGCTTACGTCTTCGTTTCCTCCGTTGAAGAATGGAAGTGCAAGTGCAATTGTTCCCCAGATACCTACGATCCCGTGAACCGATATTGCACCTACAGGATCATCGATCTTGATCTTGTCAAAGAAGAGAACAGAGAACACTACGATCACACCACCGATGAATCCGACGATTAGTGAGGAAGTTACAGTAATAACATCTGGACCAGCTGTAATAGATACAAGACCAGCAAGGAGACCGTTTAGAGCCATTGAGAGGTCAGGCTTCTTAAGAACTGTCCAAGAGATAAGAATTGCACCAAGACCACCACCTACTGCACCTAGAGCTGTAGTTGTGAATACGAGAGCTACTGATGCTGGATCAGCTGATAGGACAGAACCACCATTGAATCCGAACCAACCGAAGAAGAGGAGGAAAGCACCGATTGCTGCTAGTGGGAGTGAGTGCGGAAGAATTGGTTTAAGTCCACTTGAGGTATATTTGCCTTTACGTGCACCGAGAATGATCACTGCTGCGAGTGCTGCAAATCCACCGAACATGTGAACTACAGTAGAACCAGCGAAGTCATAGAACGGAACGTCTAGTCTGTTAAGGAATCCTGTTCCCCAGTGCCATGAACCAGCGATTGGGTATGCGATAGCTACAAGAAGTGTAGAGAAGATCATGAATGATCCCAGTTTAACACGCTCAGCAACTGCACCAGAAACGATGGTCGCTGCAGTCGCTGCGAACATTGCCTGGAAGATGAAGTCTGCCCAGTAAGTATAATCAGCGTAAGCCTTTGTCTCGTTAGCAGCAGCCACTACCGCATTTGAAGCATCGTAGCCAGCCATTCCACCGAACTTCAACCACCCGTTCCAATCAGCACCTGGATAGTGAGTGTTAAATCCAATAAAGTAGTATGTGACGATACCCATACAGATAATGAATACGTTTTTGAAGAGGACGTTAACCACATTCTTCTTCTGGACAAGACCAGATTCGAGGGCGGAAAATCCTAAGTGCATTAAAAATACGAGAGCCGCTGAAATAAGAATCCAGAGGTTGTCGATCATGAATTTCACATTTGCTGTTTGATCAGAAAGTTCAGCAGTAGTAATAACTGCTGGCTCTTGAGCACTTGCTGTCCCCATAAGGAGTAGTGAACCGATGGTTGTAATAACTAGTTTAGTTTTCATATTAATAATTGTAATTTCATACTGAGCAAATGCTGTGCCAAGTTTTGGAAACATGTCTAAATATTAATGGGAACTAGTCATTAGGGTCGTAACCTGTTACAAAAATTGGGTTGTTAGTTGTGACAAAAATGGCACCGCTATAAAGTGTGAAGTAATTAGGTTAGTTGGTAAGGTTAAGGTTAGGATAAATTTATTAAATTATTACTGGACAAACTGGCACAATTGTTGCTGTATTGATTCCGATGAACAACAAAATTAAAACAACATTACTGGGAGGACTTTTATCAGCCTCAATCGCATCACCACTTCTAGCTGGTGATTTTGCTTCACCAATCCAAGTTGTCGCACCAGAAGCAGCTGACATGTTCAGTTTCTCTGCTGGCTACCACAGCACATATGTATTCCGTGGTGCTAACTTCGGTGACGACTTGACTGATTGGAGCCTCGAAGCATCCAAGACTGTCGGAAGTTATGATTTAACTGCTGGTGTTTGGCAGGGAAACGTCAATACTATGGGTACAGAAACAGATTTTTACTTGGGTGCTAGCAAAGACCTCGGTTTCGCTACACTTGATATGGGTTACATCTTCTACTACTTTGACGGTGCTACAGCAGGTAACACTCAAGAAGTTTACCTTGGATTAACTAAGGAAATGGTTGGTGTTGAATTCAGCGCTACATACTTCTATGACTTCGATCTAAACGATACTAGCTACCTTGAGCTTGGTGCTTCTAAGACACTCACCTTGGCTGGTCAAGAGCTTGACGCATCTCTTACTCTCGGTTTCGACATCGAAGAGACAGAGCTTAGCCACGTTCAGGCTAATGTATCAAAATCATATGACCTAAACAGTGCGGTGTCAGTAACACCATACGTTTCATACTCATTTGCTATTGAAGATAACGATTATGCTGGAAATCTTATCGACGACGAGTTCGTTGCTGGTGTTTCACTAGGATTTAGCTTCTAAGTTTTTTCTAAGAAGCAACATTCAATAAATTTCAAGTCCCCTAACATTAGCATCAGCTTTGTTAGGGGACTTTTTTGTACCCTCTTTAAGATTTGTATCACGGAATAGCTTGGATAAAACCCCCGGCAGGGTATGTGCTTGGTTAGCAAGCTGCCAACGCACCTTATTATTTAATGGTCTAATCAACTTGATCAGTTAGACAATCGTATTACCTCTTAATGATAATGTGAGTGATCCCTATTTGGAGGGAGTGAGTCGGTTTGCATGGTAATCAAGCTCTGTCGAAATGGTCACAGGTGAATTCACACTGAAATCTGTTTTCTATGCATATAGCACTCCGGCTATCGTCACATTTGTATCACAGAATGGGATTACATTATTTCCTCGGTGAACTGCTCCTTATTGAATACTTGGAACTGATCAGGCTCTTCTCCTAGACCTATATATTGGGCTGGGATGTTGAGTTCTTGATAGATAGACACAATGATTCCTCCTTTTCCAGAGCCATCCAGTTTAGTGACTACTAAGCCACTCAGCTCAATGGCTTTGTTGAACTCTTTCGTTTGCTGCAGCGCGTTTGATCCTGTAGTGGCGTCTACTACGATTAATTTTGTGTGTGGAGCGGTCTCATCTTGCTTGGCGATGGTCCGCTCTATTTTAGCGAGCTCTTCCATCAGATTATGCCGTGTATGCAGTCTTCCTGCAGTGTCGCAGATGAGGAAGCTAATCCCTTGATTAATGCACGCCTGATGGGCAGTGTAGCAGACCGATGACGGGTCAGCATTTGGCGCGCCCTTTGTGATAGGGATTTGTAGACGTTCTGCCCAAACTTGAAGCTGCTCGACAGCAGCGGCTCGGAAAGTATCCGCCGCTGCCACCATGACACTGTGTCCCTGAGACTTTAAATGATGAGCTAGCTTAGCGGTCGATGTCGTCTTGCCGGTGCCATTCACACCGACCATCACAATGACGTGTGGCAGGCCATCTGAGCGCGGTATGAGGTCTGGTAAATCATCAGGTAGAATGCTGGCAATATGTTTTTTAGTGGTATTGACGACATCATCTGCCGTGATCTGGCGCCCCATATCCTGAAGTTCATCAATGATGGTCACGGACAGTCTTGCTCCGAGGTCCGCAGAAATGAGATCTGCCTCCAGCTCGTCCCAATCGATCTCAGCTTTATTGGTGATTTTGTTGATTAATTTCTTAAAGAATCCTGCCATGGGTGAGCCTTAGATTCATTTACCCAGCTTGTAAAGAGTGGATTGGCCTAGACCCGCAAGATAACAGCTGATTACTTTAGTAAAACAGCACGGAAGAGAGATCACTTCTCAATCCTTACAAAGTTCTGGTATTTGATTAGAAAGTAATGTTATACTGTGCGGTGCAATGAATACTTTAAGCAAACATTTACGAGCCGGTAAGGAACTCAGTGAAAGAGAGGTGCGCGTCGCAGTTGAGATGCTGCTAGATGAGTCAATCTGTCACGAAAAGAAGGCGGACTTCTTACGTGATCTTACCAAGAAAGGTGAAACCATTGCAGAGATTACCTACTTTGTGCAGGCATGCCTTGAGCGCGCCGTTGATCCGGAGATCAACAAGATAGCAGATCAGTTTGAGGGCCCTACTATCGATGTCTGCGGCACGGGCGGTGATAAATTAGATTTGTTCAATGTCTCAACCACTAGCATGTTCGTCATCGCGGCCGGTGGTGCGGTGGTAGTAAAGCATGGGAACCGTGGGATTACTTCTAAGAGTGGCGGGGCGGATGTGCTAGAGGCTCTGGGTGTGAAGCTGGATATTTCAACAGAGAAATTTCGCGAATGCCTCACTACCGCTGGAGTCGGATTCATGTTTGCACCAGCTTACCATCCAGCATTTAAAGTCATCGCGCCAGTAAGGAAATTATTAGCCAATGAAGGAACACGTACCATTTTTAACCTCATTGGACCACTGCTCAATCCAGCCAATCCTGATTGCCAGCTAGTTGGTATCTGTAGCGAAACCCATGCCCAGGCCTACGCTGAGATTCTCCAACGACTCGGACGAGACAGTGCTTGGGTAGTGCTGGGTAAGACGGCTGAGGGAGCTACTGTTGATGAACTGAGCTTAATGGGGGAGTCACACATCTATAAATCTGGAGCCTATCAAGATCTCGTCGATGAAGTGGTCTTACCCACCGACGTGGGGCTGGATCAATGTGAAGTCTTAGATCTGGTCGGTGGAGACGCTGAGCTCAACGCCCGGATCCTAGAAGACATTCTCTCAGGAAAAGAAACCGGACCAAAGAGGCAAATGGTGCTGCTCAACGCAGGAGCCGGCCTAGCCTGTGCTGGTCTAGTGGATGATCTCGCCGCTGGTGTGAAAAAGGCAGCGGAACTTATCGATGAAGGCTCAGCTCTAGAAAGACTTCGCAAGCTACAGGAGGTAGCTTGTTGATTCAGGTTTATAGATCTTAAATCAGCGGTGTTCTTGTGAAGTCTTCACTGATTTAGTTCTTCACAATAAATTGAAGTCATAAAAAAGCACATCGAGTTGATGTGCTTTGATCGTTCAGTGAGAGTAAAGTTGAGGGTTACTCACCCATGATAGTAGCTAACTTTTCAAGTAAAAATTCAGCGGCTTCAGGGCTGGTTGTCTTGAGTTTTGTGATTGTGCCCATCATCTTCTTTTCAAAACCACCGAACTTAGCTTTCATTTCAGGATTCTGTTCAATAACTTCGTCCATTATTTTATCGCCTCCGAGTGCATCGCCTTTTTCTCTGAGCTTACTCATCACTGCTCCGATCTTTTCAAGGTCGGGTATTGCCGCTTTTGCTGATTCAAGGTCGGTTACCTTAGCCAAGCAATCAGCAATTTCATCCATTTGAGTTATTACAGCAGTGGCGATGCCTTTAGCGTCAGTTGGGAGTTCTGTTACAGAGCTTACATTTTCAGCCGCTGCATCAGCTGCATCAGCTACCTTTTTCTCGGCGTCTTTACAGGATACGATACAAAACGGAAGAGCCAGTCCTAGGCTGAGTGTGGTTAATTTAGTTGTTATTTTCATAAGTTATTATTGTTACTAAGAATTTCTACAACCCGCAATTATAAACTCTAGACAGTTCTGTAATAACTCATGTTCTTGGTGATTTGTGAGGCGATAGATTTCTATCTGAGTCAGATCAGGGGTATGCTGAGGGTGATGATGTGCTTAGGGGATTTCACTTTAGGATGACTGGTCAGTTTTATTGAGCCTGCCATTAATCGCTTTCTCTAACAGGGGGTAGTTCTGTTTGCCGATGGGCTTGAGACTGGAGACGATCCCTCCTGTTTCTTCTTTATTGTAATGAAGCTTCATGATGTCTCCGGTGAACTCTGCGTGATCGATCTCTTGCCAGAAGATGACGTTGAGGTTTTTCTGAGGTTTCCAGAATGGGAAAAGCTCCACTCCCATGGGGGTGAGGATAATGTAGGCGTGCCTGACACAGTGGATGCCGATACGGAAAAAGATAGCGGCAGGGATAAGGGCAATGAGGCTCATCCACCAGTAAGCCTTGAAGTCTGCATGCCAGGGGCCCCAGTTGACATATTCATTGAAGAGGGTGCCGATGCAGATCATGGTGGAGATGATGCCTAGGAAGAAGAAGAGGGATGCTTGAGCTGAGCGGGTGAAGCGAATTTCTTTTTCCTGCTCGACGACGGATTTACTTGGCGAGGTAAAGATACGCTTGAGTGGGCTAGCTCCAGCGCGTGGGTCTACTTGTTCTGTTTCTGGTTTGATTTTGGTGGGCATGGGGTGGTAGAGATAGGAGAAAGTTTAAAGGAAAAAGGTTAAAGTGGGCTGGGGTTGTCGCGTATAGAGCTCGTGGCTCAAGCGATTGAACCGCGTGCAGCTTTGCTGCTTTACGCGGGTAGATTTTGTTCAAATTTTAGCGGCGATAACGGTGAGGATGTGGGCGTCTGGGTGGGGGGCCTTCTCTGGTTCTAGGTCGGTGATGAGCTGCTCTGTTTTCCAGCCGTGTGTGGCGAGTAGAAGCTGGAGTTCTGGATAGCTGTACCATTGAAGCTCTTGGCTGGAGCGGTGTTTTTGTTTCTGTCCGCTAGGATGGGTGACGATGTATTGGTGCTTGCGGGAGAGGGTCTGATGGAGACGATTAATGGTGAATTTTGTTTTACACTGAGCGGTGGTTTTCTTGTCGTCACCGAGCTTAGCCTCGTGGTCGAGATACCAATCACCTTCGTTGAGTTCGCCGGCGATCTCTGCCCAAGGGATGAAGAGGGTCATGTAGAGTTGACCATCGGCTGTGGTAGAGGCGTGGATCTGCCTGAGGAGGTGATGGAAATCCCCCCTGGTGAGGAGTTGGGCGGTGAAGGCGGGGATAGAGACGCGCTGGTATGTTTTCTGTAATTCTAAATCGACGATATCTGCATTATGGATAGTGGATCCTTCAAGCTTAGTGGCAAGGTTTTGTTCCTCGGCATTTTGGTGAAGGAGGGTGACCATTTCGGTGGAGATCTCCACACCGTCGATAGGGTGTCCTTTTCCTAAGAGAGGAAGTAACAACCTGCCTGAGCCACAGCCTATTTCTAAACTGGGTTTCTTATCATGAAATTTCTCTAAAAGAGGTAATTCAGAGATGATGTCTTCTTGATTCCAAAATGTATCATGAAGTTTTGCTTCTAGGTCGGTGTACATAGTGATTGATATTGTTAGAGATAAGTTCTCAGTTAGACTTTACTGAGGTCTGGAGTGACAGGAGTCTGTGAAATTATTTCTGGAGAATCAGGAATAACGAGCGCGTAGATAGAAACACCAGGGGCAATTTTTTTAAGGTGTTCATCAGCTGGACGAAGTCCCTTGTCCTCAGAGTCGAGGAAAAGCATGGTGGCGCCCGGGTTTCTATCAAGGAAGTCTTGATAGGAATATTGCTCAGAGATCGTGGTTTTTTTAACGATGGCTCCATTGAGGACGAGGCTTTCTAGTTTCTTGCGGTTCGGTCTATCTGTGAACATGATGCGCCCGCGCTGGTGGGCGGCTACTGCATTGGTGTGGTGCGCGTTGTCATCAAGTGGGGCGACCTGCCAGATCTCTTTACTCCCGAAAATGTGGGTAAACTCTCTGGCTGCAAGGCTATTGACTTCATCATTATTGGTAGCGGCTAAGAGCTGCCCTATACCGGTAAGATCTAGCTCTTCTTCGACATATTCCGAAAGGATATTCGCGCGTTTGGCTGGGATGCCAGCCATGGATGCGGCGGCGACGTTTGAGTAGTTAGTATCGAGCATGAGGACATCATGCCCATCATCATGGAGTGCTTTGGCGATGAGTCTGGTCCAGGTGTTAGCACCAGCGAAGAGGATACCGCGTGGGTTTTTTGAGGCTAGTCCAAGTTTGTTTGCAAGCGGAGCGGCGAGGAGTCCGTAGAATGCGACGGTTCCCACGATGACGATGAATGTGATTAAGACGAGATTTTCTGCCTGCTGAGCGATCTCAGTAGGAACGAGTCCATCCTTAGCTGCCTGAGTGAGTTCTAGTGCGAAAATAGATGTGACCGCTGCCGCGACAATTCCCCTTGGGGCAAGTGAGGCAAGAAAGACTTGCTCTTTAAAGGTGGTTTTTTTAGAGAATAGATTGGCACCAAAGATCGAGAGAGGCCGGACAACGAGAATGAGTAAGGCGAGAAGAATCCCGCCTTGTATGAGTGTCTCGGAGGTGAGCGTTTCGGTATTAACTCGTCCTGATAGGACGAGGAAAAGTAGCGAGATGATTAGTACGCGGAGGTGTTCCTTGAACTCTAGGATATGCTTTACTGAGACGGATTTCTGATTCGCGAGCGCGATGCCCATGACGGTTACGGTGAGCAGTCCAGATTCGTGGACGACGGCATTTGAGGCAGCAAAAGCGATCGCAATCACAGAGATGATGAAGACTGAGTGCAGGAAGTCTGGGATGTAATGCTTTTTAAGTGCAAACTCAATCGCTTTGGCGAGGATAAAGGCGAAGACCAGTCCAACGATCAGGGTCTTCACAAGTGATTCGATGACTGCTGCTCTGGCCGAGTCCCAGTCCCCGGCGACGGCTGCCTGGAAGATAAGGACCGCCATGATCGCACCAATAGGATCAACGACGATACCTTCCCACTTAACGATAGAGCCAACCTTGCGCGAAGGTTTGATATGTCTGATCAGTGGGGCGATGACGGTGGGGCCAGTAACTACTAGAATGGAGCCGAGGATAGCCGCCACTTGCCAGTGCCAGTTAAAAATGTAGATGCCGATAGCTGTGGTGAGGACAAAGGAGATCAAGACCCCGAAGGTGCAGAGCCGCAGCACTGGAGCACCACTTTCCTTGAGCTCGGAGAATTTTAGAGTGAGCCCGCCTTCGAAAAGAATGAGCGCCACCGAGAGTCCCACCACGGGGAGCAGTAGTTTGTTGCCGAGCTCTTCGTTGAGGAAGTCATTGATGCTGATGCTAAAGAGTAGCTGTGCGCCAAATCCGAAAGCGAGTAGAAGTAATATGGAGGGTAGTTTGAACCGCCAAGCAGACCACTGGGCGAGAATTCCTAAACCGAGCATAATGGTCAGATAGGTTCCAAATGAGATGTCAGTAAAATCGTGGATCATAGAGGTGTTTGGGTGATTATTTCATTAGAGTTTTAATGAGCACACTCTGCTTTAGGGTCCCTTGTGAGAAGTTCATGAAGTGCTTGGTTAGCAGGTTTATTTTGGTAGAGGACTTCGTAAACAGCATCGATGATCGGAGTCTCAATATCGGTTTCCTTGGCAGCTTCGTAGATAGAGAGTGTGTTTGGTACTCCCTCAGCTACCATGCCGAGTTGGTCACAGGCTTCTTTTAGACTAAGACCTTCTCCGAGAGCTTTTCCCACGCGGTTGTTTCGTGAGTGAGGGGAGTAGCAGGTCGTCATGAGGTCTCCCACTCCTGATAGTCCAGTAAAAGTGTCTGGCTGGCCACCTAGTGCGATGCCGAGACGTGTCATTTCTGCTAGGCCGCGTGTTACAAGTGCGGCGATAGCATTATCGCCAAGCCCCATGCCGGAGGCTATTCCAGCGGCAATAGCGAAGACATTTTTAAGCGCGCCACCGAGCTCCATTCCTGCGACATCTTGCGAGGTATAGGTGCGGAAATTCGATGTAGATAACATTTCCTGAAGGCTAGAGGTAAGTTTTTTATCGATGCTTCCTACGACCGTGCAGGTAGCGAGATTGATGGCAACTTCTTCAGCATGATTGGGGCCAGAGAGGACCGCGATGGGGTTATTTGGAAGTGCTTCGTGGATGATGTTGCTCATTCGCGTTCCCGTGCCACGCTCTATGCCCTTGGCACAGGAAACCAGCGGGATATCTGCTGGTATACCTAACTTTGAGAGTTTTAATGCGGTCTCTCGGGTAGCGGAAGTAGGGATCACGAAGAGGATGACCTCAGCTGATTTTGTTTCTATCAGATCCGTGCTGCAGCGAATGTTCTTAGGTAGTTTGACCTTTGGTAAATAGCGGTGATTAGTATGCGATGAGTTGATTTCTTTCGCTTGCTCGTCTGAGCGGCCGATAACGATCACTTCTTTAAAGTGCTCTGAAAGGACGATGGCGAGTGCCGTTCCCCAAGATCCAGATCCCAGTACAGCGGCTTTTGTAGTAGTTGACGGCATGTTATTTAGCTTTCTTTGTTTTGTTTTTAGGGGCGAATTTGTGCTCTTTGCCAGCGATGAGATTTTTTATATTTGAGCGGTGTTTCCAGATTGCCATCAGCCCGATAAATGTAGCGAAAATAAGCAATGGTTTGTCCCATGTGCCGTTTGCGAGCTTACCGTGACTCCATGATCCGTAGAGGACTAGAAATGGTAGTGAACCTGCTGCGATTATACTAGCTAAAGAGATATAGCGCGTGATTTTATATGTAAGAATGAAGATGACGATGAGGATGGCTGCACCGAATGGCATGAAAGCAATGAGGACTCCTATTGAGGTGGCTATCCCTTTTCCTCCTTTGAAGTTTACCCATGGTGAGTAGTTATGACCGAGGATGGCGCACAGTCCGGTAAAGACCTTTAGCGCTTGGGCTTTGAATTGGTTATCACCGAGATTGATGGCGTGTTCACGGAGGAATGCTATCGTCATTGTTTCTTCAGCACCGCTGAATTCATAGAGGTTGTAAGCTAGTAGGGCAGGGATGAAGCCCTTGAGGAAGTCTAGGACGAAACAGGCAATCCCGTATTTTTTGCCCACGATACGAAGCACGTTAGTGGCTCCGATATTTCCTGAGCCATGCTCGCGGATGTTAATCCCCCGAGATTTAGCAATCAGTAAACCAAAGGGAATAGAGCCCAGTAAAAATGCGAGGATTGGTAGCAGCCAGATATTCATAATGTGTGTTTGGTGAAGTGGCGAAATTGTATGTGAGTAAGAAGGGATGTCAATACGTGCGGTGAGCATCCCTCAGATTAGCCTGATTTTTTAATAATAATTGAGCGATTTCTCAACTACCCTGTCTCACACCTTATGAACGAAGCCATGAAGTCTGAACCCATTACCTATACTTGTAGAGAAATACAGCGGGTGTGGTGGCAGAAAATCAGTATTCATAAGCCAGGTGTGGATGTTCTCTCAGGGACTTGTCTTTTGATGGTTTTGATGCACTTATTCATCGTTTTCACTGGAGGAATCTATGCGCACCAGAGTATCTATGATCAATGGCTAGGCTTGAAATCTGAGGGTCTCTTAGCAGGTAAGATCTGGCAGCTAGTAAGTTATAGTTTTCTCCACGGAAACTGGATTCATTTACTAAGTAATGTCGTGATGATTTGGCTGATTGGTGGCAGACTTATGACTATCTTAAATCAGAAAAAAGTTGCCCTCTGCTTACTGCTAGGCAGCGTGGTGGGCGGATTATTCTTCGTAGCATTTGACCTCTGGAATGATCAGGGTGCACTGCTCGTCGGTGCCTCGGGATCAGCTTTCGCATTATTCATCCTTATGGCATGTCTCTCACCGAATGCGAAAATGATTCCTATTCCTGTGAAAGCCAAGAACATGGCGATTGGCATCCTTGTCGCCTCACTGATCCTCTGCCTCGCTCATCCAGGTCTCAGTATACCCTTTTTTAGATCGATCAATGAGTGGCTAGAAAAGTCTCAAATGTCATCGGTCTTCCAAGTAGCGCATGCTTGTCACTTAGGTGGCGGTCTGGCTGGACTCTGGCTTTCTTCACGAATTATGGGAAAAATGATCTCTTTAGAAGATCTACAGCGGAGTCGGATCGATTAAATTTGAAATTTAATAACTCTTTTTTCTAAGGTTTTCTCATCTAAAGCGTCACTCCATGGCGGGCACGCTCAAGCTGCGTGTGGAAAGCGGTGAAATGCGAACCATGTTCAGTTCCAGTGGTAGCGCACTCTCCAGACTTAGTCTGGCGATCAATGTCGCGGAAAAATCTAGTCTCAGAATTTCACTCCCAACAGGCGCCGAACTTTTCAATGTCATTGTGAATGGTAAAAGTGCCGAGGTGGTGAAGGAAGGTGATGCATATTGGTTCCTTGTTAGTGAAGCGATTAACGACAAAGAACCAGCCAAGGTTCAGATCACTTATCAAATGGAATCTAGTGAAGATTCTAGCAGTGCAATCACTCTGTTAGGTCCTACGCTAAGCATTCCGTTAGAGAATATTGATTGGTTTGTAATGCTCCCAGACGGTTATGGTCTGAGTAGCTATAAAAGTGGCTTTGACTACCGTGATACGGTCAATAATCATCATATAGGAGGCTACACGGATGCCTTTAAACAGATCAAACAAGCAAGGTATTTGAAGCTTCGCGAAGAGGGGCAGCAAGAACTTGATAGAGCGATGAACTGGAGCAATACCGGTCAGCTAGACAAAGCAAATGCTGCGCTCAACCGGGTCTTCAATAACCAGGCTGTGGATGCCGCGAGCAATGAAGACGCCCGCGTGAAGCTAGAGCGCAACATGACCAGCCAAGCCATCATGGGACTCAACACCCGTAGCCAGAAATCCTACATGGACAATAAGGCAATGGGGAATACTCAGCGTGATAACGGTGCGCTAGAAGAAGCGGTAACGAGAAACCCATTCTTTCTTGGAAGTAAAAATTTCAATCCAAACCAGATAGGAGACTATATGCAGGGAAACAGTGATGAAGAGATACAAGCGATGCAAAGGATCGCCAAAAAGCTCGTCAAAACCCAACTAGTGTCTAACGATGCGGGGCAGGCAGTGGAGCTAGAAATCTTAGACACAAGAAAAGTCCTCCATTTCCACAAAGACCTCCACCTCGCAGGTGATAGAGACCTGGCAATACAGATAGAACTAGATCAAGCAGTGACTATTGGTTCTGATAATAGTGGCTCAGGATCAAACTTCGGCCTCATCCTTATCTTAGCTATCTGTTCTTTCCTTGGCATCTGGTTAGCTAAGAAATAATGACGAAACAGTTATCTCTGTATTATAGCTAAACTATTTTGCCTAGGGTCATTGCGCATTAAGAGAAGAGCAAAACTGAGGCAGATAAGTGTGTTGCCTGATGTAATCATCGTGAAATGGTTATTTGCGAGGCTCGGTGCGGAAGTCGCCACCGAGTGCGAGGTGGAGATTGATGCGGTTTTGTAGTCTGCTGTTGCGGAGATTGATGAGAGCGGCGCGGGCATTATTAGCGCGACGCTGGGACTCAAGAATTTCTAGGATACCGGAATTTTCGATGCCTTCGGAGTAATCTAGCTCAGCTGATCGCTCAGCGAAAGTGGCTTGCTTGGTTTCTTTTATTAAGAAAACTTCTTGTTCCTTAAGTGAGGCGTCACGTGCGATGGCATCTTCGACTTCGCGGAAGGCACGGATGGCAGCAGTGGAGTAATCGTAGATAGCAGCTTTGTTTCTGGCGAGTGCGGCATCGGCATTGGCTTTGAGTGCGCCTCCATTGTAGATACGTTGAGAAAGTGATGCGGCTATATTCGCCGCTATGAACTGTGGGTTGAATAGATTATTAGTGGAGGAACCTCCAGTGGATGCGCGGGATGAGAGGTTTAGAGCGGGGAGGAGGCTCTTGCGGTCAGCGTCTGCTAGCTTCGCTGAGCGGAAGACATCGAGCTGCGCTGCGACGAGATCTGGTCGGCGTGAGACTAATGTGGCAGGGAGGCTGGTTGGGATTGAGTCTTTGAGATGGGGTGATTTTTTTGATGTCTGAAGTACCGCGGCGGGGTATCTGCCGAGCAGAGATTCGAGCGATCTAGCCGCGTTGTCACGTTGTAGCGTGCGGCTCTTGATGCCTCTCTGTGCAGAGGCCACATTAGTACGGCTGAGCTGCACGGCGATTGCTCTAGTACCGGGAACACCCGCTTTGTAATTCCGCTCTACGATGTCCCTGTTTTTCTTAAAGGACTCTAAAGTTCGCTCGGCTAAGTCCAATTGTTGGCCAGCTGTGACGAGGTTGCAATAGGCTTTAGCAGTATTTGCTGCGAGGGATAGTCTGGCATTTCTGTAGTCTTCCACGGAGGCCCGGTAGGAGGAAATGGATGCATCATTGAGGTCACGGAGTCTGCCCCATATATCTGGTTCCCAAGAAGCATTCAGCGATAGCCCATAGGACTCACCGATGCTGCGAGTGCTATCACCATTACCATTTCTGGAGCGTGAGGTGGAAGTTGATGCAGAGAGAGATGGTAGGAGGTTTGCTCTAGCTCCGATCGTCCCTAGCTGTGATGCCCGGAGTCTAGCCGCTGCTGCATTCAGGTTCGGGTTGTTAGAGATGGCTTCAGTTACCAATTGTGTCATGGCTGGCGAGCTAAACTCCGACAGCCACGCAGTAGAGATTTTACCGTGCTGACCTTTCGCTGCGGCACTCCATGAGCCAGGTATGGTAGCACTGACGGACGAGAGACTACCACTCTTCACGTGCTTTGCACAACCTGTCAGAAATAGGAATGTTAGAAATGTGATTCCGAGAATGGAGCGGTTCGTCATGATTCGTATTCTACCCATGAGGAAATAATTTCAAGTGTAGATTTCGAAGTAGTGACGGATAAAAAAAGCTCACTAGGAAGAAACCTAATGAGCTTTTTGTTAGAATGAGATTGCTTTCTAAGCTTTAGGAGCCGCGGGAGCAGTTTCTGCAGCTGGCTTGTCCTGCTTCTTGGTGGTCTTGATGTAGAGCTCGCGGAGCTGCTTGAAGTCGACTTCTGCTGGTGACTGTGACATGAGGTCTGAGCCACGGTTGTTCTTAGGGAAGGCGATGACTTCACGGATGGAGTCACAGCCACAGACGAGCATGGCGATGCGGTCTAGGCCGAGTGCAAGTCCACCGTGTGGTGGTGCGCCGAAGCTGAAGGCATCAAGTATGTGACCGAACATGGATTTCTTCTCTTCTGCGGTGATGCCGAGTGCGGTGAACATCGCGTCTTGGAGTGGTGCTTCGTGGATTCGGATAGATCCGCCACCTAGCTCGTAGCCATTGAGGACGACGTCGTATGCCTGGGCGCGGAGGCCTGCGTAGTCGCCAGCCATTAGTTTAGCTTCGTCTTCTGGGACTGGGCGGGTGAACGGGTGGTGCACAGCGTGCCAGCGAGCATCTTCCTCATTGTAGGCGAGAAGTGGGAACTCGGTGACCCAGAGGAAATTCAGCTCGGTGTTGCCTTCTAACAGGTTTTGGAAATTAGCACACATGATGCGGACGCGGCCGAGGACGTCGCAGACGGTGTCCCAATCACCAGCGCCGAAGAGGATGAGGTCACCTTCTTCGATGTTCATGGTTTCCTTGAGTGCTGCTAGTTCAGTTGCGCTGAGAAATTTAGTGATCGGTGAGCGCCAGTCTTCTGGGTTAGGACCACGTGCTTGGATGTAGGCGAGTCCTCGCGCACCACCTTCGATGGCCGCTTTGGTGAGCTTGTCGATCTGTCCAGTAGATGCTTTTGCAAATCCCTTTGCATTGATGGCCTTGATACATCCACCTGCCTTGAGTGCTCCTGAGAATACCTTGAATTTACTTTCCGCGAATACTTCGCCAAGGTCATTGAGATGAATTCCAAAACGGCGATCTGGCTTGTCAGACCCGAAGGTGTTCAGTGCATCATTATAGGTGATGCGGTCAAATGTAGCGGGTGTGTCTGCATTGATGGATTCCTTAAAGACTCTGCCGAGAAGTTTTTCTACCAAGCCGATGATGTCGTCTTCTTTAACAAATGATGCCTCGATATCGATCTGTGTGAATTCAGGTTGACGATCTGCGCGGAGGTCTTCATCACGGAAACAACGAGCGATTTGGAAATACTTCTCAATACCACCACACATGAGCAGTTGCTTGTATTGCTGGGGTGCTTGTGGGAGTGCGTAGAAATTTCCTGGATGCATCCGAGACGGGACTAAGAAGTCACGCGCTCCTTCAGGGGTCGACTTAGAAAGGATAGGAGTTTCAATCTCCAGGAAACCGTCTTCATCGAGCACATCACGGGTGGTCTTGGTGATGCGGTGGCGGAGTTTCATATTGCGCGCCATGACTGGGCGGCGGAGGTCGAGGAAACGGTATTTGAGACGCAAGTCTTCGTTATTGATTTCCTTATCGAGCTGGAAGGGGAGGACTTCAGATTTGTTCACGATAGTGAGCTTAGTGGCTGAGACTTCGATAGAACCAGTAGCAATCTCAGTGTTTACAGTAGATTTACCTTCGATCTCTGGACGCTCTTCCACGATCCCAGTGATCTGGATCACGTCTTCGTGGCGTAAAGTTTTAGCAAGCTCAGCAATCTGGGGATTGGTCTCAGGCCGGAACACGCACTGAGTGATGCCTTCGCGGTCACGGAGGTCGATAAATGCTACACCACCGTGGTCTCGGTTAGAATTCACCCATCCGATAAGTGTGACGGTGTTACCGATGTCTGAGTGGTGGAGTTCGTTGCAGTGGTGTGTTCTCATGATGATTGATTTGTAGAAATTCGCTTATAAGTGCGTGCGGAGGTGGGTGTCTTAGAAAACTAGGTAAATGTCGAGTCTAAGCTTTGAAAATATTGACATATTCGGTGGTTCTGTGAAATATAGCGGATGTTTATTACGTCTATAAACAGCGATGTTGATCAAGCTATGGCCTTGGTCGAAATAAGCACGATACTTTATGATTAGATTTAACACTCAGATATTAGCTGTATTTTTCCTGTGTCTACTGACCATTGCTTGTAAAAAAAGTGATGTGAAGCAGGCTGAGTCAGAGGCTGTGGATACCAGCGAGAGATTAGTTTCTATTGAAAACCCCGTTGATTATGGAAGAGATATTCAGCCGATTCTCTCGAACTATTGCTACCAATGTCATGGGCCAGATACGGCAAGCCGAGAAGCTGGTCTAAGGTTGGATCTGAAGGAGAGTGCCCTTGGCTTTAAAAACGATCAGGGAGTCTATACCATCGTCCCTGGCAATCCGGATGAAAGCGAGCTAGTGAAGCGCGTGGAGTCGCATGATCCAGAGCTGAGAATGCCGCAGGATGAATCAAAGTTACTCAATCCTGAGCAGATAAAATTACTGCGAACGTGGATAGCCGAAGGTGCCGAGTTCCGAGACCACTGGGCATACGAAGCTCCGGTGAAGGCACCATTACCAGAAGTGAGTCAGCCAGGATGGACAAATAATGCGATCGATCACTTTGTGCTGGCAAAGCTAGATGAAGAAAATCTCAAGCCAAATCAAGAAGCGGACCGTGGTCTATTGATTCGCCGAGCTACTCTGGATACCATTGGGCTACTCCCCACTCCTGAGGAGGTAGATGCTTTTGTGGCGGATGAATCTGAAAATGCTTATGAAAAGGTGATTGATAGGCTGCTAGAGTCAAAAAGCTACGGTGAACATCGCGCGCATTTCTGGCTAGATTATTCTCGCTATGGTGATTCCGCTGGGCTGCATGCAGATGGGCATCAAAACCGCTGGCCATATCGGGACTATGTGATTCGCTCATTTAATGAAGATAAGCCATTCGATCAGTTTACGATGGAGCAGCTCGCGGGAGATCTGATGCCGCTCAAGAATATCGACCAGCTTGTTGCTACAGGATTCATAAGAAATGGTATTAATACGGGAGAAGGTGGGACATTTCTGGAAGAGCTGCGCGTGAACCTGGCACGCGAACGACTCGAAGCCTTTGGTGCTATTTTCTCAGGAATGAGCACCACATGTGCTGCCTGTCATGATCATAAATACGATCCTCTCAGCCAGGAAGATACATATCAGCTCAGTGCCTTTTTCAATAACATCAACGAAAAACCATCTAATGATGAAAACTCGAACTGGCCACCATTCCTGTCTATTCCAAAGCCAGAAAGCATGGAGGAATACAATAAAGTGCTGGCTGAGAAATCAGCTCTGTTAGAGAAAATCAAAACTCGTGAATCTAAGCTCGAATATTTGATAGACCAGTGGCTAATCTCTGGGGGGAAGCCTGAGAGTGTTTCGGCTGATAAGCTTGTCCTGCACCTTAAACTTGATGAATCAACCAACGAAAAATTAGGATCTAACATAATTAAAAACAGCGCGATTCACACAGAGGTAAAGGAATTTAAGTCCACAGGACCCAGTCCAATCTGGGGTGAGGACACGCTGTTGTGGCGTGGTTTTCGCTTAGCTTCAAATACGCAATTCAATCTCGGTGAGCTTGCTGGATTTGAGCGTGATCAAGCCTTCAGCGTCTCAAGCTGGATCAAACCGAGGGGTACAGCGGCTCGACTTGGTGATGTTAAAAAGGGTGTTCTTATCGGCAAAATGAGTCAAGAGTCTCCGCATAGAGGGTGGAATGTTTACTGGAAAAAAGGCGCCATTCTTTTTCAGCTGAGTCATGATTCGTCTAACAACTTGCTCTCAGTGGAAGCCCCCGGGAGATTAGCGCCAGTGAATCAATGGACCAATGTCTGCGTGACGTATGATGGATCAGGTAAAGCGGCTGGGGTGAAGATTTATATCAACGGTAAGCCTGTGAAAACAAAGATAACCAAAGATACGCTCACTGCTTCTACTAAAACGGAAGCTCCTTTGTGGCTGGCTCGCCGTCATCCTGCTGGGGAAATCCTTCAGCAGACTGGCTATCAAGAGATGCGAATTTATCAGCGAGAGTTAAATAGTGAGGAGGTTAGTGGGCTGCAATACGAGGTGCATGCTGCTCAAATTTTGGCTGAGAAAAAGTCAGCAGACTGGACCTCTGATGAGAGCTTGATCGTCTCTCGATTCTATTTTCGAGAAATAGATACAGAGATGCAGTCGATGCAGCAGCAACTGACTGAAATGGATAAGCAACTCGCGGTTCTCTCCAATAAGGGAGTGAAGACACTCGTTACCGAGGAAGCGGATACTGTTCCGTATGCCGATGTGCTAGATCGAGGCGGCTACGCATCTCGTCTAAATAGGGTTCAGCCTGATACCCCGCATTTCCTGCCGCCGATGCCAGACGGTGCTCCTAAGAACCGCCTCGGACTTGCCCAGTGGGTAACGATGTCTGAAAATCCGCTCACAGCGCGGGTCACGGTGAATCGGATGTGGCAGGAGGTTTTTGGCTACGGATTAGTCGAAACGAGTGAGGAATTCGGCATTGTAGGGGATCGCGCTAGTCATCCAGCATTACTCGACTATCTAGCTGTGGACTTCATGGGAAATGGTTGGAAAATAAAGCGGATGTATAAAATGATGTTGATGTCGGCGACTTACCGACAATCTGCCAAGGCGAGTCAATTTGCCAGTGCGGAAGATCCTAAAAACCGATTACTCTCTCATGGACCACGATTCCGGATGCCGGCAGAGTCGCTGCGTGATGCCGCGCTACAAAGCTCTGGGCTGCTTGTAAATAAGATCGGTGGACCAAGTGTGAAGCCCTATCAGCCAGATGGTTTGTGGGCGACCAGTAGTGCGAAGAACGGTAAAAAATATGTCAGAGGAAAAGGTGAAGACCTCTATAGAAGATCGCTTTATACGTATCTCAAACGCACCGCACCTATTCCGAATATGACGGTGTTTGATGCAACCGACCGGACTGGTTTCTGTGCACGTCGTCAGAGATCTAACACTCCAATGGCGGCACTCACTCTGATGAATGACCCTCAATTTTTAGAGGCCGCCAGATTGCTCGGTAACAGAGCGATCAAGGATGGTGGTTCATCAACAGCAGATCGTATCCAGTTTATAGCGAAAGTCTTGTTAGCTCGGACGCTAGAACAAGAGCAGGTAAGCTTCCTAGTAAATACGCATGCGAAACTACTCGCTAAATATTCTCAAGATGAAGTGGCTGCGAATGACCTGCTTAAAGTAGGGGATGCGCCAATAGATAAATCCATTCCTCCATCAGAACAAGCCGTCTGGATGCTCATTACTTCCAGTATCATGAACACAGACGCAGCCATCACTAAATAATTATGAAACCTTCTAATCAGCTCTGCTCAGACAATCATGGAGAACCGCTCACACCCTGTCATTTGCCAATACCAGATGAGCTGAAATCTGAGTGGATAGCGCTTCAGAACAGACGTCATTTCCTAGGGAATGGCGGGAAGACACTTGCGCTGGCAGGTCTCGCATCGATATTGGGAGATAAATTGATAGGCAATGCTTCGGCTTCAAATAATAAACCTACACATTTTCCAGGTACTGCAAAGCGAGTGATTTCTCTCTTCATGTCTGGTGGACCTCCCCAGATGGAGACGTTGGATTACAAGCCGATATTAGAGAAGTGGAATGGCAAGGACATCCCGAGTTCAGTCAAAGCGAACTCCACGGGGATGACCTCTGGTCAGGCAAGATTCCCAGTGGCTGCCTCAAGATGGGGATTCAAGCAATATGGTGAATCGGGTCGCTGGATCAGTGATTTACTGCCCAATACAGGAAAGCTAGCTGATGAGATGACGGTGATCAATTCGATGCATACCGATGCGATCAATCATGAGCCAGCACAGCTTCAGTTTAACACTGGGAGCATGATTCCAGGTAAACCATCGATGGGTGCTTGGCTGTCTTATGGGCTAGGTAGTCTGAACAATAATTTACCAACCTACGTGGTGCTGACTACGAAAAACACGGTGGGCAATGCTCAGCCCATTACCTCGCGTCTCTGGGGAAGTGGATTTCTCTCTTCGAGTTATGCGGGGGTTCAGCTGCGTGCGGCGAAAGATCCCGTGCTTTATCTAAAAGACCCCAAGGGTATGGACAGACAGACGCGTCGCGACTTGCTCGATGCGGTCAATGAAATGAACCGAAAAACGTATGAGGAATTTGGCGATGCAGAAACTCACAGCCGGATCAAACAATACGAAATGGCATTCCGCATGCAAGCGAGCGTGCCTGAGCTTTCAGACCTTTCTGATGAACCTGCGAGCACCTGGGCACTCTACGGAGAGGAAGCTAAAATCCCTGGAAGTTATGCCTATAATTGCCTGATGGCGCGTCGTCTGGCTGAGCGAGGCGTGCGATGCACTCAGGTTTATAAACGAGGCTGGGATGTGCATGCTAATTTAAAAAAGGATCTGCCGATACTTTGCCGTGAGGTAGATCGTGCTAATTACGCCTTGGTCACCGATCTCAAGCGCCGTGGGATGCTCGATGATACTCTCGTGATGTGGAACGGCGAATTTGGCAGGACGGTTTATTCCCAGGGAACCAAAGCCGATGGTCGTGACCACCATGCCGATTGTTTCAGCATGTGGATGGCGGGAGGGGGGATCAAACAAGGTCACCTCCATGGAAAAACTGACGATTTCTCCTCTGTTGTTGTTGAGGATCCAGTGCACACGAGCGATCTATCCGCCACCATTTTGCACGCGCTGGGTATTAAACATGAAAATTTCAGTTTCCGCTTCGGTGGCCTCGACCAGCGACTCACAGGCGTGGAGCATCGCAAGGTCGTTAAAGCCCTGCTTAAGGCTCATCAATAATGCCAGTGAGAAGTAATTGATTATCTCCGCTGGCTCTTACGTTGCTTACGGGGGAATTGGGTGGCGAGGATGCGCTGATAGTTTTTTTCCTTTACTAAAAAGAGCGGGTAGAGGTGTTCTGCGATCCAGTCGAATCCTGCTTGGAGCCCGTTTTCTTCATAGACTCTGCCTATCTCAGCTTCTACGGAGGTTGGGTTTCCTTTGCTTTTAAGGAAATCATTTGAGGTGAAGCGGACGAACATTTCACCATCCATCTCACCTTTTTCTTTGAGTATCCATTCGCGGACATAGAGGGCGAGGACGGCATCGCCTACCCAGGCTTCTTCGCGCTCTTTAGTGAGTGCGGCGTCTTTTTTCTTTGGAGCTGCCATGTGTGAAAAGAGCTTTAGCGTTTCAGACGTTTTCGTAAAGCAGTTTCCGACACACCATCCCAATATCCGCTTTCTAACTCTAGAAATACTGAGGTGTAGGGAAGGCTGGTGGTGGTCTTGATGACGAGGATGCGGTAGTTTTTTCGAGCATCGGTGATGAGTAGATTGAGGGTGTTGTTAGTGAGTGTTAGCGTAGCACGCTCGTTGAGGACTTGCTTGAGTTTGGTGCGGTAATCATCGATGCCTGGTGTATCGTGCTCGCTGACTGCTCCAGCTTCTCTGGTGATGTGGATGCGTGGCCTGACATGGCTGTGAGAGTCTATGGATTGCAATACGCCATCAAGTGCCTCCGTAGTACTTACGGGGGTGGTGATGGTGGTGACTCCACTTCTGGAGAGTGCAGGGAAGGATGGCTCGGCGATGATAACCCAATTAAATGTACCAAGTTTATGCACCTCATGATCCACAGTGCTAAGCCATGTGGGAATAGGTGGAGTAGCTTGCTGGCAAGAACCTAGTAGAGAAAATACTGCGAACAATGTGGTGATGAGCGGGGTTTTCATGTTACGTTGTTTAATCAGCTACTTAATGTTGATGGTCTTTATTATGATCTGCACAGCCGGTGCATTTTGGCCAGTCGGTGGTGTTGTCTGCATAGTATTCTTTTTTCCAGATAGGAACACGCTGCTTGATTTGATCGATCACATAGCGACAGGCTTGAAATGCTGCATCGCGATGCGCTGAGGAGACACCTACGTAGACAGCCATTTCGCCGATGGCTAAATGACCAATACGATGGTGGCACCTAATGTCTTGGATGTCAAAACGTTCTATAGCATCTGTGATGATACGGTTTCCTTCTTTAGTCGCGAGCTCAGGGTAGCAGGAATACTCTAATGAGGAAACAGACTTGCCGTCATGATGATCTCGTACCCATCCCTCAAAACTACAGTATCCACCACAGGTGGAGGAGAGGAGTTGTTCACGAAGTGATCTGGGTATGATACTAGCGTCAGTTATTTTAAAACGCATATTGTCTAGGGTGGTATGATTATTTTCTAGGAATGATGAGTCGTTTACCAATGGAAATGTTAGAGCCATTGATTCTGTTGGCTTTTTGGATAGCTGAGACCGATGTTCCATACTGACGAGCCAGACCGTAGAGAGTGTTACCTTTAACAACTGAATGGTAGATTGGTGGCTTGGTTTTAGGTGTGATCTTTTTAGCAGTAGATTTCTTAGTAGCTTTGCGAGGGGCTGTCGTCTCTGGTGTTGTATAGACTTTCTTTGGTGTGGTATTTCTCGCGATACTAATACTGTTACTCGTGCTCTGGGGAGGAGTTGGTTTCTTTTTGGCAGATCTATTCCAAGTGAATGTGCGTTTAGGAGCTTGATCTGCCCAGTTCTCTACATAATTACCGTTAGAGTCGAATGGACCATGGCTCTGCTGAAACCCACTTGTTTTATTAACAGTTACAGTTTTACCACCAGAGCTACAGCTACTGAGACCTATTATAACAAAGGCGATAGGGAATGACTTTATGATGGTAATGATATTTTTTTTGATGCGTGAATTCATTGAATGATCTTTAAAATTAACATTTATTAACTAGGGTGGCGATTGTTATTTTTTAGATTGGAGAAATCACTCATTTTTTTTTAAATTGTTAACTCTTCTTAAATAAGGGTTTAGCGGGTGATTTAAGAAAAAACACGTATAAATCGCAATGATGGATTGACAAGTGGGTGAAATTCCCTAGGTTCTCCGCCTCGTGCCACTTTCAAAATGAACTTGGCTTCATCAGGAAAACACTAATAGGATTTCATCATGAGTAAAAGAACTTACCAACCATCTAAGCGCGTTCGTAAACGCCAACACGGATTCCGTGCTCGCATGGCTACTAAAGCTGGGCGTGATTGCCTTCGTCGTCGTCGTCAAAAAGGCCGCAAGCGTCTCTTACCTAAGGGTGCAGAGATTCACTTCAAGCGCCACACTAAGCAGCACACCTAAGAAAATCTCTATCTTGCAGTGATGATCTTCTGATCTTCACTGCAAGATATTTTTTCTGAGTGCTTGGCTTAAACTTAGACAACCTCGTGATATTTATTGCGCCCCATGCGGCTTCCTAGAAAGTTCTCAATAACACAGCGAGCAGAATTTGCTCGCTCAAGAGAGCTCGGGATTTCCCGACCAGGGCGCTATTTAGTTCTTAGTGTTCTGCATCAAGCAGATTTAGATCATTTTAAGACAGGATTTATCACCACGAAAAAAGTAGGGGAGGCTCACCAGCGAAATTTATTACGCAGGAGATTCAGAGCAATTATTCAACATCACGGTGAGAGGATAAACCCTCATTACTACATCGTAACGATTGCTAGGTGGAGAGCTAAAGAAGCCAGTTACCAGGAGTTAGAAAAAGACTGGCTCAAGCAGGCTAACAAGCTAGGAATTATCAAACCTGTAGATCACTAATATCTAATGAATCCATTGTATTTTCCAAAGTGGTTCATCAAAAAGATGATCGTGCTCTACCAGAAGCTGATTAATCCTATTCTACATTTCATCGGTGGGCCCTACGCAGGATGTAGGTTTTCACCATCGTGCTCTAACTATTGCTTACAAGCAGTGGAAACTCATGGAGCTATCAGAGGACTGCTTTATGGAATCTGGCGTATCTGCCGTTGCCATCCCTGGGGTGGAAGCGGAGATGATCCTGTTCCCTCTAAGCGTTCTAATAAATAAATTATTTTTACACACTAACTTAATATCACATTATGGACCGTAAAGGCTGGATAATACTCATCTTCTGTAGCATCGCACTGGTGCTAAACTACACGTTTCTCAACAGTAATCAGAAGAAAATCAATGAAGGAGCAATAGACGCTACCGAGGAGGTCACAAAGACTCCAGCAGGAGAGGGCGAAAAGTCTGCTACTGATTTAGCGGCTAATCCTGATCTAACTGGTGGTGGAACTACACCTGCTGTAGATCCATCGCTCAAGGTCAAGAAAGATGACCCGTATGAGATGTTCGCGATCACTGATGGTGAAAAGGTGACCAAGTTTACGTTTTCAAACATTGGTGGAGGGATCAAGACTGCTGAGATGCTGAATGAGAAGAAGGTCTTTGATAAAGACAATAATGTGACTCTCAATGAACAAAGTAAGTCAGTGATCGGTGCCTTGGCGACAAGTTACAAGAATATTGAGACTACTTATTATGATCGAATTGAGCAGAATAGAAATTCGGTGAAATATCAAGGTCAACTGGAAGATGGTGTGACCGTAACCAAGGAGTGGACACTGGGGGAAGGAACTGCGGATAAAGCGCCAACATTCAAACTAGTAATCACATTTAAAACTAAAGAAGGAAAGAAGCTGGAGCTCAATAAATACTCAATTACGGCGGGAACCTCCGCACCATTGTTTAAAAAAGAACAAGTGAATTTAGCCGGTTGGTTTTACTATGAGGACGGTGACTATACACAGGAGGACCATGGTAATTTCAGTGGGGGGATGTTCTCTGATGAGAAACCCGTGGATACTATCACAACGGTGAACCTTGAATATTTCGGAGTGAATAGTCAGTTTTTTGGGACTTCTATTTTCCCCAAATCTGACGCTAAAAGCGATAGCCTCTGGGCATCCGGAAAAGAAACCACTTTCGGCGACGAAGAAGGAAAGGGTAAACGTTGGATCTTCCAGGTGGGTCTAGAGCTTCCTGAGAAGACCGTTAGCAGTGATATGCCTGTTCAGCTTACTTATGAGGTATTCGTGGGAGCGAAGCAGAATAGACAGATGTCAGCTCTCAGTGAAAATAGTGATGACATCATGAACTTCAGCATGTTTTCTGCCTTCGGCTGGATCTCAGATAAGATGAATAAGGCACTCAACGGGATTCACAACTGGTTCCCAGAAGATGCCGCTTGGAGCTGGGGACTAGCGATCGTTTTACTCACTATCTTCATCCGAATCATCATCTGGCCGTTGCATAATAAATCCACGCGCACTATGAAGCGCATGAGCAAGCTTCAGCCTATCATGAAGGAGCTGAAGGAGAAGCATAAGGAAAATCCGCAGAAGCTCAACCAAGAGACCATGAAGCTCTATCGAGAGTATGGCGTGAACCCGATGGGTGGTTGTCTGCCAATGCTGGTGCAGATCCCTATTTTCTTTGGAGTGTTCAACATGATCAACGCCGCTGTGGAGCTAAGAGGTCAGCCCTTCATGTGGGTGGATGATCTTTCCCAGCCGGATCACCTGACTGATGTGTTTGGGCTGCCACTAAATTTACTTCCTATCTTGATGGCGGTGACCATGGTCGTCCAGATGCGGATGACTCCTCAGACGGGCGATAAACTCCAGCGTAGAATCTTCATGCTGATGCCGTTGATGTTCTTCGTATTTTGTTACAACTACGCCTCAGCACTCGCTCTTTACTGGACCACTCAGAACATTGTTTCTATCGGGCAGACCTGGCTCACTCAGCGTATGCCAGAGCCTGAGCTTGCTAAAAAAGTAGCAAGAGGAGCGAAGAGACTGCATACCGATAACGAGAAACCTCGTAAAAAAGGATTCATGGAAAAGATGGCTGAAAAGCTTGAAGAAGCGCAGAACCAACGCGATGCAAAAGCAGGAAAGGCACCACCAGTAGAGAAGAAAAACCCTGGTCAGCCCGCAGCGAAAAAGCCTAAGAAACGCAACCCTAAAACAGGAGGATAAATCATGAGTAATACAGAAGAAAGAGACCTGGGCACTCAACCGCTCGATACAATCCTTACGGGATGGCAACTCAATAACCATGACGTGGTGGAGGCATCACCTGAGCAACTCACTCACAAGCAGCTAGTTCGTGCTAGGAATGGCAGAAGACTCACGCTGAAGATGATGATCAAGGTAGCCAGAACAGTGAATTTTTCTGTCTGGGGCAGGCTCACTGATGAAGAGCGCGAGCAGTTCACCGAGTATTCACCTAAGCACCTATTCACTTATTCTAAAGGCTCAGATGAGGCATATGTCGATCCTAATAAAGCACTTTACGAGGTCATTGCGGACAGAGAAATCCGGGCAGATTTCCGCACGGAACTAGGTATTTAGTTTAGCAGCGAGAAAAGCTTTAAACGTATTTTTTATTTCCTCTACTCGTTTATCTGAGTAGGGGATTTTTTCTGGATGCCCCCAGACGACTTCTGGCCATGCGGGATCTTTCTCTGTTCTGCCGATGACATGGATGTGCATCTGCTGAACAATGTTTCCTATGTTGCCGATGTTGATTTTTGCTGGGGAGAATTTTAATTCTAGGAACTGGCTCACAGCTAAGGTGCAGGCATTGATATCTGAGTATTCAGCGGTGGTGAGGTGGGTGATCTCAGTCTTCTCCGTGTCCACCCGTGGGACGATGACGAACCAAGCGTAATGCGCATTATTCTTTAGGAGCACTTCACAGTTTTGGTGAGTCACTAAATGATATCCCCCAGCAGCAAGCCGAGGGTGTAGGTTGAAATCAGCCACGATAGTTCTATTTAGTAGGGATTTGGTTTAGCGTGTAATAGACGTTTGGATGCCAAAGTGGCTTACTGTCCTTTGATTTGAGCTTCGATAAATCCAGATGATGGACATGGCCTTGGGTTAGTTTATCAAGAGAGAGGGTCACTGACATTCCGTCTTTTGAGACAAGTGCCTTGGTTACTTTGGGGGTTAATTGATCTACTTCTGGGCTACCGTAGGATTTTTGATAAATATAAGTCCATGCGGAACATTGATAATTAGTGATTTCTCCTGCTGTGGCTGAGTCAATAGACTTGGTAAATGAGATTTTGAATCCATCTGGTGTCGCATTCATCGTCTTCATTTCAAATGGGATCTTATCAGTGGCGCGCACTCGCTCGAAGCTGAACATCTTCCCGCCTCTTGATCCCCAGCCACGACTTGTGCAGCCTACGAAGAGCGTCCCATCATTGCTTAGTCGCATCGGGACAATTCCACATTTGAAGCCACCTAACATTTTCCAGACGGCACCCTGATAGACACCATTGACTTCCTCTAAATAGACACGCTGCACCTCTGAGTGGGTTTGCTCGCCGATAAGAATTTGGTTCTGAAACACTCCGAATTTTCCAGCAGTGTGATCCGTGATGACCGCTGTGGGTGATTGACCTACTTTGCCGTGGGGAATCTGTATCGCTGGAGGCACATATTCAGGGATTCTTGCTGCTTCAGTGACGATCCTAGATTTGTCTATGGGTTCCAGTGGTTGTTTACCCATGTTTGGCGCATCCTTGTAGAAAATATTGCCAGCAGGATTACCTGTGAAACTACCTGGTTTGAGATGCTTGAGGCATGATGTCCCGTTCCACATACCTTGGTTATCTGTGTAGAAAAGGTCACCTTTGTCATTGTAGCCGATCCCTCCTGGGGAGCGAACCCCAGAGGCAAATGGGGTCGTTGTGCCGTCTGGCGCTATCTTCATACTCCAGCCTCGCCACTGTGCTTTTGGGTGGAATGATCCTGTAAGGCAGTTCACTGTGTAAACATTACCATCCTTATCTGGAGTTGATCCGAACACATACTCGTGGTAGTCGCCGGTCATTCCCCATTCATTGGAAATCATTTCGTAGGTTTCGTAGGTTCCGTCTTTATCCTTATCGGCTATTCTGCCGTAGGCTTCTCGATCTTGGAGATAGAGCCAGCCATCTTTGTAATGCATTCCTAGCGGTTCGTGAGCAGCGTTATAAGCTTTCTTCCAGGTTACCTTTGTGAGATCGGTTTCATACGCACCCGTACAGATCCAGATGTCACCTCTTCGCGTGCCAACTGCGATTTGATTGCCTGACATCAGGGCGATCGATCCTATCTCAATGACCTCCCCTTTAGGAAGGGGGATTACTTCGCGTATATAATAGTCCTCTTGGTTTGTCTTAATTTGAGGTAGGACATTCTTCTTCTCGGTCTGTGCTTGAGAAATGGTCGTGCTCAGAACTGCGAGAATCAGGATTTTGGCAGTGTTAAAATTTATTTTTTCCATGAGTAGGTTACTTTAAATGTGTTGGTTCCTTTTTTGAGATTAATGCTAGAGTATAATAAGTCTCCCTTGATACTCAACGGAGCATCGATGTTCAGTAGGTTATTAATAGTAGCACCCTGTTTAGATAATATTGGGGGATGGCCCTTAGCGAGACGGAGTTGAATTACCTGATCCTTGGCAGAGATGATCGTGATTAATCTGGTCAGATCTTTCTCACTGGAGAGGTATTGTTCACTAAACGTAATGTCCATATCGGTGGCTTTGTAGTTAAATGTTGGGTTGCCCATCCTATCCATGGTGTAACCTACAAGTTTAAGGTTTAGCTCCTTGCCGTGCTTTGACCACGCAACACCTTGTCCCAGCTTTATCAGGTTATTAGACAATGGATTTTGAGCGCCCTGTCCTCTCCCTGTCCAATGTTTACCAGCATTGATGAATCTCCCTTTCCAGATCAAATCAGGCTGACAGTCCTGCGTGCTGAATGCTATATTATGTCCCTGAGGGAATCCTACTCCCATCGTCCTGTGAGTAGAGCCATTAATAAAATTGCGATACATCCTTGTTTTGCCATCCGTCGGAGTGAGGTCAATCACTGGGGCGGGCTTTTTGGGTTCGGCATGATCACTCAACCAAATAGTTGCTTTTGTCTTATCTTTTACTTTTAGATCAGTCAGTTTCATAGAAATCCCTTTGCCTTTCTGAGCTTGGTAATACTGAACTTTTATTTTGTGAGTGCCTTGCTCTAGAGTGATTTTCCCTTTTTTAACGTGTTTATGATGAATGCGTCCCTTGCTTTTAATAGCACATACTTCCTTATCTCCAATACTGACCACCGCGCCATCGTCAGCCATTAGTTCGAGTTCATAAGTTCCGTCACTTGGTATCTCCAGATCACCGAGCCAGACTAGTCCGAATGAGTCTCTTTTATTGATGTTTTTTAGCGAGATCAAGCCGTCGTGCTCTTCTTCTACTGCAACGGCTGTGAGCTTCGAGAAATCTGGTATTTCGTTCCATTTTCCGTGGTAGACTTCCATGATCAGATTGTTGATAGGAGATTTTACTTTAGGTAGTGGGTAGAGTTCTAGGAGCTCTTTTGCTGTCCATTGTAGTGTTCTAGCCTCGCTAGCTATCTTGGCTTTCTGGAGGTCAGCGAGTGAAAATTTTGTCTCTTTACCGGCAAATTCTTTCTTAAGATAACGAACCACTGCCACTTTGCCTTCATCGGATAGAGATCCTTGTGCTGGCATCGCTAGATTATATGCATTGCCTTTTACAGTCATCGGACCCTTCAAGCCATGAAGTAAGATCTGGGCGATTCTGTTAGGATCACCCTGCACCCACTCACTGCCATTAAGTGGTGGAAATACTCCATTCCCTATGCCTTCACCTTTCATGCCATGACATGCGGCGCACATCTGACCATAGAGTAGCTTTCCGTCTTCTGCGGCCATGACAGGAAGATAAGATATCAGCAGTAGTTGAAGAGTAAAGATGGAGCGTTTCAATATCATAAGATATTATACTCGCTTGGATTCAACTAACTAATGCAACTTTCTCTTCGTTGGTTAATTGTTGATGTTTTTCTTGAGGTGATTGATATCCATGCCTTTTCCTTGGCCTATCGTTTAGAGCTTTTTCAACTTTAGCGAACAG
>Ga0209091_10000728_pt1 | contig 30895 bp, 29 predicted proteins | sample ArcticOcean_MG_C_6_FD_187438 | JGI IMG/M metagenome (GOLD analysis project Ga0209091, IMG submission 187438) | Marine microbial communities from western Arctic Ocean - ArcticOcean_MG_CB8_128 (SPAdes) (version 2) | ecosystem: Environmental > Aquatic > Marine > Oceanic | place: Arctic Ocean...
TGTGCCGCTATAAGTAGAACAACCTGTGGTCAGTGCGATGAGTAAGAAAGCCAGGATAGTCTTGTACATGTTGTTTGCCCGTTTACCTATTGGGTTTATGGGAGGAGATTGTAGGGGTGTCTTGTAAACGGGGGTTGATGCCAATGTGCACTAATGTAACGGAATGTGACCTAACTCATAGCCAACAGCTAGAATCCTGCACCGAGAGCCCGTCCCTCACACATCAAGGACATTTAATTGCTAATGATGCCTATCAACAACAAAGTTAACTAATGTGCTCATGGAATCTTTAAATTCAGAATCAGCGACATTATTGAGACACGCCATAGCCTGACAGCGTTCAGTGTTTGCCTGCTCAGAGGTGTATTTCAATGCGTCTGTTGCCTTCACCAGACGAATCATTTCAGGAAGGTTTTCAACACCACCGTTCCTGATCGCATTTTCAACAAATGCCTTTTGGTCGGGTTGTCCGTTTCTCATAGCAACGATCAACGGTAGTGTCACTTTGCCTTCGGCGAGGTCATCGCCGATATTCTTGCCCAGTTCTTCGGGTGTGCCCAGGTAGTCTAATTGATCATCAACCATTTGAAAGGCGATCCCAAGGTGCAGGCCATAGTCACGCAGGGCGTGTTCCGTTTTTTCATTGGCGCCCGCTAATACGGCACCGGCATGCGCAGCTGCCTGAAATAACATGGCGGTCTTCCGGGAGATAATCTCCATATACTCGACTTCAGTGGTCGCGGGATTGCGGATAAAGCTAAGTTGCTGAACTTCACCCTCGGCGATGACGTTTGTCGCCTTTGAGAGAATTTCCATTACCCGGATATTCCCAATGTCGACCATCATTTCGAATGCTCTTGAGTGCAGGAAATCTCCTACCAGCACGCTGGGAGCATTGCCCCAGGCGGCGTTTACCGTTTTCCTACCACGTCGCAGGTTCGATTCATCGACGACATCATCATGCAATAACATCGCGGTGTGCAGGAATTCGATCACCGCGGCCAGTTTTACGTGATCGCTTCCCTGGTATCCACAGGCTTTGGCGCAAAGCAGCACGAGTAGAGGCCGAAGGCGTTTTCCCCCTGCCTCTATCAAGTAGGCGGCGATTTCCTCGACCATCGGCACTTCTGAGTTCAGATTCGCCCTAATGAGGTCGTCAACCGCTTGGAAATCTTGTTTGACGACTGATAGGAAAGGATAGTTCATGTAAATTGCGGATTTCGCGGGCCATTTGAGAGGATTCGAATCCTAGGGGGGGTCAATTCGGGTGTCAAGGTGAAATCGCCAAATGTTGCTTGCTCCTGGCAAGGTCATCGAATAGAATTGCGCGTCCTGAAAGTGACCGGATTCCAGTCACGACCCAATATACCGCTATTTGCGGGCAACTGAATGAGATTCTTAGCATGTACGCTGTAATAGAAAGTGGCGGTAAACAACATCGGGTTGAGCCTGGTGAGGTTTTGCGGCTTGAAAAATTAGACGCCTCCGAAGGTGAAACAGTCAACTTTGATAAAGTAATGATGATTGGCGAGGGTGAAAACATCCAGATCGGCACTCCCTTTGTTGATGGTGGTGCGGTCACTGCAGAAGTAGTCAGCCATGGTCGCGGAGATAAGATCACGATCATCAAGATGCGTCGCCGGAAGCACTATCGAAGGCAGGCGGGGCATCGTCAGTCCTTCACTGAAGTGAAGATCAAAGAAATTAGTGGAGGTAACTAGAGATGGCGCATAAGAAAGCGGGTGGTAGTACTCGAAATGGGCGCGATTCTGAATCGAAACGATTGGGCGTTAAAATCTATGGCGGTCAGGAAGTGATTGCAGGCAATATTATTGTCAGGCAACGCGGCACAAAGTTTCACCCTGGGAAAAACGTCGGCTGCGGCCGTGATCATACTTTGTTTGCCAAGTCAGCCGGTGTGGTCGAATTCAGCGTTAAAGGGCCAAAGCAGCGCAAATACGTGAATGTCGTAGCGCCGGCAGTCATCGCTGGGGTATAAGCCTTAAAGAAGGTGTATAAAGGCCCTGTCAGTGACAGGGCTTTTTTTTGCACCATTTTTTGGCAACAGTGAGCCATTATGAATTTTGTCGATGAAGCAAGTATCAAGATTGAAGCAGGCAAGGGCGGTAACGGCTGTCTGTCTTTTCGTCGTGAGAAATATATAGAACGTGGTGGCCCCGATGGCGGTGATGGAGGCAGGGGCGGAAGCGTATACCTTGTAGGTGATGCTGCGCTGAACACCCTTGTAGATTTCCGGTTTCAGCCTAACTATCGAGCGCAGAAAGGCGGGGGTGGTAAAGGAAACGATCGAACCGGACCGAAAGGGGAAGATTTGTACGTTCGTGTTCCTTGTGGCACCAGCCTGTTTGATGAAGAAACCGATGAGTATTTGGGTGACATCAATGATCAGGGGGAAACGCTACTTTTAGCGGCGGGTGGTCGACATGGACTTGGCAACGTGCGATTTAAGTCGAGTACGAACCGCGCACCGCGACAAACCACACCGGGGGAACCGGGTGAAGTTCGGCAGCTCAGGCTCGAACTAAAGCTTATTGCTGATGTGGGCCTTCTAGGGCTACCGAATGCTGGAAAATCGACGCTAATCAGTGTTGTTTCCGCCGCCAGCCCAAAAATCGCAGATTATCCGTTCACGACCCTCGTGCCCAATCTCGGTGTTGTGCGGCTTAGCCATGATCAAAGCTTCGTCGTCGCTGATATTCCTGGTTTGATTGAAGGAGCAGCTGGTGGCGCCGGCCTTGGGGTACAGTTTCTCAAACACCTTTCCAGAACGCGTTTGTTGTTGCACCTTATCGATGTTGCACCAATGGACGGCAGCGATCCGGTGACTAATTGTCGAATGCTTGAAGATGAACTGGCTCGTTATAGTGAAGGTATTGCTGAAAAGACCAGATGGCTGGTGTTCACCAAGGTCGATTTGCTGGATGCAGAGGCCAGACAAGGGCTTCCTGGGCTTGCAAAACAAATTGGGGCAGACAGGTACTTTACGATTTCAGCGGTAGCCAATGAAGGTACAGATGCCCTGATGGGCGCTATCGCGGAGTTCCTGGCAGAGTTGGAACAAGCGGAAGATGACGAGCGGATTCTTCGGGAAACTCATGAGTACTCGTTGCGCAAACGCCAGGAGCGCTGGCAAAAACGCTACAGCGCTGTGGGTGAAACCGACGATGATGATGACGATGACCATGATGTGTCGGTGCACTACGAACCATGAAGACCGAGTTCACTCCTGGCAAAACCTGGGTAATAAAAGTCGGTAGTTCTCTGCTGACCAATCACGGGGCTGGTATAGACCGTAGCCTGGTGCAGGGGTGGGTAGATGATATTGCGACGTTAAAAAATGCAGGCGGACGTATCGTCCTGGTGTCTTCCGGTGCGGTCGCGGAGGGCATGAAACGGCTTGGGTTGTCCGAGCGCCCGCATTCGATACATATGTTGCAGGCAGCAGCAGCCGTCGGCCAGATGGGTCTGATTGAAATGTATGAGTCAGCATTCCAGAATCATCATCTCCATACGGCACAAATCCTGTTGACGCATGATGATTTGCGGTCACGCCAAAGATACCTGAATGCGCGGAGCACTTTCTGGCAGTTGCTGGAACTGGGTGTGGTGCCCGTCGTTAACGAGAACGACACGGTCGTCACCGATGAAATAAAATTTGGGGATAACGATACGCTGGCAGCACTTGTTGCCAACCTTATTGGCGCAGAAACATTGCTGCTGTTAACAGATCAGCCGGGACTGATGACGGCTAATCCAGAGCAGGAACCTGGCGCAGAACTGGTCACGACGATGCCAGCGGCTGACAGAGCATTGGACGATATGGCGGGTGAAGGGTCGGCCCTTGGTCGTGGAGGAATGATCACCAAGATTCAGGCGGCAAGGATTGCGGCAAGGAGCGGCGCCAACACTATTATCGCCTCTGGGCGCGAGCCGAGTGTCATCTCTCGAATCTCCCGGTCTGAGAAAGTGGGTACGTTATTGACTGCCGCCGATGAATCCATGGTCGCGCGGAAACAGTGGCTGGCGACATTGCCTGTCAGGGGCACGCTGCTGCTCGACAAGAAGGCCTGCGAAGCCCTGACTGCCGACGGTCGGTCTTTGCTGGCAGTGGGTGTAACAGAAACGCGTGGCGACTATACGCGGGGTGAAATGGTGAGCTGCGTATCAGCCAGCGGGCATGAAGTTGCCCGCGGCATGGTCAACTACGGCGGCGCTGATATTAAGAGAATCTGCGGAATATCCAGCGACCGTATAGAATCCGTGTTGGGTTTTGTGGTGGAAGAGGAACTCATCCACCGTGACAACCTGGTATTGAGCTAGGCGAGTTACGCTTTAAGCGCTTTCACCCGGGCATTGAGGCGAGATTTATGACGAGCCGCTTTGTTTTTTTGGATAATTCCATGTGTAACAGCTCGGTCGATCACAGGTACGGCACTAATGTAGGCCGCATTTGCAGATTCATAGTCTCCGGCGTCGACAGCAGCAAGGGTTTTCTTGATTGCTGTTCGAAATGTAGATCGCTGACTCGTGTTATGTCTGCGACGGGATTCATTTTGTCGTGCTCGTTTCTTGGATTGAGCTGAGTTTGCCACTAGGTAGTTACCTGGTCTGGAAAAAAGTAGGCGCGGACTATGGCGATTTACCTCAGAATTGTCAATCAGTTTTCCGCGCCGTTTTGTACAGTGCTGTGAGATGATCTAGCCTCAAAGGCAGTAAATTAATAATGGAACAACCCAACAACTCATTGTCAGGCAAGCTTCTCCGGTCCAGCTTCGTCGTTTCCCTGATGACAATGCTCTCGAGGATCTTCGGATTGGCGAGGGACATGGTCGTTGCCTATTTCTTTGGCGCAGCGGCAGGTGCTGATGCGTTCTTCCTGGCGTTCAGGATACCCAATTTTTTCCGTCGGCTGTTTGCCGAGGGTGCCTTTGCGCAGGCCTTTGTCCCCGTATTGACCGACTATAAGGAAAACCGGACCCACGAAGAAGTCAGAGCCTTGATAGGCAAGTCAGCGGGTTCTCTGGGAGCAATCCTGGTGCTTCTGACGCTTGCCGGGGTTCTTGGTGCGGCGGCAGTTATTGGTCTGTTTGCACCCGGCTTTGTCTACCACGGGGACACAGGCAAGTTTGACCTGGCGGTCGATATGTTGCGCCTCACGTTCCCTTACCTGTTCCTGATCTCGATGACCGCGCTGTCAGGTGCCGTGCTGAACACCTACGACAAGTTTGCTGTACCGTCATTTACCCCGGTACTGCTAAACATTTCCCTGATTGTCAGTGCTGTTCTTTTAAGACCCTACCTTGGCGTTCCCGTGATGGCTCTGGCATGGGGAGTTTTGGTTGCGGGTGTTGCTCAACTGACCTTCCAGCTCCCTTTCCTGGCCAGAGAAAACCTGTTGCCGTTACCATCAGTTGATTTTAAAGACCCTGGCGTAAAAAGAATTGGTTGGCTGATGCTACCGGCTGTGTTTGGGGCATCCGTTAGCCAGATCAATTTGCTGGTGGATACATTGCTGGCATCTTTTTTAGAAACGGGCAGTCTGTCATGGCTTTACTACTCAGACCGCTTGCTGGAGTTGCCACTGGCGTTATTCGGCATCACCGTTGCTACAGTGATCCTGCCGAGCCTGTCTCGTGAACATGCCACTCAGTCAGTTGAAGCCTTTTCCGGCACACTGAACTGGGCGCTCAGGCTGGTGCTACTCTTTGGAGTCCCGGCGACAGTGGCGCTCGTCTATCTGGCAGAGCCACTGATTGCAGCCTTGTTTTACCAGGGTGAACTGACGGTCCGTGATGTTACCATGTCAAGTTACAGCCTTGCTGCCTATGGGGTTGGGCTTCTCGGACACATGATGGTGAAGGTGCTGGCGCCCGGATATTTCGCAAGGCAAGACACACGTACACCGGTCAGGTATGGGATATTCGCCCTGGTGGCTAACATAGTGCTGAACTTTGCTCTGGTCTGGCAGTTCAAGCATGTTGGTCTTGCTATGGCGACAAGTATTTCCGCCTTTCTTAATGCTGGTTTGCTGCTGTTCGGGCTTCTCAGGGCCGATGTGCTTCGTTTTTCTGCGGGATGGAAGTCATTTCTTTTGCAGGTTTCGATCTCCAGCCTTGTTATGCTCCTGGTGCTCTATCTCATTCTTCCAGACATGGCCTACTGGATCAGCGAAGGTTTTGTCTCCAGAATGGTCACTATCGTTTTAATCTGCTTCGCTGGTGCTGTAAGTTATGCGGTTGTATTGCTCTGTACTGGATTCAGGTACCAACAGTTGGTTCGCTAATGGAAGTTATTCGAGGACTACTCAACGTCAGGGAAAAACATCGTGGCGCAATTGTCACGATAGGTAACTTCGATGGCGTTCACAAAGGGCACCAGTCGATATTGAAAGAAGTCAGGACCAGGGCGGGCAAACTGAATATGCCTGCCATGTTGATTTGTTTTGAGCCCCAGCCAAAAGAGTTTTTTGATTTATACGATGCCCCGGCGCGGCTGACCCGGTTTCGAGAGAAGGTCGACCTGCTCTCTGACCAGGGTATTGACTACGTTTATTGCGTTAAGTTTGATGAGAAAGCCAGGACCATGAGCGCTGTGGAGTTTGTCAGAATACTGGTTGAGGAAATCGGTATTTCAGCGCTTTTTGTGGGTGACGATTTTCATTTTGGGTTTGATCGAAGTGGCGACTTTAAATACCTGCAGGATGCTGGGAAGTCCCATCATTTTGACGTCATCAATATGTATACGATCTCCCATGACAATGAACGCGTCAGCAGTACCCGCATCAGGGAAAGCCTTGCCCAGGGTCATTTTGGGCTGGCGGAGAGCCTGCTCGGTTATGCTTACTCTATCTCCGGCAAAGTCATTTATGGACGCCAGATAGGAAGAACGCTGGGTGTTCCTACCGCGAATATTCAGCTAAACCGTTATGTTGCACCGATCACCGGAGTTTTTGCGGTTGAAATGTTGTTTGATGGTCAGGCCTTTCCCGGGGTCGCGAATGTGGGTGTTCGCCCGACCATTGATGACCACACCCTAAAACCTATTCTGGAGGTGCACCTGTTCGATTTTTCTGATGATATCTATGGTAAGACAGCAAAGGTAGTCTTCCGGCAGAAGATCCGGGACGAAAAGAAATTCGCAGGGATAGAAGCATTAAAAGCAGCCATTATGAACGATATTGAAGACGCTAAGGTCTTCTTCAGAGGCGCATGACGGTGTGGTACTATTTTTCTATTAGTACCGCATTTCTGGTTGTCGATCAGGTGACTAAAAACTATATGGCAGGGCTTCTGCCATTGTGTGTCCCTGGTTATTGCCAGTCGATTGAGGTTCTGCCGGTTTTTAAACTCACCGTTTTGCACAACACCGGGGCGGCATTTAGTTTCCTGGCCGATGCGGGTGGCTGGCAAAAAGGCTTCCTGGTGACTGTCTCTCTGGCGGTAAGCCTGTTTATTGGTGGGTGGCTATATCGTATTCACAGGGAACAGCGATTGCTGGCACACGCTCTGGCGTTTATTTTGGGTGGTGCTTTGGGTAACCTTGTTGACAGGGCGGTTCAGGGTTATGTGGTCGATTTTCTGGTTTTCCATTACGAGGCTTATTACTTTCCAGCCTTTAATATTGCAGATACGGCCATAAGTATAGGTGCAGGATTGTTGATTATTGATATGTTCAGGCAAGGTAAACGGGGGCATACAAATGAATAATGTCCCGATTGGGCCTGGAACCAGGGTCACCTTGATCTTCAAGCTCGCGCTTTCCGCAGGCGATGTCATTGATTCTACCGGTGATGAATCAGCGACCTTTGAAGTGGGTGATGGCAGTCTGCTGCCAGGTTTTGAGGCTGCAATGTATGGCATGAAAGCCGGCGATTCAGGGGAACTGCCCATTGCTGCGGAGCAGGGCTTCGGACTGCCCAACGAAGAAAACGTTCATATGATGAAAAGGGCGCTTTTTGATGTGTCACAAGAGCTAGTAGAGGGCTTGGTGGTTTCTTTTGCAGATGGTGAAGGCGGCGAGCGCCCGGGGGTAGTCAAGCGGTTGTTCGACGAGTTGGTTGAGGTGGACTTTAATCACCCGCTCGCGGGTCAGGACCTTTTGTTTAGCGTCCAGGTCAAACAGGTCGAGCAGATCTCTGCTGAGATCCTGCGGATGTAATTGAACGGCTGAATTTAAATACGCGTAATGCAAATAATCGCGTTGGGGCGGTGTTATGAAGACGAAAGGGTTTTCGCTGGTTGAGTTAATGATTGTGCTGGCAATTATTGGGGTGATTAGTTCGATAGCCTATCCCAGTTATCAGGGTTACATCGAAGATACTTTTCATGGGCAGGCACAGGCAGACGTGAAAGCCTGTGGGATGGTGCTTGAGCGTTTCTATGGTAATGGGTTCACCTACGAGGGAGGCGAAGCGGAGTGTACGCTCTGGTCGCCCGCCAGCGGTGCACAGGCTTCCAGGCAATACACTTTAGCGGTGACGCCGATACCTCTGGGGCAAACGTATACCATCACAGCCACCCCTGTTATTGGTGGCTGTGATGAAAGGTGTTATTCGCTTGAGTCCAATGGGACGGAAAGCGTCTTTTAGAGACCTGACCACCTGTCGCCCGATGGTTCCCGCTTATCGGGGCCAGGCGCTCATGTTATGACAATTCTATAGAATCTTTGGAGGCCTGATTTTTGTCGGGTATCGGTTTATGGGATTTGTATGAGGCGTTTCGACGGCTTCACTATGGTAGAGATGTTGTTCGTTATCGTGATTATGGGTATCGGCATGTCCATTGCTGTGCCCAGCTTTCAGGGAATGCTGCAAAGAAACCGGCTCGTGACTCAGACAAATGATTTATCGTTGGCGATAAACCTGGCCCGATCAGAAGCAAGCAGAATCGGGAACACTACCAGCCTGCAGGCCGCGGTTGGTACCCCCGGCAATGAGTTCGGTGGAGGATACTGCATCGTCCGTGGCACTCCGGGAAACTGCGGTAATCCCGTTATCAGGCGTTTTCCAGCATTGTTGGGAACAGCAACGCTTGCAGGTAGAGATGATGCCGCAAACGGAGGTAACTGGAATGCTCCCCGCACCTCGATTCAGTTCAGCAGCTTGGGTGCGCTGAGTGGAACAAACAACCAGCTTCGAAACCTGGATTTATGCCTTTCGGGACAGCTCGGTCGCCGGATTCAGATAGCGATCATCGGTCGGCCAAAGGTCTGGAGAGAAGCAGAGCCCGGTGATCCAGTCCTGTCTGTGCGGCCGTTTTGCCCATGAAAACGCGTTTACTCACCCGACAACGACAACAAGGCTTCTCCTTGATCGAGGTGCTTGTTTCAGTGGTCATCATGTCAGTGGGCATTCTTGGCGTTGCGGGACTGCAGGTGTTAAGCCTGCAACAGAACCGGAGCTCATTATTGCGTGCGGAAGCACTCATGCTTGGTGGTGACATACTCGACCGAATGCGGGCAAATCCCCTCCAGAATTATGCCGGCCTGGGATTTAACGCTGCCCCGGCGTTGCCGAGAGACTGTGTAGCCAGGGGCTGTAACGCCGCCCAGATGAGCGGCTACGACATTGCGTTGTGGAGATGCTCGATTAACGATCTAAATGCCGCCCTCAATCGCTACCCCGCTTGCATCGCCCTGGGTGTTACCGGCACCTTGCCTGGAGGGCAGGGCGCCATAGTAAATAATGCTGCCTCTGCGCTTTGCGCGGTTCAACCGGGGGAAACCTGTGTGATTGTGCGGTGGATTGACGATCCGAGTCAGCGGACCTACACCTCAGTAACGCTCCGGACTAGGACAACAAACTGATGCACCATTCACTGCAAAGGGGTTTGTCCCTGGTTGAGCTGATGATCTCGTTGACCGTCGGGTCAGTTATTACCGCGGGTATTGTGCAGTTGTTCAGTGCCAACTCTGACATTCATCGGGTCATGATGGGTCAGTCCCGGATACAGGAATCTGCCCGATTTGCGCTCGATTTCATCGGTCGTGATATCTATAAGGCAGGGTATCTCGGATGTTTCTCGAACGCACCCACCCCGGTTTTCTTTACAGCAGCTAACGGTAACAACATACCTTATGAGTTTGATCTAAGGTCTGGTCTCGGGGGTCATGACGCTTCTGGCGTAGGACTCTGGGCTCCAAACCTGACTGGTCTGCCAACGACAATAGGGGCGACTAATACTAATGTTTTTGTTGCCGGCACTGGCATCAATACGAACAACATTGTGAGTGGCACGGATGTATTGGTGATAAGAAACACTTTACAGCAAGACAGTGAAATCCGGCTTGCGCAGAATATGTTGACTTCAAGAGGGGATATCTCTGTCTTGGTAGACCAAAACAGGGGGCTGGCTGCACTCGGGTTCAGTCAAGGGGATCTTGCAATGATTCATGATTGCGAGAAAGCGACCATATTCCACGCGACCGGTGTGACGCTTTTAGCTACACCTGATCCGCTTACGGAGCAAGTCGATATTGCACATTCGCTGGATCCAACTGATGCCTGGCGGAATAGCTTCCTGACTCTGGCTCAAAGAAACACTTTTGAGGATGACGCAAATGTAAGCGCAATTGAGACGCACATTTACTTCATCGCGCCTGGCACAGGCGAAAATAGAAGCGGTGATGTTCCTCTGTCACTGTGGAAAAAATCCGGAACAACAGCTCCGGTTGAGCTTGTTGAGGGTATTGAAAACCTCCAGATTCTTTATGGTGAATCTACCGACGGAAACGGCACCCCAAACCAATACCGGCGCGCAAATCAGGTTGTCATGAATAATGTCGTCACTGTTCGGGTCACGGTGATCGCTAACACTATTGATGATGTTGGCGGTTCTAGTGCGACAACCCATGGTTGCGGCATTCAAAACTGCGCTTACACGCTGGTGGGGGGGGCTTTATCCGCATATAACGATAATCCTAATGATGCAAACGGCAGAGATGGCTTGATACGCCGAGCTTTCACACAGACTTTTATGCTGAGAAACTGAGGCTAATGAGGATGGCGATGCAAAACAAACAAAAGCAGGAAGGTATCGTATTGTTTATGAGCCTTGTCATGCTGTTGCTATTGACGGTCCTCGGTGTCTCATCTATTCAGACAACTTCGCTGCAGCAACGAATGGCCCGCAACGCCAATGATGGAAATCTCGCTTTCCAGGCCGCTGAGTTAGCGCTCAGGGATGGAGAAAACCTTCTGCAAGGTCTTAACTCGCTGATTGCCTTTGGAGATTCAGGCGCCCCTGGGACGCTAGGTGCCAATGAGGCTAATGGTTATTACTATGAGGCAGCACCGGGTGTAGCTCCAAACTGGATGGGGGTTGGGGTCTGGGCCGGCGTCACCGGCTCTCGAGTGAGTGAAACCACGATGACCGGTGTCAACGTTCAGCCAAGATACATCGTCGAGCATGTAAAAACAGTTATTTCGGATGCAGACACACTGAATCTTGATAATATAGGCGAGGACACAGGTGGTGGTCGAACCGAGATCTTCCGAGTCACGGCCCGTGGAACCGGCGCTACTGGAACCGCCCTGGCCATGATCCAGGGAACCTACGGGAAAAGGTTCTAGCGCTCTTAAAATATGGTGGAGCCGTTCGCTCAGCTAATTCGACCATTGAGTCAATACACCCATTACTAGCGACGTCCTGCTTGTATATTGTTGTTTGCCATTCACTCGTTAGGGTGAGTTGTTACTTGAAATTGATAAGTCGGGAATAGAGACATGGGCAACTATTCAACATTCAGACGACTTAAGTTGGGGTCGCGATTACTCCAGCTTTTTGTTTTTTGTGCGGTCCAGCTGTTTAGTTACTCCGCTTTAGCGCTAGATAATGTCGCGCCTACCTATATTCCAGGCAGCTACAGCGCCTCTGGCTATGCGGTGGATGAAGATTCGGCCGATATCCGGCTTCCGCTGGAAGCTGCTTTCACCGATCCGGATATTGATGATTCACTGACTTACACGATAACGGTGGTTGATGTCCCAACGGATGCTTCGGTTGAGAGAGTGTATGTCGATCTGCCGTTTACTATTATTAGCGATGTCGATACCGATGTTTCGCGTACCGCGGTTTACGAGACCACCGATACGTCGATGTTGATCCAGTTGGCGCCGGATGGGCATGGTTACCTTGACATAACTGTCCGCGCCACTGATCAGGGTCGACCACCGGCAGCCCCAGCCGATCCAATCTTCCTGTTTGACGAAGTAACCTTCAGGATCACGGTTCAGAGTATTGGCAACGATACCCCGCTGGCGAAGGATGACCATTACCATGATTTTATTGGACTGGTGATGGAAGAAGATGGTGAGCCGATCGTCTTCGATGTTTTGTCTAATGATTATCTGGGTGACACCCCTTCTTTTGTGATCAGTGCGGGCCAGACAATTACGGATAGCTCCGGCCAGGCTCATACCTGGCGAACCACATCGCGATTAGCCGACAGAAATAACGTCGGTGATTTCGCTATTGAGATAAATGGTGAGGTCAGTTGTGCGAATGCGGGATGCCAGGACGCACAGACAGGCGATACGACTATCGCAGCTGCCGGTATTCTGGATAACTCGATCATGTACAAGCCCGCGCTTGACTTCAACGGTGAAGACACCTTTACCTACTGCATGCAGGATGCGTTCCCCGAATCGGAACCGGCGTTCACACCACCGGATGATGTCCGGTGTGCAACAGTGACAGTCAACGTGACGCCAGTTAACGACCTGCCTCGGGTGCCTGCGAATATCGTCTACCAAATGGAGCAGGCTGGCGATCTGATTGTTACTCTGGCTGATGGCCTTGCTACTAAGGTAACCGGTGTTGATAACACCCACGTTGATGGGAATGGCTGTCATCCAAATGACGCAGACTGTGAACAGCCAGCGGGACGAGACGTGGATACCCTGCACTTCTCGATTAATGGATTTCTCACAGAGCAGGGACTACTAAACGAATTTAATGCCGACGGTACATTCACTTATCGACCGCTTGCTGCGTTCTCTGGGTCTGACAGTTTCGTTTTCAATGTATGTGAGACGCCTGTGCCTGCGGCTGATACTTGTGTTTTTGATGTCCCGGTGACGATCGTTGTGGAAGCTATTGGAGATGCCCCCGCAGGCTTGTCTGACGACGTGGTTGAGGTGGACTTTGGCCTAGCAGATATTCCCTTGGAACTTCCCGTGGGCCCAGAGGCGAATGTGCTGATCGTCAACGACGATTCAGGTTCAATGCGCTGGGATATTCTTACGGATCAGAGTAGTGGCGTGTACTATTTCTCGACTGGCAACTACATCTTCTACACCATGAAGGCGACTGCAGGTTCTTCCCTTTATGTCGCGCCCGGTGAAAGTGATGCGCCTGGTCAGGGTTTGTGGCGTCTCAGGAATTCGTTTTACAACAAGAACTACTATAACCCGGCCATTCGCTACGACCCGTGGAACGGATTGAACCCGAGTGATGTGGATTTTCCTAATTCAACGCCGACTGCAGCGCTGCACAATCCGCTCTCACCCTCAGGCGCTGCAACCAACCTCCGAATATTGCAACCGGATTATACAGGTGCGGCGGTTATAAGAAGTCCTCGAACCTGTTCTCGGCAGTGTTTCAGATTCCGTCGTGGTAGGTGCGTAAACTTTCGCACGGTGTGTACTGGGGGCACAAATGGTTTTCGGCAGGTGGTTGCTGAAGATATGTACCTGCCGCGGTACTATATTTGGGATAACAAGGATTTGACAGAAACAACACCAGACCTTGATGCGGTGCCGTCTCCGATACTGGACCCGACTAACTCTGACGGCGTACTGGTAGAGATTCGACCTGCGTCAGAAACACAATCGAATGGTGAGCCTGGGTCAGATACCTATCCCAGGCCAAAGAGCAGAACTGACTGTGTCGCCGCGGGGGATTCCTGTTCCTTCGATGAAGAGCTGCAGAACTTTTCGAACTGGTTTACTTATTCCCGTAGCCGTGAGTTCACCGCTAAGTCTGCACTCGGTAAAGTCGTTGCGTCATCCGAGAACCTTCGGGTGGGCTATGCAAAACTCAACCGTCGTAGTGACGGTCAGCCGATTAAGTCCATGAACACTTCCGAAAGAACGGGTGCCAAGGCCGATCTGCTGGATGCGATCTACCTAACTCAGTCCAGCGGTGCTACGCCTTTAAGACGTTCACTTCGCGATGCAGGCCGACACTTTGCCTGTAGGCGCAATGACATCTTCAATTCCAGCTCCAACTCTGCGCCGGGTGATCCAAATTGCCCGATCTTTGAGGCGCCAGCGGGGAACTGCCAGCAGAACTTTACGCTGTTGATTTCTGATGGCGCATGGAATGGTAATAGCCCGTCTGTCGGCAACAGGGATGGTGATGGCGATACGAACTTTGATGGTGGTGTCTATGAAGGCCCATTCGCCAGCTCCCTGGCGGACGTTGCAATGGCGTACTACGAGTCTGATTTACACAGCTCCTTGTCGAATGAAGTACCGACTTCCTCGAGAGATACCGCCGGCGCTGCAGTTGATGCGTTCGAGGATAACTCGAATGTCCTGATGCACCAGCACATGAAGACTTTCACTATTGGGTTCGGTGTGAACGGGGCTATCGCAGAGGAGGACGTGCCAACGGACTACACGCAAACCTTTGATTGGGGCAATCCAACCAATACTTTGCGTAAGATCGATGACATGCGTCATGCTGCGGTTAATGGCCGGGGCCAGTATCTCAGTGCTGGTAATGCTGCAACTCTGGCAGAGGCTTTGATCGCGGCTTTCGAAGAGTTCCAGCAGGGAAGTGGTGCTGCATCGGCCGTATCATTTAACTCGCAGGAAATTCTTGAAGACACCCTTGTGTTCCGTTCTTTCTACAATACGAAGAACAACACGGGTGACCTGCTTGCGCAGGAAATTGACCTGGATGGAACGGTGACGGAGGATCCTGTCTGGAATGCTGCGGCTCGACTAGATGTAAGAGATCCTGACGATCGCGTGATCCTGACCTACGATGGGCAAGACGGGGTACCGTTCAGGCAGGCTGATCTTAATGCCGATCAACGAGCAGCATTTAGCGCGGAGCCCGCTGGCAGCCAACAAGACCTAGAGGTAAACCAGGGAGTCGCTTACCTGCGAGGTGACCATTCTAACGAGCGCCCTGCAGGCAACCTCCGGGAGCGCCCCGGCATTGAGGGTCGGCTGGGTGATATTGTGCATTCGGCGCCGACCTTCATCGGTCTTCCGTCGAGGGTAGGCAGAGATTCCCCGCCATTCCCTCAGTCTGCTGCTGATCTTTACTCAAAGTTTCGTTCCGACAATCATACCCGCAGTCCAGTGGTTTATGTCGCCGCTAACGATGGTATGTTGCATGGGTTTGCCGCTGAAACCGGCGATGAAGTCATCGCCTACCTGCCGAATAATCTGATGCTAAATAGCTATAGTCAGGACGTCACAGATCTGCTGGATTTCGAATACACCCACAAGTACTTTGTGGATTCGACCCCAGCCGTGAACGATGTCTTTATGGACGTTGATGGTGATGGTAATAAGGAGTGGCGGACTATCCTGATCAGTGGCCAGGGAGGTGGCGGTAAAGCCTACTTCGCGCTGGATGTTACAGATCCAGCCACATTTAAGGATTCTACAGCAGAGCAGGTTGTGCTCTGGGAGTTCACGGATGAAGATGATACGTACCCGACTGACAAGTTTGGTGACGCTTTGCTTGCTGACACGGATGACGACGGTAGTAAAGATGACCAGCGCCAGGACCTGTTGTCACCTGCACAGCCAGTGAAAGACCTTGGTTACACGTTTAGTGTGCCAACCATCGTGATGAGTAACATTGTTGAGTCTGACGGTGAACACAAGTGGGTTTCAATCGCGGGTAATGGCTATAACTCTACCGCGGGTATTGCGAAGTTGTTGATCCTGTTCCTTGAAGGCGGGTTAGATGGCACCTGGTGTCACCCTGACATTAACCATAACGTCACCCCGGATGGAGGCTTTCCTGCTGATTGTCAGGACGGCGACGAGCAGGACTTCGTTAAACTGGATACCGGATTCGGTGTGGAATCCGGGCTGCCCAACGGTCTTAGTGAACCAAGAGTACTCGATACAGATGGTAACGGTACCGCTGACTATGTTTATGCCGGGGATCTGCAGGGAAATTTTTTCCGCTTTGATATCACGGCCTCTGATTTCAATAATTGGAGTGTTACCAAGATATTTAAGGCGCAGTACAAGCCAGGCACTGTAGATGAGAAGAATCAGCCGATCACTACTCAACCGATTGCCATCGTTCACCCAACTGAAGAGGAAGGCTTTATTATCATCTTCGGTACAGGTGCGTATGTGCGTACCGTCGACTCTACCGATTCAGAAATCCAGTCTGTGTACGGTCTCTGGGATCGACTGGGACCAGAGCTGATCCTGAAGTCTGATCTCCAGGTTCAAAGCTATACCAATGTTGATGATACTTTGGGCAAGTTAAGAACGCTCACAGATAATGATGTTGACTATTCTGTGTCTGCGATCGGAGCCCAGAAAGGTTGGTATAACGACCTAGATTCTCCGGCGGCGGGCGCAGCGGCAGGCGCTCCCGCAGAGTTCCCTGGTGAGAAAGCCGTACGAAACATACAGTTGCGTGGTGGCATTGCGTTCGTGAACTCTGTCTTCCCAAGGGAGCTTGGGAGTTGTGTTGGGCTGGCGGGTGGTGCCGTCTTGTCGTTCTGCCCGGCTACCGGTGGTTCAATCTGCTTTAATCGAACGGTGTTTGACCTGAACAATGACGGTATCTTCGACGCTGGTGACGATATAGGCGGCGCTCAGACGGCTGCAGGTATTATCCTTGAGGATCCTGCACCACCCACCGACTCGACTTTCATCGGTGACAAGCGTGTGACCCAGTATGGCCGGGCGCTGCACATTATTGGAACGAACACGTCGTTTGGAGCCAGCACGGGCCGGTTGTCTTGGAAGCGTCTGGAAACTATAAATTAGGAGAACTATTGTGAGGGAGTTGCTGGTCGTGCTTATCTTGATGATGCCGGTGGGATTGTTAGCTGAGACTTTCGATGAACTGATGGACAGCATCGAGGCTCCCCTTCCTTCGAGGTTTGAAAATGGCGTTATCGTTGAGATGGATTTCGCGAATCGGGTGATCCAGGTCAGCGGGTACGATTACCATGTAAGTCCTGCTTTCGGGGAAAACATTACCGAAATTTCATTGTATGGAACTTCGGTTGGCGCCTTCGAACTGCTGTCCGTTGGGATGAAGGTAGAGGTGGAGTACCTGGATCTGGGGCAGGCAAGAGTTGCGATGGTTATCAAGCAGCTTGCGGCCAACACGGAAGTCGAATACTAGCACCTGAGCTGCTGACCTTTGCGGTCGATGGGGTGTCCAGCCTTATCCACGGAACGGTTCTGCCTGACCCTGCCCTGTACATTGATCACGATCTGGCGTGCATACTTCGGGTTGGCATTGGCCGGGCAGACGACAAAATTCCCATTTTGAAATTTCGTATATCCTATTGAGGTCATCTGCAGGTACTGTTTGTTCTGGAATGCCCGCCAGGTAACTGAGTTATCAGAGTTGTAGTTTGATATACGAGCGATGAGTTTTTCTTCAGGTTCATGCCTTGCGTTTCTGTTCCTGTCCAGGAAGACCGACAGTTCGCCTGCCCAGGAAGCGCCACATTTCCCGTTAGCCTTTGTCGCGCATAATGTCGCGACCGTGTGGTATTGCACGGCTGTATGACGGGTAAAGTTGACGGCGGCGACCAGGCGATTGATTGAAGCTGTCGTTTTACTGCGAATGAGCATGGCGTTAATCGGCGGAATCACGAATGCCGTCAACGTCAGGCCAATCCCCAGAACAGTGATCATCTCGAAGGTGGAATATCCAGAACGAAGGTCGCGCATAGCAGTGTCCCGTTACTAATAATGCTATCTGGCATCAGGTTAGGTCGGGAGCTGTGGGATTAATGCAGGACTTCTCGTGCAGGTGTGCGAGCGTTTAACCAGTCAGCAGGTGAGTCTAATCCAGACCGAGTTTTTTCAGCTTGTAGCGTAACGCGCGGAAGGTAATACCCAGTTTCCTGGCCGCTGCTGTTTTATTCCATCGAGTTGTTTCAAGGGCATCAACGATGACGCTCTTTTCAATATTTTCCAGATAGGAATCCAGCGACTCCTCATCTTTCGGTAGCGCTGATCCGGGTGTTTTATCAATTGCCTCTTCTGGCTCCGGTGCTTCGTCCTCACCATCGTATACTGGTTTGGTGAGTTGCTCGTCTGTCGGAGACGTAAAGGTCAACTGCAGGTTGTCGGGCATGATGATATCGTTCTCACACAGCGTGATGGCTCTTTCCAGGATATTCGCAAGCTCTCGAACATTCCCAGGGAAATGGTACTTGCTGAGTTCGCTGATCGCCTCGCTGCTGAGCCTGGGCTTCGGGACTTGGTAGTCATCTGCAACCCTGCTGAGTAAATCCTCGGCAAGAACAGGAATGTCCTCAGCGCGCTCCCGAAGGCTCGGCACGCGGAGCTCTATGACGTTAATACGGTAAAAAAGATCTTGCCGGAAGGTCCCGCGCTCAACCTCGGCTGTCAGGTCCTTGTGAGTTGCGCTCAGAATTCGTACATGAACACTTAGTTCCTGCTGCGAACCAATTGGCCTGATCGCCTTCTCCTGAATACCGCGTAGCAGCTTCACCTGCATTGGGAGCGGGAGGTCTGCTACTTCATCCAGGAAAAGCGTTCCTCCATTGGCAGCCTGGAAAAGGCCTTCCTTGTCCGCAACCGCACCTGTAAAACTTCCCTTGGTGTGACCAAAAAACTCGCTTTCCATTAGCTCGCTGGGAATTGCGCCGCAGTTAACTGGAATGAATGGACCCCCGGCACGCGGACCACTTTCGTGAATCGATCTTGCCACGAGCTCTTTACCACTGCCGGATTCGCCACTGATATAGATAGGCGCCTGGCTTCTCGCCAATATTGATATCTGCTTGCGCAGCGCGATCATTACTGCTGTTTCACCCAGAACGCTGGGAGAAGCGATGCCGGTTTTGGTGTCCAGGGGCTTCAGGTTCAGCGCTGCGTCGACAAGACTCCGCAAGAGTTCGAGGTTGACTGGCTTGGAAACGAAATCGAATGCACCCGCTTTCAATGCTTCAACCGCGGAATCTACACTGCCGTGTGCGGTGATCATTGCAACGGGTACCTGTGGATAGTCGCTGTTAATGTATTTGACGAGCTCAATGCCGTTACCGTCCGGCAGGTTCATATCTGTCATACAGAAGTCGAATTCATTATTTTGTAATAGCGCCTTGGCAGAGGTGATATCTTTTGCGCTTAATGTTTCGATGCCCATACGACCTAGTGTGATCTCCAGAAGCTCACGGATGTCGGGTTCGTCATCGACAATAAGTGCGTTCTTCTTTGGCATTGGTTTTTATGGTTCCGTGAAAGTTATTTTGAACGAACTTCCGCCCGTGTCTGCTCGTTGGTAATTAAGTCGAGCATCGTTCGCGGCACATAGTTCTTTTGACAAGTAGAGGCCAAGACCCGTTCCGAACGTTTCTGTAGTGTAGAATGGTTCGAAGAGGTTAGACACTAATTCCTCATCAACACCATGTCCGTAATCAATAATTTCAAGGAACGGTAAGCGTGTCTGCGGGTCCCTTCCACCCCGTATCGCCAGTCTCGGCTCGTTTGTTTTCTTTTTGCTGTATCTAACGCCATTTTGGCAAAGGTTGCCCATAATCTGTGATAAATGAAGTGGGTCTGCTGTTATGACGGTATCGTCGGGATTCAGCAGTACCGTGATCTGGGGTTTTTCCTGCCAATTGGTTTCGAACTCTCTGACGAAGACCGACAGCCACTGGGCCAGCACGATTGTTTGCGGCTCTGCTGATTTTCTTCGCGACAGTTGTAGTACGTTTTCGATAACGCCATTCATTCTGACACTGTGGTTTTGAATGATCTCGCACAGGCGAGCGTCACCTTTGTCCAGGTTTTTTGATTCTCCTAATAGCTGAGCTGCGTGGCTAATGGCGCCGAGCGGATTTCGGATTTCATGGGCGATGCTGACGGAAAGTCGGCCGAGGGAAGCCAGCTTGAGCTGTTGTGCCTGCTTTTGAACTTCGGTGCTGTCCTCAAGAAAGATGAGCGTATCGGCTTCTGGCGAGGGGGTATGCAGTTTCGAAAATGTTGCAACAAGTTCCCCGCCTGTCGCAGTTACGTTAAAGGTTACTTCACCGTCCGAAGGATCATCCCGCCAGCGGTTGACAGCGTGAAGGAGGTTATCGGGAACACTTTCATAATCAGCGCCGGGTTGACTGGGTGTAGAAAGAAAGCGCTCTGCGGACTTGTTCATCAGCCTTGGTTTACTATTGTTAGTCAGCACCACAACACCTGTGGGAAGACCACCGATGACCAGTTGGTTGATTTGTTCCAGCGTAAAAACCTCGGTTTGTCGTTTTTGAAGTTGGCGTGACAGGGTCTGGAACAGGATATTGGTTACAAAGTAGACGATTCCCAGGAGCCCGGCCTGGAAGAAACTTTGGATATCATTTTCATTAAGAAAAAACAGATAGAACTCGCCATAGATTGTCAGGATAAAGGCGATCGCTGGTAGCACGGTCGATACTCGGCCGTAAACCATGCCTCCGGCGAAAGCGAGGGTAAAGAACAGGAAGCTACCGAGCCCGGAACTGACCCCGCCGCTGGCAGACATCAGTAGCGTTAGGGCGATGATGTCTCCGATAATCACAAAGATTGCAGTCGTCGGTTTTGACAGAAAGTTAACGTCGGCGAACAGCGTAGCGATGCCGAGCACCACGTTGATAATGATGTAACTGAGGATGGTGATCTTGAAAAGTTCCGAGTCTACCTTGCCAACAAAATCATTAAGATTCGGGTCCAGGAACAGGAACAGGAACAGGAAAGAGATTAATACGCGGTAATAATTATAAATCCGGAATATTGTGGCCCGTTGGGCTTTTTGTTGTTCTTCCAAGAATGACTGGTCGAACTGCTTCATGGTCTGTTGCTAGCCTAAGAGCCCAAAGGTCACCACATTTAGCCATCCACGACCCTTCGCTCGAATACCTTTGTTCTTTTTAAAGTTCCCCTGATCGTCCAGGGATTTATGTTCAGGGTAGTTGCTATTGAGTACCAGCAAGGCTTCCTTTGCCAAATCGTTCATTTTCAGCAATTGGTAGGCCTCTACCATTATTGCCAGCGCATCCGGTACCGCCACGGCCCCCTGGAAATTTTCAAATACGTAACGGCCCCGGTTCGCCGCGGCGACATAGGCGCCGCGCTTGATGTAATAGCGGGCTACATGTATTTCGGCTGTAGCAAGCAGGTTGCGCAGGTATTTCATTCTTTTTTGGGCGTCGGGCGCATACTCGCTGTTTGGAAATCGATTGATTAGCTGGGAGAAATCCTGGAAGGATTCCCTGGCGGCACCTGGGTCGCGGGTAGACGGGTCCATGGGGATGAAACTGGATAGAAAGTTTTTATCCTGTTCATAGGACACCATGCCCTTGAGGTAATACGCGTAGTCGACATTGGGATGTGTGGGGTGCAATCGGATAAATCGATCTGCAGCGGAACGTGCGGCTTCAGGCTGCGCGCTTTTGTAATAGGCAAAGATAATCTCAAGCTGAGCCTGTTCTGCGTACCGGCCAAAGGGAAAGCGAGATTCCAGTAGCTGGAGCTTCTGGATAGCGCCTGCATAGTTACCGGCCCTGAGGCTATCCTGCGCAGAGGTGTAGTAAGCCAGTTCAGTAGCTTCCAGATCGTCCTCTACTTCATCTTTAGAACAACCGGTTATGAGAGCAAGAGAGAGAAGGATTACAGTAATATAACGCATGAGTAAGATCTGAGTGCTTGAAAATCGGCTAATTAAACCATAGCCTCTGCGCAAAGCCCAATTAGTAGCGCCTGTGCCCCTTCAAATACATCATAAGTTAGTGATCCCCAAGATACACACTCTTCGGCGACTGGATCAGTCTGTATCGGAATTGCTGCCTCAGTACTCGAGAGCGCGCCTGCAACAATGGATCAAAGCAGGCGATCTGACCGTCAATGGCAAACCGGCCAAATCAAAGGATCGTCTGGTCGGTGGTGAGAAGGTGCAAGTATCTGTTTTTGAGGAAGACAACGACGACCGCGCAGAAGATATACCGTTAGATGTGGTGTTCGAAGATGAGCACTTGTTAGTCCTCAACAAACCGCCAGGGCTGGTAGTTCATCCAGGGGCCGGAAACCCCAGCGGCACTCTGCTAAATGCTTTGCTTCATCATGAGCCAGGACTAGCCTCAATCCCCCGGGCCGGCATTGTTCACAGGCTCGATAAGGAAACCAGCGGTTTGATGGTCGTCGCCAAGACGCTGGAAACACAGAACCATATCGTCAAGGAAATTCAGGCAAGAACTGTGTCGCGAATATACGATGCCCTGGTTTACGGTGTAGTCACCCGGAGGCAGGGTCGCGTGGATCGTGCGATCGGCCGACATCCTGTTCACCGGAAAAGAATGGCGATCCGTAGAGACGGCAAAGAAGCGCGGACAAATTATCGTGTCCTGGAGCAGTTTGGCGAGCACGCCCTTGTTGAATGCCAGTTGGATACCGGTCGAACGCACCAGATCAGGGTTCATCTTCAATCCCTTGGCAATCCATTGATTGGTGACCCGACTTATGGCGGACATTACAGGCGACCAAGGTCCGGAGATGAATGGCTGTCAGATACGCTCCGGGAATTCAAACGCCAGGCGCTGCATGCAAAAAAACTTGCATTACAGCATCCTGAAACCGGCAGAAAGATGACGTGGACTGTAAAGCCACCTGAGGACTTCACGGAGTTGCTGGACCTTCTACATGGATAAATCGCCATATGGCTAGTCTGGAGCCGGGTTGGCCGGCGCCCGTGAACATCAAGGTGCTCTTTTCAGATCGCCGTGGTGGTTTTAGCCATGCGCCATATGCCAGTCTTAATCTCGGATCTCATGTCGGCGACGACGCAGCTTTGGTCACGCGAAACAGAGCTTCAATCGATGTTCCCGGTGAACCGTACTGGCTTGAACAAACCCATACTGATATCTGCGTTAATGCGGATATGGATGCAACTGACCGGTTGGGTGATGCCAGCATCACAAGAGAGCAGGGAAAGGTGCTGGCAATCATGGTGGCTGATTGTCTGCCTGTTATGTTTACGTCACGTGGGGGCGATATTGTAGGGATTGCCCACGCAGGCTGGAGAGGTCTTGCTAATGGTGTCTTGTCCTCGACGGTTATGGCGCTGGGTTCGAGGTCGATGCTGGCCTGGATGGGTCCCGCAATAGGGCCTTGCCATTACACAGTGGGGGAGAATGTCAGGGCCAGTTTTTCCTCTGGGACAGGGTTTGCTAAAAGTCCTGGGAATGCTAAAGGTCCTGAGAATGCTAATAGTGCCGAGAGTAAGTTCTCGATGGATCTTTATGCGATTGCAAACGAACAGCTACAGAGTCTGGGCGTTGAAGTCTACGGCGGTGGTCTATGCACCTATTGTGATTCGTCACGATTTTTTTCTTACAGAAGGGATGGGGTGACAGGACGCATGGGCGGGTTTATCTGGATGGAGTAAGTGCCCAGGCGGACTCATCCTGAAAGATCAGTCTAGCTGCAATTTTCGCTGATGGTTGTCTTTGCCCTATCAATTCTGGATTGTTTTTCTTCTTCCGAGAGTACCCTGACTTGTCCATCGTCATCCTGAACCTTGATGCGATTGTAGTTCTGGAGTTGTGCGAGGTTTAGTTTCCCGATATTACAGTTGGACTTCTTGGCCGCGGCTATTTCCTTATCTATGCGGGCTTTTTGGGTGGCGATTTCAACATCAATATCGCGCTCCTCGTCCGCTGCTGGTGCGGCAGTCTGTTCTGGTGCTTCTTGCTCTAACGGCTCGTCGCTCTGGTATCCGAATCTTTGGCTGCGGGTGATAAAGCGAGCATCGAATCCTTGCGGGTTATGTTCCGAATAATTCACGACGCCATCCCCGTCGACCCAAGTGTAGTACTCATCTTCGGCGTTAGAGGTTGTTGCAGAGAGTAGAATGAGCAGGCCTATCAAACCTACGGTAGATTCTAACTTTGTCATGTAAACCATCACAGAAAAACAATATTTCCAGAATATTACTGTAAGATTGTGCACTATTAGCACCGATGAAAATAGTCATTTTTCAGGCTCGGTTTAGTCAGGTTTGACTAGGCATTCAGGATACATGAGAATGCCGGCCCCTTCCGGGGCGAAATTTACGGAAAAATCAGAGGTATATCGTGGAAAAGTTATCTGGCGCGGACATGTTGATCCGAGCCCTCCAGGACGAGGGCGTTGATCACGTTTTTGGGTATCCTGGTGGGGCTGTGCTGCATATCTATGATGCTGTGTTCAGGCAGAATAAAATTCAGCATGTGCTGGTGCGCCATGAGCAGGCTGCAACTCATATGGCGGACGGCTATGCGCGTTCCACGGGTCGCCCTGGTGTCGTCCTGGTGACCAGTGGCCCGGGGGCTACTAATGCGATCACGGGTATAGCGACAGCCTATATGGATTCGATTCCCATGGTGGTGATTTCTGGGCAGGTACAAAGTCACCTGATTGGTACAGATTCGTTCCAGGAGACAGACATGGTGGGTGTCTCGAGACCCATCGTGAAACACAGTTATCTGGTCCGCACAGCGTCGGAAATTCCCGAAACGATCAAAAAGGCGTTCTATATCGCTACTTCCGGTCGTCCTGGGCCTGTGGTCGTCGATATTCCTAAAGATGTGACTGATCCGACAAACCTGTTCGACTATAGCTACCCGGAAACGGTAACGATGCGGTCCTATTCACCCGCGACTAGAGGTCATACAGGCCAGATCAAGAAAGCGATCAAGTTACTCGCGAAGTGTGAGCGGCCGATGATTTATGCGGGTGGGGGCGTTGTTCAGGGAGACGCTTCCAGCCAACTCATCGAATTAACAAGGCTGCTGGGTTTCCCGATTACCAATACTTTAATGGGTTTGGGTGCGTTTCCCGGCACAGACAAACAGTTTCTGGGAATGCTTGGTATGCATGGCACCTTTGAAGCAAACAACGCCATGCACCATAGCGATCTGGTGTTTGCCATTGGTGCCCGCTTTGATGACCGGATAACGAATACTGTTTCCAAGTTTTGCCCTTATGCTGAAATTATCCATCTCGATATCGATCCCACATCGATCTCCAAGACTGTTAATGCTGATGTCCCTATTGTTGGGCCCGTAGATACAGTCCTGGATGAAATGATCAGTCTACTGGAACCTGAAGTTGCTAAGCGTTCTGAGAAACAGCAACAAATGTTGAAGGAATGGTGGGAACAGATCGAAGGGTGGCGGAAACAGGATTGCCTGGCGGTTATCAGGGATGAAAGTGAGGATATTATTAAGCCGCAGGAAGCGGTGCAGGCTGTCTATAAGGCAACCGGCGGAAAGGCTTACGTGACGTCCGACGTCGGCCAGCACCAGATGTTTGCAGCGCAATATTACCCATTTGATGAGCCTCGAAAGTGGATTAACTCGGGTGGACTTGGGACGATGGGTTTTGGGCTGCCAGCGGCCATGGGCGTGCAGGTTGCCTTCCCTGATGAGCAGGTCGTTTGTATCACGGGTGAAGGCAGTATCCAGATGAATATCCAGGAGCTTTCAACCTGCTCGCAGTACGGATTGCCCATTAAGATTATCAACGTTAACAACCAGTCACTGGGTATGGTGAAGCAGTGGCAAGATATGCAGTATGAAGGTCGCCATTCACATAGTTATATGGACTCGCTGCCAGATTTTGTAAAACTGGTTGAGTCCTACGGGCACGTGGGATTCAAGATCGAATCGCGGGACGACCTGGAGCCCGTATTGGCAGAGGCGATGGCGATCAAAAACAAGCTTGTGTTTGTCGACATCATGGTTGACCCTTCAGAGCATGTTTATCCGATGCTGATTGCCCCGAACGGATCGTTGCGCGATATGTGGCTCAGTAAGGGGGTACGAACCTGATGAGAAGAATTATTTCCGTGCTGATGGAAAACGAGCCTGGTGCTTTATCGCGAGTGATTGGTTTGTTCGCCCAGCGAAACTACAACATCGAAACACTCACGGTCGCACCTACCGAAGATTCGACTCTATCCCGTCTGACCCTGTCTACTCTTGCGGGTGACGAACAGGTAGAGCAGATCACCAAGCAGCTCAACAAACTGATTGAGGTCGTAAAGCTGGTTGACCTGACCGAGGGTGAACACATCGAGCGTGAACTGATGTTAATCAAGCTGAAGGCAACCGGTGCCCAGCGTGCAGAAGTAAAGCGCACTTCGGATATCTTCCGCGGTCAGGTTGTTGATGTGACGCAGAGCACGTACACAATCCAGTTGACCGGTACGACTGAAAAACTCGATGCTTTCCTTCGGGCGTTCCCTGAATCCAGTGTGATGGAAGTCGTGAGATCAGGTGTATCCGGACTCTCCCGGGGCGAGAAAGTGCTTACACCGTAGTTGTAATGGTGGGTTTAACGGTGGAATAATGAATAATTGGGTACCCCACCATTGCCACCATTGAGGCGAGACAATGACAGACCAGGAACCGGTAAGCCCAGAGCAGGGAACCGTAACGCAGCTACCAGAACGCAAAGGCCTTAAAAAAGGCGTCTACCTGCTACCTAATCTCATCACAACCGGCGCACTTTTTTCGGGGTTCTATGCGATTGTCGCTGCAATGACCGGCGCATTCGAAACTGCGTGTATCGCGATCGTGATTGCTGGGTTCCTTGATGCGCTGGACGGGCGAATCGCCAGGTTAACAAATACCACCAGCCAGTTTGGAGTGCAGTACGACAGCATGGCAGACCTGGTTGCCTTTGGTGTTGCGCCGGCGATTTTATTGTTTAGTTGGGCCCTGCAGGATCTTGGTAAGATCGGCTGGATTATTGCCTTCCTGTATATGTGTTGCGCGGCCCTGCGTTTGGCGCGTTTCAATATTGCCCCTGACACTAAGGTATTTTACGGCCTTGCGAGCCCGGGTGCTGCAGGTACGATGTCCACCTTGGTCTGGATCTGGGTTGATAACTTCCCACCAATGGAGAGTATGGAGGTTTCTGTGTTGGTCGGCTTTTTTACAACGGTCGTCGCGTTCTTGATGGTAAGCAACATTCGGTACTTCAGCCCAAAGAACATCAAGGGCAGGGTACCATTTCCTATTATGGTGGGGGCGGTATTGCTGTTCATTGTGGTCGCCATCTACCCGCCAGGTATGTTGTTCTGCGTTGGTCTTGCCTATGGTGTGTCTGGACCAATCCAGGCTCTGTTGAGGTTGGTCCGCGAAAAGGATAAAGCGCCTGAGGTGTAACATAGTCTGGTTTGGCCAGTCTGTTACCTCAGTAGAAAAGCGACAAACCGGAGTCAGTTATGTTGATCAAACGAGCGCAAGCAGGTGACATTCGGTCATCAGAAATCACCAGCGAAACCGTCTTTCACGAACGAAGGCAAATTTTAAAGGCGATGGGCCTTGGTGCTGTTGCGCTGGGTACACCTGTTGTCGGTGGTGCAACATCAGGAGAGCGCCAGGTCTATACCACCCAGGCACCGTTATCGGGGCCAGCCTGGCTCCAAAACAAACTAAATACACTGACGCCAGGTCAGTATTCAACACGGGAATCAGCAACACCGTTTGAGTATGTCAGTACTTACAATAATTTCTACGAGTTTGGGACAGGGAAAACGGATCCTGCGGATAACTCGCAGAACTTCGTCACCGACCCTTGGAAGGTGGAGGTGGCTGGTGAGGCAGAGCTGACGGGGACGTATAACCTCGAAGATATTGTCAATCCTTATGCGCTTGAAGAGCGGGTTTACCGTCTTCGATGTGTAGAAGCCTGGTCAATGGTCGTACCCTGGGTTGGTTTTTCGCTTGCTAATCTTTTAAAGCGGTTTAAACCAAACTCAAATGCAAAGTACGTTCGATTTGAAACACTTCATGACCCGGAACAGATGCCGGCCCAGGGATCTCGCTTTGCCGCAATTGACTATCCCTACATAGAAGGGCTCCGTATCGATGAGGCAATGAATGAACTCGCGTTTCTGGCCGTGGGGGTCTATGGCAACGCAATGCCTAACCAGAATGGCGCGCCGATCAGGTTGGTTGTCCCCTGGAAATACGGCTTTAAGAGTATTAAGTCCATCGTCAAGATAGAATTCACGAAACGTCGTCCGAAGACGACATGGGAAATTTCTAATAGTCGCGAGTACGGCTTCTATGCCAACGTAAACCCGGATGTTGACCATCCACGCTGGAGTCAGGCGCGCGAACGCAGATTACCCACTTCTATCTTTAACCAGAATTACGTTGAGACCCTCAAGTTCAATGGCTATGCGCCCTTGGTAGCGCACCTTTATAAAGGGATGGACTTGCGAAAGCATTACTAGTGGTTGGATCCCCGATATTGAATTTCTGTCGTGTTTAAGTTTTCGATGTTTAAGCTCCTGACTTTCTTGCTGTGTCTCCTGCCCCTTGAGTATTCGATTTACCAGGTCTATCAGCTGCAAACGGGTGGGGCTAATGTTTTAGGGGCCGACCCGGCGAAGGCGCTGGTGCTGCTCCAGGGTGAGTGGGCTATACGGTTTCTTCTACTCACCCTTCTGGTAACGCCGGTAAGAAGGCTTACTGGATGGCGTCAGGCCCAGAAGATCAGGAGGATGCTTGGCTTGTTTACCTTCGCCTATGCCTCGATACATCTGCTGGCCTATCTGTTCCTGTTGCTTGAGCTTGATTTCCGCAATCTGGGCGCTGACATACTAAAACGGCCCTATATTACTATTGGGTTTACCGCTTACTTGCTGCTAGTACCCCTGGCACTTACCTCTAATAGCTTTGCTATACGGCTACTGCGAAATCGCTGGGCGCTGCTGCACCGACTTGTTTACGGTGTCGCTATCCTGGTTGTGGTGCACGTGACGTGGTTAGCCAAGTCCAGTTATTCAGAGGCCATAGCCTATGGCGTAATAGTGGCAGTTTTACTGCTTTCCCGTGTATTTAAGGATAAGTTCGCGTTATTCCAAGAGGCGCTTAAACGACGCGTTTAAATACTCGCCAGTTTTAATAGACATTCCAGAAAACGCTGCTACAATGCGCGCCTCCTCGCCCTCGGGCGGGGAAAGAATCAAGGCTCCATCACCGGTAAATAAGTAGTTCGAAAATATTTATCGATTATCCACGAAGGTGGTTGTAATGGGGCTTCTAAGGCGTATAATGCGCCTCCTCGATCAGCGGATCGGGGCTGAATTACAGGCCGTAATTCAGGGCTTTTTACCCAAGGGTAGTTAAGCCATTCGGACCACCAGGATTAAATTTCACCCGTTGAAATAAACGTCAACGCGGGGTTTTTTGCGCAGAAAGTTCTGCCCCCCACGTGTATGACACAGTGGGTAAGTTGGTGCCGAAGTTGTTCTTTAACATGGTTGGAAACAAACAATAGGTGTGGGTGCTTGTTGATTGAATGCGAAAAATATTCAGCAACAAGTTACTGACACTATATTTGAGAAGCGAAAGACAGCTCTTGTACATGGCTTGCCGTAAGGCAAACATATACAGCCGCTAGGCAAAGAGGTGTTGACGCAATACTTACTAAGTAACAGTAATTCTGTTGTGCCAGTTCATTGATGGAAACATCGTTGGACCGACGCAGCGGATGATAGAACATCCTAGGATGTTCGATTCTTGTTTGACTGAGCATAGTAACGGAAACGATCCTCCTCGGAAGATCAAAGCCGTTGCCATGAAAAGATTGGTGGCTTATACCACTACTAATGTCCTGAGGGAGCCTCAAAAGGGTGTAACAAGGGAGGTTAGAGAAATACTCTTAAATTGAAGAGTTTGATCATGGCTCAGATTGAACGTTGGCGGCAGGCTTAAGACATGCAAGTCGAGCGGTAACAGATCGCTAGGATCCCTTCGGGGTGACTTTGATGCTGACGAGCGGCGGACGGGTGAGTAACGCGTAGGAATCTACCCAGTAGCGGGGGATAGCCCGGGGAAACCCGGATTAATACCGCATACGCCCTACGGGGGAAAGGGGGGGCTCTCTTCGGAGACCTCTCACTATTGGAGGAGCCTGCGTTGGATTAGCTTGTTGGTGAGGTAAAGGCTCACCAAGGCTACGATCCATAGCTGGTCTGAGAGGACGATCAGCCACACTGGAACTGAGACACGGTCCAGACTCCTACGGGAGGCAGCAGTCGGGAATATTGTGCAATGGGCGAAAGCCTGACACAGCCATGCCGCGTGTGTGAAGAAGGCCTTAGGGTTGTAAAGCACTTTCAGTAAGGAAGAAAAAGCCGAGCCAATAACTCGGTAATATGACATTACTTACAGAAGAAGCACCGGCTAACTCCGTGCCAGCAGCCGCGGTAATACGGAGGGTGCAAACGTTAATCGGAATTACTGGGCGTAAAGCGCGCGTAGGTGGTTTGTTAAGTGGGATGTGAAAGCCCTAGGCTCAACCTAGGAATTGCATTCCAAACTGACAGACTAGAGTACGATAGAGGGAGGTAGAATTCAGAGTGTAGCGGTGAAATGCGTAGATATTCTGAGGAATACCGGTGGCGAAGGCGGCCTCCTGGATTGATACTGACACTGAGGTGCGAAAGCGTGGGGAGCAAACAGGATTAGATACCCTGGTAGTCCACGCCGTAAACGATGTCTACTAGCCGTTGGGGGGCTTGACCCCTTAGTGGCGAAGCTAACGCGATAAGTAGACCGCCTGGGGAGTACGGTCGCAAGATTAAAACTCAAATGAATTGACGGGGGCCCGCACAAGCGGTGGAGCATGTGGTTTAATTCGATGCAACGCGAA
>Ga0209091_10000729_pt1 | contig 30890 bp, 39 predicted proteins | sample ArcticOcean_MG_C_6_FD_187438 | JGI IMG/M metagenome (GOLD analysis project Ga0209091, IMG submission 187438) | Marine microbial communities from western Arctic Ocean - ArcticOcean_MG_CB8_128 (SPAdes) (version 2) | ecosystem: Environmental > Aquatic > Marine > Oceanic | place: Arctic Ocean...
CATTTTGGTTTTTATATTTTTAGACTATTTTTATTTCACTTAGGTTTTGTTTATTTATTGTGTACACCCAGACTCTAAAGTTTTTCCGTTCACACACCCCGTGAAGTGATTATGAGGAGAGATTCCCCCATTAGACGCATTTTTTCCCACAGCACCCTTTTTATACCCAAAACAGTTATTTGGAGATGGATCTGTCCTCATACCCCAAACCTCATACCCTTTCGCCTTAACGGCATCTTTACACCCCTTAAAACCAGCGCTCTTAATCGTATCGAACTGGTTTGAATAATATTCGCCACTATCCTTATAATACCCTTTTTTCGAATTTGCAGGTTGTGTTGTATCACACGTTGCGTTTCTCCCTTCTTCAATACCGTGATTAAAATAGTGATCTCTAAGATTTACTGGTTTATCACCAAAAGCTGCTTTTAAATCACTATATCGATCTGCATAACAATTGGTATCGATTTTCTTTTGGTAATATTGGTATCCATCAATCCATTCGGTTCCACCATTCTCTTTAGTATTAGACCATCTATCGGCATTTTGATCCTCTCTATTAGATGCCACTGCTAAAATACGCGCATCGTAGCTTTTAGTCCAACATTGTTGGGCTTTATGATTATGTGTAAAACCGGCACACTTTATATTCTTATCACATTCATCCGCACATAGTCCAAAGCTCGAACCGTGGTGTGTACCTATAGAGAACCCCCACAAGTCCCCGGTGTGTGTTTTATGATAATTAGAATAAGTTCCAAAAAATTGATTTACAGAACTCACAACTTCCGTACCTTCCTTTGATATAACGTGTAACCCACCAAAATCCGAAACCATAAATGTAAATGGTGGTTTTAATCCTTGTTTTGTAGAAAATTTGTCTCCACCAGAAGCCTTAATAATAGTAGCAGCATCTTTTTTAAATTCAAGATTACCGTTCGTACTCAGTGTTAAATTGAAACTCCCATTCGAACTTGTATATGCGGAAACGGTGTTTTTCGAATCATTTTCTTTATACACGACAAAGTTTCCGTCACCTTTTTGATACACGGCTCGCCATTCACCGTTTGGTGATTTCCATAATTTGTCAGATGGGGTTAATGCTTTATCACCACTACGCATGATTGTATTTGCACCCATCAAATCACACTGTGCAAACCTAAAATCGTCTTTGTCAAGATTACCCACTGGTTTCCACGCTTGTTTATTATGTACCCAAACATGACCGTCGGTGTTTGTAAGCATTTTTTTATTTTTATATTTTACTAATTTGAACGTATCTTTACCGCCAAATTTAAGAAACGTACCGTCATCAAATTTAAATTTAATAGTACCATTACTATTTTGATTCACGTTAAACCATTGACCTGGTGCGTGCGAAATTTGGTAATACGTTTTCTTTACAGATTTTGTAAGTTTAAACGTTTCACTACTGATGGCAACTTTAACGTCAAGATCACCGAATGGTCCCGCGAGTGTATAACTGAAATCATCCTCGGAAATATCAAGTTCCGCGGTTGCCAATAAATTATCTGGTTTGACTTCGTTATAATACGCTTTAATTATGTTTGTACCTTTAACATCGACGCCTGCTGTAACGTCCGCACCTTTAAATGTAACGGAACCGGTACCGTAATCGGATAACGCAGATTCTTCTGTAACTTCCTGGTCGGCTTGGATTTTTGTATCACCAACGTATCGTGTAAATATAAGTTTGCTTACAGAGTCAAACCCACTACCGTTTGTCCATGATAATGTAAGATCGATAAATTTACTTGAATCGTCCCCTTCCGCATATTCTACCGCGTACCCTTCCTGGGTACCATTATCTTCACCATCCTGTGGGTTGATTGTTTTCTTAGCATTTGCGTCGAATGTAAGTTCGGGTTTGTCTGGTGTTTCTCCATCGCCACTTTTTTTAGTATTAAAGTAAACGGCCAAAGATATACCGACAATGATTACAACTAATAAAGCAAATAGTCCGAGTATAGCAACTGATTTTGCCATCTCGGTGTTTCTTTTATTAGTGGTGTATATTTTTTTTGATTTTTATTATTTTACCATATATCCACTAAAATTGTGTGTAGCTGAATTCATATCTGGTCCCTGAAACCATACTTTCAGTTCATCACCACCACCTTTTTCACCAAAGTATATTGCAATAGGGTATTTTTTACCTGCCGTTAAATTGATTGATTTGGCTGGTATCACACCCGCTCGCATGGATGCGTGATTTTTCCAACCTTTCACTATAAATCTCACTTTACGTCCAACAACTGGTTTGCCGAAGGTGTAAGACTGACGAGTGTCTTTACTCGAAGTGTATTTAAGCGTCGATGTCATCGTTTTACCATCAATCGATACAACGAACGAAGTCACTCGTTGGTCATGATCTGTTCTTCCTTGAACGACGACACCGGCTATTAAATTATCTGCACCCATGTCAATTTCCATCCACTGATCGACTACGTTATGAGCTGCCGACCAAGCTTGAACACTGTCGAGCATCGAACGGGCGTGTCCCACTCCTGGAGATTGGTTCGAGTAGACCGTTGAATAATTTCTGGAACTCTCTGGTGGATTAAGTTCATTCTTCGGTGCTTTTACCATACCATGAAAACCACCATTATCAACAACCACGACATTATCTATAGTTAAATAACTCATATCATCAGATTCTGTCCAGAATTTATGGCTACCCGTCTTTTTAGGTACGAAATAACCTTCCCACTTAACGGCATAGTTATCTTCATTACCATCGTTTCGTAAATGTCCACCCGTCGCCTTATGTTTACTACTAAAATCGGTAACATTCTCACCTTGTTTCGTAGGAGTTTTACCGCTAAATGAATTTATACCCGAAAAGTACGAACCTTTGTAATAGTACCATTTAAATCCACCCGTCAAATCCATCGCTTCAGGTTTAGGTATATCAATTTCTTCAAGATTACTCGTATCTAATGACATTCCAAAATCGTCTCGTGTAAAAGTTACGGTTTTCGTATACAATTTATTACTGTCTTTAGTTTCGTTATAGTATAACTCGAGTGTATTATCGCCTATAATCTTTTCATCGAACTCTTTTTTATCTACTATGTTCATGGTCACATCCGTAAAGTCTTTAAGGTTACCCGTATCACTATTTTCGTACGAGTGAATTACACTCCCTGAAGAATCTTTCAGGGTAACGATCCATTTCGTAACAATCCCTTCGATACTCGATTTATTCGCCCACGAAAGTTTAAGACCCTCGAGTGTATACTCTTCACTCTTACCGGGTCTTATACTATAAATCAAAAATATGATAAATAGAATGATAGCTAATACGAGTATCATTTTATATATCACGAGATATTATTTTTAAATTAGTTTAAGCTTCTTTCATTTCAATTTCTGGTCCGACGAAACTCGCATTTGAATTCGAGCTTTTAGATCTACTGACCATTACACCTATGAAGATGGCCACAAAGAGGGCGAGTACTGATAACATTCCAATTCCTTGGTAATCCATTTTTTTTATATATTATAGTAATATATAAAAAATGCGGCCGTTTACCACCGTCCTGTTGGAAGCACTCTTCATTGGTCTCATGTTACAAGTTTTGGTCCTGGGTATTACAAAATATATCTATAAAGGTACCGGTGTTCTAATTATTTCGGGGGCGTTAATACACTTATTGTTTGAGTACTCACCTTTCGGTAACATTAACGAAAAGTGGTGTAAAATGATATTTAATTAAAAGTTTATAAGTTCGTCTATTATAGCTGTTTTATCGTATTCGAGTTCTTTTAACGTTTCTGATATTTCTTCGTGTTGTCTATCGATATCATCGTTATAATCTTCAAGGTAATCTTTGAAGAACATACGCACATTACCAACATCGTGTCCTGAATCTAAAAGTGAACCAACCGTATATCGAGGTAATCGAATACCGAGTTCCCGTGCGCGTCGTTTCACAGCTTCTTGGCGAACAAAGTTCGTCACGTTTCTTCTATGTTTTAGTTTTTCCACTTTTTTTAACGTTTCATGGATTAGTCTATTTACCTCCATAAGTTCATCTTCGAGTTCGTAATCACGTAACTGTTCCGGAACAGGTGGTGGTGTTCGTATCGCCGGTAAATCCACGTGTATAAAATCCCCTTCGTCTCTATATGGTGGTGGAACCGTATCGTATATCGTAAGATCGTCAAGATTATCACCAAATGGTGGGAGACGAGGAATCGGGGAAAATGGTATAGGTATATCAACACGACGAACCCTGAATTCTTCTTCTTCACTTTCAGAATCGGTTTCGTATTTAATATACTCGTGAATCTTTTTGATCGAATCACACATTTTAAGATAATCGCCTTCAGAAATTATCTTAGAATTGAGGTCGAGCGTTTGCATTAACGATGTAAGAGCGTCCATTTTTAATATATTAATTTTTTATTTGTTTCATTACAACTTAGGTTTGTTATTTTTTTTAAAAGTAAAAGGGCTTCTACGGCTTCACCAATTTCACGGTGTTTCACACAAAACCCGTTTTTTCCTTGGCGACAGAGACAGTTTTCGTGTACACAATTTGGACGCATTTTTTTGATTATTTTTTATAATCTCGTACTTAGGTTCTTATTTCACCTTCTTCGAGTTCAGATTCAGATTCCGAATTGTATTCACTCTCATTATCCAAATCGTCGATGTTTTCCGGTAAATGATCGTATAATCTTTCACAATCGATTTTGTAATTAATTTCATAATCATCAAGGAAATCATGTAAAGAAATTCTATCGTTAACACCGTATTGTTCATCTAAATACCATTTCCAAAACGGGAGGTTCTTTTTCGTGATTTTACTCGGGAAAAGTTCGACGGTAAATTCTTCGTCACCTTTACACCCACACTGTTTAAGAATGTCTTTTTCACTTTCGAGGTACATATCAAAAAAGTGTTCCAAAATACCAATATCGTTAGGTTCATAATAAAATTCAATAAATTGGGCTTGACCGTACGATGTTTCTAATTTTCTATTAGAAATACCAATATACGCAATATACTTATACGTACTTTTAGGAATAAGGTGTGTAGGGTACCCAAAATCAGCGCGTAAACCGTATACTTTACATTTTTCACCGGCTAATTCAGAAAAGAGTTCATTAACATCGAAAAGTTCAACAATCGTGGTACAGTTTTTAAGGAGTTCGTAAGTAAGGCTCATCGTATTATATTACACATTAGTTGCTAAGTTTTAAGTCCATATTTTCAGGGAACGAGTTATAGAGTTCCGTCCAGTCAACACTTCCGTGAAGGTTATTTTTTTCAACAAACTGTAATAAAGTTTTTTGACAGTTAAATTCTTTTTTAAAGTAATTCATCCAGAACTCGACCCATTCTTCCGGGACGTGTCGCGGTACAACCATGGTATTCAATGTATCGTTTGCCAGTATTTGGATTACTGGTTCAATAATACCAATTCGAGTACCATCTTCGTATTTCTCTTCATACATAAAGTCCACTAAGTGAAGTTTATCGTTAAATGTAGATACACCCACATAAGCAACGTAATTAAGTTCTTTTTTGAACTTTATTAAATCCTGGGGAAAGTTTGATCTCAGTCTCACCCCATACACTTTAGAAGGTGTACCAGTTGAAAATTGATCGGTTCGGAAACTCGAAAGAACACCGTCAAGTTTTTCATCTCTTTCAAGAGAGACAGCTTGTTTTGTAAGTTGGTAAATGAGAGACATTTTTTTATAGTATACTTATTATAATTGATCTATATCACTTAGGTCTTCACTGTACATCAATATTTCTTCGGCCACAATTTGATAAAATGCCATTTTATACGCCAAAAACCCAAATAAAGTTGCCCCCATATTAAAATCAAATGGTAAATCATTAGAATTCCAAGTTGATTCGGCTAGTGCGAGACACGTCGGTAACAATAATCGTTTATTCAAAACGGGTATTCTTTCAATATTATCGACGTATGATGACAACGAGTCTACATAAATACACGATGCAATTGTCCCTAAAGTAGCAGATACACCGTCAATGGGTGTATGAAAAATGAAGTTATACGTCGAAATAGCTACACCGTATTGTAAAGTCGACTTTTTGATTTTAGCCTTGACTTGTTCGTATTCAGCTATACCTTCTTTACGTTTAGTAGGACATGATATTCTAATGGTTTTTGTGTACGGATTTATTATGTTTAACATATTACAATTTATTTACTCTATATCTATACCTTTAATAATATAATTTTCATCTTGAAAATACTTTTTCTTAAATTTGCGTTCCTTTTTTATAAAATCTTTACAGCTCTTCTCAACTTCATATATACGTGTATGAATATTTAATAAATTACTCTTATTTACGGGTGTTTTTCTCCATTTATCACCAAAAATAGAAGAATATTGTAATTCACGTCTTTGGTATTTAAGATCATCGAGAAGTAGTTTATAAAGTACGAGTGAATATGAATCATATTCATTACGCTCGTAATCATCTAAACACATTTGTTCGTGTGCAAGTGTATTCATACTTTCACGGAGTAGGTTCGCCCCACTTTTCTCTCCATCGGTTAACCAGAGTTTCGATTCTCTCTTTTGAGAATCGTGGATTTCTGGAGGCTCGTTGAGGGGCTCCCGGACACACGAGATCACCTGATTCGTACGCGTTAAGTTTTTTCCATACGAGTCTTTGCATGTCACCCGGGAGTTCGTTTGTCGCTTGACAAAACGAGAGTTTATAGTCGTACGTGTGTAAGGCAATGTAGTCGTCCATTTCATTTTTTATATATTTTTATACTTATCTTTTAAACTTAGGTCTATATTGAACAAACGTTTTATCGTATATGTTATATTCTAATACGATAACTTCACCAGCATCATTCATTGAAACAATTTCACTATATTTACTATTCTCTGTATCTATATAAGGTGTCTTTTCTATATTAACTTTAGAATCAAAAGATGTATACGAATACGACTTTTTTAATTCTTGTGGATTTGGTAATAATAAACGACATACACTAGCATAGAAGGTAAACATTATTGCTGTTATTTATATTTATTTTTTTATATACTAAATACAAGATGGTTTCACTCCAGGAGTTACCTAAAAAGGTTCAATATATAATTATAGATTCTGATTTTGTAACCGGTTCCAATAATACGTTCAGTATAGATCTTTCACTTGAATCAAATTTACACTTGGAAGAAATGACACAAGTATGTGGTCTAAAACCAGTTGAATTTTATATAACACAGATAGGTGAAAATGATCTAGGAACAACAAACGTTGCAAAATATGTAGATATAATATGCGACGATATACCAAAAAGGGGTCAAATATTAAATGAACGTAATGGTCAGATTCTTGCTCGTATAGCTTTAGAAAGAAATTTTACTGGAAGTAACGACTTTATAATGCGCGATAAACAATGGAAAGCGTTCCCAAGACAAACAAACTTATTTAACCCTATATCTTTACAGAAACTTCATTTTGAAATAAATGAATTACAGGGTGATAGTGATTATAAAACATTACAACCAGATGCATCTTGGTACATGATTCTCGAAGTTACAACTATAGATGTTAAGGAAAAACCTGTAAACCGCGAAGTTCAAATACTCGAGGCGTTACATAAACTTATCGGGAAGATAGATGATCTTAACGTAAACGTTAAAAAACTTCCAGATAAGGAGGATATCGAAAAAATGGAAATAGAAAAAAAGAAAAAGTACCCATTACGTTACTTAATGCTTTTCGTAACTATGGTAATAGGTGGATTTATATTTGTAAAAAATAAAATTACACCGTCTATTCCACAACCTTCTTTTTAACAACACGTTTAACAACTTTATTCTTTGGTGTTTCTGGTGCTGGAGTTGGCGCTGGTGGTGCTGGAGCTGGTGGTGCTGGCACTGGTGCTGGTGCTGGTGCTGGTTTAACAGTTCGCGCTGGAGCTGGAGATACATCTTTTGGTGCATCAATGTGATCAGCAATTTGTTTAATGATACTATAAAGTTGATCCGAATTAATTTTCGATCGTGCAAGTTGATTTTGAATTTGTTCTCTGACAGAGTCCATCGCGTAATATATATAAAAGAAAGATTATCTTTATACTAAATGTTATTCATCGGTCCATCTCTTTTAAGTGGAATAGGTCAGCAGTGTAAAAAATATATGGGTCTTTTTCCTGGGAGTCGGTACATTGAACTTCAAAATGATATACCTGTATGTGAACGTGCATTTATTTATGCTTTACCTGTACCATATTGGTTAGATAAAATACCCGAAATTAAAAGTAAAATCAAACACGTTACGTGTATGACTATATGTGAAACTGAAACTGTACACGAAGATTACGGTAAACTGTTTAAACTCTTTGATAGAATCGCCGTACCAAGTGAATTTTGTCGTCGTGTATTTAAACGACAGTTTCCCGAAACAAACTTTTATATTATACACGCACACGTTCCTGATAATAAACCATACACATTTTATCACATTGGAAATATAACCGATCCAAGGAAAAATTTTAATAAAATTATTGAAACGTTTGTTCGTATGAATAAACCAGATTCGAGACTTCTGATAAAAGCGACATGTAAACAACCAATTCAAATAAATATACCAAACGTCGAAGTTATAAATGGTCTTATCCCCGACGAGGAAATGGAAAAAATACATGCACTGGGTGACTGTTACGTAAGTTTTTCGAGTTCAGAAGGTATAGGTATGGGTGCAGTGGAAGCCGCTCTGAAGAATAAACCCGTCATTATAACGGATTATGGGGGTGCGCCCGAATATATAAAAACACCGTATACGATAGACTGTGAACGCCAAAAACTCGTAAAGGACGATTTTTTGTATAAGGAGGGTATGGAATGGGGAAAACCAAATGAAAAACAATTACGCGAGTTTATGGAAGATGCATACACCAATAAAATAAGGTATATGGAACATCCGAGGACTCATATGTTGACGTGTAAAGAAAATGTATTACAAGAATTCATCACCAATGTAATTAGTAAGGAAAGTGATAACACCGGTCAAGATGGCACCGGACATGAGTGAGCCTCTCTGAGCAATGAGCATGGCGACGACATCATCGATAAATTTAATATTGGTTGGTTTCTTAAGAAGTTCGGGTACGATTTTTGAAATTGCGAGATAAAGTGCCATGGCTATTATGACAGGTCTGAGTGTTTCTTGATCTAACATTTTTTTATAATAAGGAAATATTTATTTTTGGTCTAGTTCCTAGCACTTGATTGTCTATTCTATGTTTTTTGCAGTAATCCCCACAAACAGCTTTGAATGTACATTTTTTTCCTGATAATGTAAATGCTTTACATATATTACGGGATTCAGAAACGTCCTGTTTAGGTACAGAATCTAAAACCTGTATCGGTCTTGTTTTTTTACATTCAAGTTTCCTTTTTCTCATTTTATCGAGAATTATCGCCATTTCCTCTGGTGTTTTTTTACTTGGTTTTAAAGTTTTAGATAAACGTAAACAGTCATCGTAACTTTGCATATTCGATTGATGTTTTTTAGTGAGTACATTTTTAGTATCACTAAAATTCGTTTGAATCACGGTCGGTAGAAAGTATTGCGACATCTTAATTTATACTAAAAATAAAATAACTTAGGTTAGTAAAAGATGTGGTTCTTTATAAAACTTAAAAGAACGTATAGCTTCACTTTAGGTGAGTAATATAAAAGATAAAACCTTTTACTTTTAAATGAATCTTAAGTGGACAAAAGAGTGTTATTTGTGTGAATGCCCTTTAGAGCCGTGTGTACACACAAAAACGACAGAAGAACGTATACTTGTTCGAGAATATAGAAAAATGCGACCTATTTTTACATATAACAATGTTGAATATCTGAAATTTTTTGATACAAATATAAAACGTGTCTGTTATGCGTGTTATATAACGTCTTATAAAAATATTAAGCCTGTATCACTCAGGGATCGTGAATACGGTCGTATAAAAAATATATATTCGAGACCCAAGTCAAAAACAAAAAATGAATTATTATACTGGTTCGAAGGACTAAAAATATACTTAAATAAACGACTTTATATAACATAAATGGGTGAAAGTATTCAAAAACTCACACACGTGGAGCATATTTTAAAGCGTCCAGATTCATACGTTGGACCCGTTTCACGTGTAGCGGATCCTTATTGGATTTATGAAAATGATTCATTTGAAAAGAAAACGGTAGTGTATTCACCGGCACTTTTAAAAATATTCGATGAAATTTTAGTAAACGCGATCGACCGAAACTCCATGTACCCAAAAAATGTAACGTCACTCAATGTTTCTATTGATAAAACGACTGGCCAAATAACAATTGAAAATAATGGACCTTTGGGTGGTATCGCGGTTAAAATGCATGAAAAGGAAGGTTTATGGAATCCAGAGTTGACATTTGGACATTTACTTACGAGTACAAATTATGATGATACACAAAAACGTCTCGTAGGTGGACGTAATGGATACGGTGCAAAGCTTACGAATGTATATTCATCAATGTTTTCTATAAAAATTAAAGATGGTGAAAACAAGTGTATATATACACAAGAATGGTCGGATAATATGAAAACGTGTGGTACACCCAAAATAAAAAAGTATTCGAGTGCGACGTCGAGCGTTTCGATTACTTTCGTTCCCGATTGGAAACGGTTTGGTATGTCAAAAATGGATGATTCTATATATAAAATATTTGAAAAACGGGTATACGATGCAAATATTTGTACATCGCAAAACTGTAAAGTGAAGTTTCAAGATGAAGTATTACAAAAATGTACATTCAATACGTACGCAAAAATGTATACGAAATCTGATGAAATGTGTACGTTTACGAATGATAGATGGTCAGTGTGTATTGCACCTTCGGATGATGGTTTCGAACACGTATCATTTGTGAATGGTATATGTACTACAAAAGGTGGTTCACACGTTGACCACGTTTCCGGAATACTCGCAAGTGGTATAATTGATGATATGGCAAAGAAGATAAAACTCAGACCTCAACAAGTCAAGAACGCGTTTTTTGTTTTCGTAAAAGCGACGCTCATCAATCCGAGTTTTAGTAGTCAGGTTAAATCTGAATGCACACTCAAACCACAGGATTTCGGAAGTAAATTTGAACCACCGAAAACGTTCATTAAAAATATTCTAAAAACCAGTATTCAATCGGAATTATTGGCTTTATCAAAGTTTCGTGAAATGAAAGAATTGAAAAAAACGGATGGGTCTCGTAAATCAAAAATAACGGGTATCCCAAAACTCGATGATGCGAATAAAGCCGGTACTACACACTCTGGTAAATGTACTCTTATTGTTACTGAAGGTGATTCTGCAAAAACACTTGCAATTGCTGGTCTTTCGGTTGTTGGACGCGATCATTACGGTGTTTTCCCACTTCGGGGTAAATGTAAGAACGTTCGTGATGCGAGTGTAAAACAACTTACAGAAAACAAGGAGTTTAATGATCTTAAAAAGATTTTGGGTCTTCAACAAGGAAAAGTGTATACATCACTCTCCGAACTCAGATATGGACGACTTATGATCATGACAGATGCAGATAACGATGGAAGTCATATCAAGGGGCTTATTCTTAACATGATTCATTATTTCTGGCCGAGTTTACTTAAACTCAAGTTTGTTGTAAGTATGGTCACTCCTATCATAAAAGCGAGTAAGGGTTCGGAAATTAAATCGTTTTATACGGACTCGACTTTTAGACTATGGTATGGTAATGGTAAAGCTGGATGGAAAATTAAATATTATAAGGGTCTCGGTACATCCACGTCTGCGGAGGCACGTGAATATTTCAAGAAGATCAAGGACCTTACCGTTCAATTTGATACAGATGATTTAATGGACGAGTCTATAATTCTTGCATTTGATAAGACGAAATCAGATTTACGTAAAACGTGGTTACTTGAAAGTACAGAAAAGAAGGCGTCTGAACTTGAAGTACCGTATGGAAACGTCGAACGTCTCTGTATTTCTGATTTTATTCATAAAGATCTTGTAAATTTCAGTCTTGCTGATTTGAAAAGATCTATTGCACACGTGTCCGATGGTTTAAAACCGTCTCAACGAAAAGTGTTATACGCGTGTTTCACTCGGAATCTTACGTCTGAAATGAAGGTTGCACAATTGGCCGCGTATGTTTCTGAAAAAACGTCGTATCACCACGGTGAAGTATCTTTGGCAGATACTATTGTAAAATTGGCACATAATTTTACGGGTTCAAATAATATCAATTTACTCGAACCATGTGGTCAATTCGGTACACGTCTCATGGGTGGTAAAGACGCGAGTCAAACGAGGTATATATTTACAAAACTTACTAAAAGTGCGAGAACACTCTTTGACCCAAAGGATGATCCAGTTCTAAACTATCTCGACGACGACGGTAAACAGATCGAACCCGACTATTATGTTCCTATTTTACCAACAGTTTTAGTAAATGGAACCGAGGGTATTGGTACTGGGTTCAGTTCATATATACCACCGTTTAACCCAGACGATATATGTACTAATATAAGACGTGTTATTGCAGGTAAAAATGTAATTCCTATGAAACCATGGTTCGATAAATTTACAGGTCGTGTTTTTAGTAATGAAGATGGATTATGGATTACAGAAGGTGTATGGAAATCTTCGAGTAAAAATATATCAATAACAGAACTCCCACCGGGACGTTGGACACAGGACTACAAAGAGTATCTCGATACACTTATCGAAAAGAAAAAGATTACGAATTACGTGAATAACAGTACGACTGATACTGTTGATTTTACTATTGAAGGGTACACGGGTAAAGATATAGTAAAAGATTTTAAACTGCAAAAGACATTTCATGTCTCAAATATGCACTTATTTCACCCAGTAAAGGGTATTCATAAATATGAAAGTCCAGAAGAAATTCTTATAGACTTTGTTAAAATACGAGAAGAGATGTATAAAAAAAGAAAAGCACATCTTATACGTGTATTAAAAGAAAAGGCTAAAAAATTGGAAAATATGTCGAAGTTTATTGATATGGTTATTCATGAAAAATTAATTGTTTTCAAACGTAAACGGGTAGAGCTCGAACGTGAAATGGAAAAAATATTCGATAAAATCGATGGTTCATATGAATATCTGTTGAATATCAAGACGTATCAGTATACACTCGAAGCTATACAAAGTATCAGGGAAGAAACATCAAAATCTAGAATCGAGCTTGATGCATTACAACAAATGTCTCATATCGATATGTGGAAAAGGGATTTAAAAATATATAAACAATAAGTAGTAAGTATGTGTGATACATCCGGTCCAAATACTGGTTCTATAGTATCACTTAATGCAATTGGTAAACAAGATACATACCTTTTAGAAGATGATCCTATTCATTCATTCTTTAAGTATGAACCTAAAAAACACGCTAATTTTACAAAGTTTCATAAAAGTTTAAATGTTAATAAACCAAGTAGTTCTTCGACATCTTGGCCTTTTGGTGAAACTATAAAAGTTATGTATAACCCGAGAAATATGGGTGATCTTTTAGCAAATATGTACGTAACGTTTGAATTACCTGCTCTATCAGGTTCCGATAGTTATTACGCGGATCAAATTGGTAGACACATTTTTAAATCGATAACCATGCGTGTCGATGAAACGGTTGTTGAAAAGTTCCATGGTGATTGGGGTATCATATATGATGAACTGTACCTCGATGAATCAGAAAAAAGAACGAAAAGGTACACATTAAATAGAAATAATGCAGAAGATACATCTTTATTACCGGGTAATCAGGTATTAGCACGAAACAAATCACGTGTTTATATTCCTATACCTTTACTCTTTTCACGTAAGTATGAAAGTGATGAATACGAAACAAATAAACCAAATCGTCCGTATTTTCCAACGTGTGCTATCCATAAACAAAAACTCCAATTTGAGTTTGAATTTCATAAACAAACATTTTTTACAAACGAAACAGATAATATCACTATAAATAGTTTTGATATCGTTACCGAAGAGATAACACTCGAACCAATTGAACGTAGCTATATAGCAAATAAAAGACATGTTCTCGTTACCGATATTGTTAAAAAACATCCTACTTTAGATATACCAGCGGGTATACAAAACGCAAAACTCGAACTTGTTCCACAAACACCTGTAAAAACACTTAATTGGTTTTTCAGACAAACCGCGTTTGAAAATGAAGATATAGTCACGGGTGGTACAACTTTACTTGCAAATGTATTCGCGAATAGGTATAATTTCTCTTCAAATGTAGAATATTCCATAAATAATGAATTTTATAATCCACCCATGACAAGTGCAAAAATATTTGTAAATGGTGAAGATGTACCAAATGTTCAAGATAGTGATCATAAATATTTTAAATATATTGTTCCATTTTCAAGTCGTTTATCACGACCTTTACGAAACATTTATACATATGCATTCTCGATGAATCCGATTAATGTGGAACCATCGGGGATGTTGGATTTTAGTCAGTTACAATCAAATAGAACTGTTTTAGATATAAATATGAAAGTCGGTCTTTCAAGTGATTATACACTACACTTATATTATGTAGGATACCAGACATTCATTTTTGAAAATGGTATCATGACACTTGTTTAGAAAAAAGTGCATTTTTATGATCGTGTATATACTCTATTATGTTATTTTTTATACACCATCTTATGAAATTCAGCTGTGCAACAGTCGTATGTATTTCATTGGATGTACCCGGAACAGTATATGATATTTTAGATGAACGACAAAATGGGTCAAATAATTTTTTACTGTACCCATCTAAACTTGATTTATATGCGCAATGTACACTAAATATTTTACCGTCAGTCGTTTTATATGATAAATTGTTTTTCTTTGAATAATTTGTTATAAACCATTCGAGATTTCTTAAAGAAATACCACCTGTTTTATTTAAAATATCTAAAAGTGTAGCTCTATTCTCGGGGTTATTATAAAATGTATCGATCGATGTTAGTAGAATAGCTGATTTATTCATTATTACATTATTCCACGCAATTCTCTAAATCCCTTTCTTGATACTTCACATGCCGGACATCCCGGTTTAAATATACATTCCGTTAAATTATGTGTATGACGTATACCTTCATTATTTTTAGAAACCATTTCTACCGGACCTCTAAGTTGAGGTTGGTCGATATGACTCCCACACATTCCATTAAGTTTAGCTCTTGCTATACACGGAGAACCATCTTTTTTAAATCCTCTACAAAAATTTAATGGATTTGGAATTTCAGAGAGTAAAAGTTTTAAATTTATAGAATATTTATACGATATTTTTTCCATTACTTTTATAGTACGTCTATATAATTCAGTTTCTACTTCTTCATCCCAAAGTGTTTGTAATTTTCTGGATGTCATATTTTATATACATCACTATTTTTTAAGTGATTTGAACATATCACTTATTTTCTGTTGCCCTTCAATTTCAGCCTCTACTTTTTTCTTTGGACGTCGTTTCGGTTTCACACGTGTTAGAAGTTCCCCAAATATCTCTTCTTTCGGATCTTCGAAGAGTGGTTCAATTAAATCACACACGGGGTTTAGAAATTTATTTATAAAATAATAATTATAATCAATTTTTAAATTATTGTCTTTTGCGTATTTTGGATCTTCCGACTTTTCAAACGCCTTTGCTTTAGGATCACCGGTATCGAGAAGAATATAGGGTACACGATCACCTGATTGTGGTTCTGATCCTGGTTGTCTTTCTCGCATTTTTCGTACAACTTGAACGTGAGCTTGATTAATATCCTTAATATTAGGACTATTAATAGAAACCGTAAACCCTTTTGCTTTATACGAATCCGATAAACCCTGACTCAAAATTAGTTTTTCGTTAGGTACATCACCTTCAATAAGTTCAATAGCCCTTTGTAAAGCGAGTGCTTTTGGTGGTCCGGTATCACTACTCTCTAAAACAACATCAAGAAGTTCTTTACATACTTCACGCATGTGAGGTGTATTATCTCTTCGTACCAATTGAAGTCCTTTGACGTCTATATAATCCATATTCATGTTCCCATCTTTACCCTTCGTCCAAAGTTTTGCCGCATACCGTTTCTTTGAATATAAGAAATATGGACAATATACCTTCTCGAGTTCAAGGTTGTTCGGTGCCTTGAAAAGTTTGGTACACTCTTCCGCAGCACGTTCACCTATTTCCCAACTATATTCAATTGCTTCCTTTCCTGTACGGTTTCCTACATCAAATTCAACCATAACAGAATCCGTATCACCGTACCTTACCTTTGCACCCGGAAAATTCTTTTCAACATACGCTTTTGTCTCGTCAATCATACTCCTACCTTTTAGAGTTACTGTTGAAGCAATTTGTACACAAGGTAATATACCTTTTGCCGCACCGGTAAACCCATATACAGAGTTCATGGACACTTTATACGCCAGTTGTTTACCATTATACATTTCTTTTAGAGCGCCGGTCGATTGTGCCATATCTTTTTTAGCTTGTTTACGAAACTGTTTTAATTCTAGAAGAATACTTGGTAAAAGACTAGGAACATCTTGTGCAAACTTGTAAAATCCAAACGTTTCGTATGTTATACCCGGTATATTCTCATATTTTGAATCCATAACCATAGACGAATAACATAAATTGTGTGCTATCATAATTGATGGGTACAGACCCTCAAAATCTAGGGCTGTAATTGGTGTATAATAGGCACCTTTCTGTGCGTCTAGAACGGTCGCACCTTCATACCCATCTGCAGAATATTGTCCCCATGATATAGTTGGAATCATAAACCCCATTTCACGTGCCTTTTTTGTTAACAAACTAAACACTTTGATTTGCTGACCCCTTTCTACTAGATAACACAGGGGGACCCAGGTGGCTTTAGCCATCTCAAGTAAGTTAACAAGTATAGATAATTTAGACAACAGGCGGTGAGGTAAAAGTGTATCCTTAACACAATACTCGGCGACCTCACGCAATTTTATGGGATCTTCTTCCACAAAACGCGCAAACATCTCCTTTGGGGGCATATCGATTTTGTTATCACCAAGGTACAACTTAGAAACATTATCGAGTTTATACGAATCGAGTTTATACCCCTTTTTAACTTCATGGAACAAATCGAAAATAAACCGCCCGGGCATAGGTAAAATCTTAAGTGCATTATCACCAAGTGCACTCGACGATAACTTCTTATATACAAGTTCGCATGAATGGTTTTTCAATTTACTCATCTCATAAAAGGTTTGATCACATTTTGTCATGACTGCACGTTTCATTATATATTCCAAATCAAAACCAAATATATTCCACCCAGTTATGATATCGATATCTTTTTCCATAAGGTACTCCTTAAACGCCATAAGCATTTCACGTTCCGTATCGTAACTCTTAATTGTACACCCGTCTAGGTTCGAATCCGTTTTTTTATAACAAAAACACGTTTTATCGTACGGTACATCAGAACCATACTGTATAAGTGATACAGCAATTTGAAAACATGCATCATCTTTTACATCTGCATCAGGAAACTTACCTGTTGAACTATTACATTCAATATCAACAGACGCAACTACAAATGGTGCAGTCTCAGGAATATCAACTGGTTTAAGTGTTTTCCAGTCGTTACAGAACAGGTCTATATTAACATGTGCTAAATGTGAACGCACACACGCGTCTCCAGTATCCATCCACCCAGTTGATTGAATATTAGTTCGGTGCATTAACCTCAGAACAGGGTCTAAGTTTGATTCATACACTTTATATTTCATAGATTCATCAGGTAATGTACGTTTCAAACGACCGTTTACCATACGTCGTGCCGCAAGGTTCTTAAAATTTAGTTTCATAAAAATAAATTTTTCATTATTTTGGAAACCCCATACATCTTTAGATTGAACAATATCATAACTTATCAAACATTCAGGACATACTTTATCTATTTTTGTGTATAAATTATGAACATCGAGTGTTGACGTTTTCTTCGGGAGTTTGACGAAGAAGTATGGTGTAAAACTGGTCGTAACACACACAGACTTACCTTCGTTTGTTTTACCAAAAATACTAATCAAGTGTTCATCCTCTGTGTCTTGTGTTTCCCAGGTCAATACTTGGAACACGACCATTTTTATCTTATTACGTTAACGCCCGATTTTTTTAATATAGTATAGTAGTAAATATGTCAGCTGCTTTGATCGATCTCGTCTCAGTCGGTGCCCAGGACGTCTATATCACAGGCGATCCTCAAGTCTCTTTTTTTAGACAAAACTATAAACGTCACACAAACTTTTCGATAAAACCAGAACGTATGGATTATATCGGGACGTTTGAATCGGGAAACGAAGTTTCCATTCCTATCAAATCTAAAGGTGATCTCTTGAGTTACGTGTGGATTGAAAATGCCAATATTAATAGTCGTAATAACAATGCCTCAATTTTTAAATCCGCGAATGGGACATCAAATGAAACTTCGCCAACTGAATTCTCTTTGTGGATTGGTGGTCAAGAAGTGACTAAATTAGATACACTTTTCATTAATACCGTACACAATACGTTATATAACGAATCTTCGGCGAAAGCGACTTGTGCCATGACAACTCAAGACGGTGGTGATAATGCTTCGCCCGGTAGTTATATAATCCCATTCTTTTTCAGTGAAGATTGGACGAAATCTTTACCACTTGTCGGTCTTCAATACCACCAAGTTGAAATTAGAATTAAATGTAGAGATGGTACATTTAGTTTAGGTTCTTCGCCAAAGGTATACGGTTCGTACGTGTTTGTTGACACAGACGAACGTGAATTCTTTGCAAACGGTGAACACGAAATTCTCATTACACAAACACAACACCAACCAATGTCTGTAGGAGATACGTCAATTGATTTGACATACTTTAATCATCCAGTAAAAGCCGTACATATAGCTGCGGCTAAAATAAACCTGGATTTTTCAAATTACAAGTTCACAGACGCGTCTATGTTTATTAACGGTGTTCCACTCTTTGAAAATATGACACACGAATACCACAGAAACGTTGTTCCATCGAGACACTGTTCGGTTCTTAACACCACGGTCGATACGGAACAAATATATACATGGCCATTCTGTCTTACACTGAACAAGTCTCAACCAACGGGTACATTGAACTTTTCGAGAATCGATAACGCGAAGATAAATATTAATCCTGGAAGCGTTTCTAACATTTTTATTATTCGTGCGTATGCGGTCAACTATAACATTCTCAGGATTAAGAATGGTATGGGTGGTATCGCATTTGGTAACTAAATTTTAATTTAATTCTTACCCGAAGATCCAAAACCTCGTTCACCACGTTTTGTTTCTTTTAATTCATCAACTTCCTCAATAAGTGGTGTTTCACACTTTTCCAAAATGAGTTGGGCGATTCTATCGCCTTGTTTAATTTCGAACGGTTCACTCCCGTGATTAAACAAGATAACCTTCAATTCACCCGTATAATCCGGATCAATAACACCGGCACCCGTTTGAATACCGTGTTTTACACTTAAACCAGATCTCGGTGCAATACGACCATACACACCGTGTGGGATCGTTGCACAAATACCCGTACTTACAATACCACGTTCACATGCGTTGATCGTCATGTTTTCCATGCTATACAAATCGTACCCGACCGATCCAGGCGATGCGCGTGTCGGTAAAGTTGCTTCGAGAGTTAATCGTTTAATTCTAAGTGTTTCCATATTTTTTATTAATGTAAGAGTCGTTTCTTTAAAACCATTTAAAATATTGTAACGTATAATTAGAAATGAGTCTTAAGATTATTATGGGTAACATGTTTTCAGGAAAAACGTCCGAACTTATCAGGCGTTTAAAGCGGTACAAAGTTATAGGTAAACGTATTCTCGTTATAAACTCTAAAAAGGATACACGCGCTTCCGAAGACGTTTTACGTACCCATGATAATATTCGTTTCGATTGTATAAAAACAAATAATCTCGATGAAGTTGATTTTTCAAATGCAGACGTTATAGCTATGGATGAAGCTCAGTTTTTTACGGGTCTTAAAAAGTTTGTTGAAAAGGTTCTCGATTCAGGTAAAACGATTTTACTCGCGGGTCTCGATGGTGATTATAAACAGAGAAAGTTTGGTGAACTCATAGACTGTGTACCCCTCGCCGATAAAGTGTTTAAGATATCGGCGATGTGTATGGTGTGTATGGATGGAACACATGGACCCTTTACAAAACGTATCGTACAAAATGATGAACTCGAACTTGTTGGTGATCACGATATGTATAAAGCGGTGTGTCGAAAACATTTATAAGGAACAATGCATTTAAAAGAATTAAAAAATTACGTTCATATTTTACAAAAGGAAGTAAATTTACTACCAGAAACTTTCATACGAGACGATCCTCGTAAAGAAGGTGAATGGGTTGGTTCCGAATATCTAAAACAGGTTATGATGTTATACACAGACGGTAAATGTGGATGGTTGAAAGGTGGGCAAGATCATGTTCAGGAATCATGGGTAAGTTGGCCACTCATATGGGGTGGTAATTTCATTACGAGTAATTGTAATTTATGTCCAGAAACAACAAAACTCTTATCTTCGATCGAGGGTATACATGTAGCGGGATTTTCATTAATGAAAGGAGGTGTAAAACTTAACGAACATGTTGATTATGTAGGTGATGATTATATATTTACATATCATTTAGGTATTAAATGCCCAGAAAACTGTATACTTCATCATATAGATCTAGGTGAAGTTACAGAAGAAGATGGTAAACATATAATTATGAATGCTCGTAAAAAACATTGGGCAGAAAATCAATCGGATAAAGATAGAATTATTTTATACATGGAAATTTATAAAACACATTTAACTTAGAATCGATTAATATCTAAAATAAGAACAACACGCGTTTGTTCATCAGTTTTATCAACACTATGGTACCGTGCGTGATCAAAAAGAACATCTTCACCGGATTTATGTTGATGAATATCAAACTCCGTGGTAAGATTACTTGTTCCTTCGAGTGTTAAATGGTACCGTAACTGTAAATTGCTTTCGGCACGGTGTGCTGGTATAGACATTGGTCCTTCCATGACTGCAATCATGGCACGGTCAACACACGGTATAGTTTTTAAAAATGCGTATAACTTTGGAAAATCGTGTATTTTATAGTAATAATAATTTTGATTATATTCAAACCATGAATCAATATCATGGAAATAATACTTTTGTTTATTTTTATATAAAGTATCATATTCGGTTTTTATATCGAAAAAGTGTTTCTGTACCCTCCAAAGTCCTGTAAAATCGTCGACTGAGTAATACAGTTTATAAAAAAATAAGTCTACGAGTGAGTTTCGTATACCTACCAAAGGTCGTAAAGGTCTCTGAAAATAGAGTCTATCTATAGGGTTTTTACAATAATCTTTTAGTAACAGTATAAGTGGTATCATAAGAAACCACATTTTTTTTGTGTATATATAATAAATGCCAGGATATAAACTTGAAAAATACGCACCAGCACAAACACCAGAAGTTAACACATTAGAAAAGCGATTCCTTGGTTTGACCAATGTTCAAATTGGATTATTTAGTTTACCAGCCTTTATTGCTCTTTCGTCAGTTGTATTAGTCGTTCTTAACAAGAAGGCAAGATATAACCCAGTTGTTCTCGTTTCTTTGATTATAAGTTTAATACATATGTATCACCACTACAAACTCGCTAAATTAGAAAATAAACAATAAACATATACTATAAATGTTTATGGTCGAAGAACCGTATGGTATATCACAATTTCAAGCTTGGTTAATATCCCTCACACTTGGAATTGTGTTATATAGACGCAAAAAACGTGGTGAAAAATATATTCAGTAATTATATATGCGTGTTCGTTTAAAAAAAAGTCCACGTATTGATAAAAAGTTTAGAGTTACTTTTGAAAATGGGGAAATAGTTGATTTTGGGGCAAGGGGGTACTCAGACTATACGATACACAAAAACCCTTTGCGTATGCGTTCATACGTAACGCGACACGGTGGGATTGTTCCTCGTATGGTACAAAAACAAACCGATCCTAAACTGATTCATAAAAATATGCTTGATGTAACTCGAAGTGATAAAGAAAACTGGACGAAAACAGGTTTTTTTACCGCGGGATTTTGGTCAAGATGGCTTTTATGGAGTCATCCAGAATTTGAAGGTGCGAAAAAGATTATATCTAAGAAGTTTGATTTATCTTTTCTCTAAGACCACGACGTTTAAGGTTTGCTTTTAAAGCGGTCATTAAATTTGCGCGTGGGTCGCGTTTAGTTGGTACTGGTGGTGCTTGTGGAACAGGTGGAGCACGTGGTACTAGTGGTACACGTGGTACTGGTTGTGAAACTCGACGAACCCGTGGAACATTTGGTTCAACTGTTCGTAAAAGAGATTTACACGTTCGTAAAAGCTTTTTAGATTCACGAACCTGAATTTCCAAAGATGGTGATCGCCGTCTTTGAATTTTCATTTTAAGTTCCTTTTCACTCAGAGGGAAACGTTTCCCTTTAATTTTTTTAGTTACGCGAAGACCAAGACGCTTTGCTTCATTTTTTAACAAATCTATCTTCATTTATATTAACCAAGAAATTAGTTAATAGTTAGGCATAGGAACGTAGTTCATTGCACTATCAGCAGCCATTCCTACTGCTGCACCGGCCAATGCGCCTGGTGCAAGTTTTGGTGCAACAAAATAACAACATAAACAACATACAGTTGTAATAATGGTATCTGATATAGTAGCTTTTTTACATTTCTCATTTTCTTTTATTTTCTTAATATTGGGAATCCATTTACCACATATACCCCATCTTGTAGCTTGAGAAACACATATGACTATGAGTGAAGCAAGCATAGCAAGTTTATCCATTTTAAATAAAAGGTGTAACATTTTTAGTTTATATCCACTATTACATTACATTAGAAAAAATTATCAGTTCTATACATTTTCGCCTGAAATGAACCCGTTTGTCCCAAAACTGAAACAGCTTCATTTCCGTAAAGTTCTCTACATCCCATATCGTCCATACAATCACGATTATCAATAGTTACCGGGAGTGGATACACTTGATCACCTGGTGTTGTCGTGTAATAATGATATTGATCACGACGCCCTCTGACTTCTTTACCGTATAAGGGTAACGTTTCTTCATCCGATCCTACAAGAACACCCATTTGTTGGACGTACCCAGGTTTATACTCTTTAATTGGTGGGTTTCTAAACTCCCGTTCAACTGGTATTTGTACTGGAACTTCGACTGGGACACCCACTGGTACACCAACTCTTTTTTTAACGACAATAGGGTTACGTAATTGATATACAATTACAGTAATGAGTACCATTAACGCAATAAATAATAATTTTTGTTGTGTTTTGTTTTTGATCTTCATTTTATATATACCAACATTATTTAACAAACCGTTTTCGAAGTTCGTGAAGAGGTTCCAAATCAATTCTATTGAGTCTGTACTGAACAAGTAACCAAAGAAAAAAGAAAATAGATTTTAAGAAATTGTTTGCCTCTGTATCATCCATTTTATATATAGGTCCCATTACACGTCCAAAGAATGTTTCCTCTTTACTGTTTCCTGTTACCACCATTTCCATTTGTGTCAAAGCACATGTATCGTCATTTACCGACCAATGGAAAAATATGAATGGTACGAGAATGGAATAAAACTCAAGGTTTTGTTTGTTCTTCATGAATGGTACAACCAACATTGTTATGAAAAAAAGTAAATGAATGAAAAATATAATATTCATATCTATTAATATGAACGAAGAAAAGAAACTTCCAAAAATATGGCACCCACAACAGGAGAAAATATTAAAGGCCTGGGGTGAAGCCGCGGCGTGTTATAGGTATATGCACTACCAAGCCTATTGTTCATTTAAAAATTTGAGTATGAAATTTACTATACCACTCATAATTGTAAGTACGGTTACCGGTACTGCTAACTTTGCACAAGAAACATTTCCACCTTCCGTACAACCATTTGTACCTTCAGCTATTGGTGGTTTAAATTTAATCACAGCCATTGCGACGACGATCATGCAATTCCTTAAAATTAATGAACTCATGGAAGGTCATCGAGTTGCCTCTGTCCAATACGGTAAAATTTCACGAACAATACGTCTTGAACTTACACTCCCGCTTACCGAACGAACACTAAATGGTACAAATATGATTGAAAATATGCGAACAGAATATGATCGTTTAATAGAACAATCACCTAATGTACCTAAAAAAATGATAGATGCGTTTGAAAAGGAATTTCCAGATGATAATGCATTCTTCAAACCAGAAATTATGCATATACAACCTATAATACCATTTAAAGCCATTCAAGAAAATAAAGTTATAACGAAGTTAAAAGATGCCGTAGGAGGTGTGGCAAAACGAGAACTTAAACAGGAACTTGATGATATACGGGGATTAAAAAAGACTGTTAAATCAGATATAGAACGTGTACAAGAACGTAAGAATGAGATATTAGATTTAAAAGATAAAGGGATTGTGAGTTTAAAAGGTGACCTCATGAAAGAATTGCGTAGACGTACAGAACTCATGGAAGTTGTTACAGAATCGCCGAAAGACGATTCACAAGATACGCCACCATAATAAATAGCGCAAAGTTAAAGACTGTAATGCACATCAAGTAAGGAAACAGTTTCCTTTTTAAAGGATCTATCACTCTCGTTTGAAGTGTATTATTTTCCATAATAATATCTAACGCCTGAGTAGCGAGATCCGCATCTTCATTATCATTCGACATGAATGCCTTTGTTACAATACATAAACAAAAAAAGGTTGATCGTATTTCGCTCCATGACCGCGAAATAAAGGAAATTAAGTCTCTGTTAGAAAATGGTAAGAATATATTTTTATGTGGTGCGGCTGGTGTCGGAAAAACATTCGTTCTTAATAAAATTCTCGATGAGACAAATAGTATAGAAATATATGATGAAGTCTTACGTAAAAAGGATATATTCATAAGTACGATAAAAAATTCAAATATGCATGCCTATATAGACGATTACGAATCCGATACTGCATATAAAAGTATAGTGGAAACCATATGTGAAGGTGGTCGTGTTACAAAAAAACCATTAATCGTTACGTCTAAAAATGTACACATGTTACCCAATTTTAAACTTGTATTCCTACCGAAACGTAAACCAGAAACTATTCAGTGGTTAAATAAAAATCACCCACGTTCAAAAATAGCGTCAGAAAAGTGTAAAGGAAATATAGGAAACTATTTCAATTACCTTGAATATAACGACGACAAAGATATTTTTAAGTCTTCAAAAGAAATTATTGAAGATTTCTTTTGTAAACCAGGTACTGTAGATATAGAAGAAACTATACATGAACACGGACATATTTGGGGTGCCGTACACGAAAATTATCTTGGGGCTAACCCGGAACACCCCGATAAAATCATGCACGCTTTAATAAGTGCAGATACGTTCGATACAGAACTATATAAAGGTGAATGGGATTTCATGCCTTATTTTGTTTTATATGCCATGAAAATACCAAAAATATATACGCGTAACACATTAATTGAACCCGATACAATACGCCCGGGGAGTGCGTGGACAAAATATGGGAACCAGAAAATGCGCGAACAGAAGATTCGAAGTATACAAGTACGTTCACATACAAATATGAAACAACATGAATTCATGCTTTTACGTGAGTATGCAAAAAAAGGCGATGTCTCTAAATTTAAAGAATATAACTTAACACCACAAGATTTTGATGTTATGAACCACCTTGGTTTACAGAACAAACTGAAACAACGGGAGGTTACTAAAATCAAAAAAATGATTAAAGAAGATAGTCTAAATTAACTAAATGAATACAACTACTCCAGCTTCAGAAGAAGAAGAAGAATATAAAGTATCTCGGGTCATCGGTAACGAAATTTTCTATTACGGGGAAATTACCGATGTTGATATTCTCGAGTTTATTGAAGATTTTAAAAAACTCGAAATTAATCTTCTTAAAAAGAAAGCCGAACTCATAGGGTACGAACCTGTCATACATTTTCATATATGTAGCGAAGGTGGTGATTTATTCGCAGGGTTAAGTGCCATGAACATTATAGAAAAATCGCGTGTTAAGGTCATTACCATAGCACAAGGTGTGTGTTGTTCCGCCGCCACGTTTCTCCTTTTAGGTGGTCACGAACGTCGTATAGGTAAGAATGCACACGTTCTCATCCACCAAATATCTACAAATGGGTTCTGGGGAAAATACGAGGAACTCAAAGACGAAATGAAATCGTGTGATAAACTCATGGATATGATTACAAAAACGTATAAGGAAAAAACAACTATACCCCAAAAACAGTTTAAGAAAATTATGAAACGTGATATGTATTTAGATCCACAAGAGTGTATCAAGTATAATGTCGTTCATTCGATTGATTAGATCCCGACTCCGTCATTTTCAGACCCCTTCGGGGTCTGGGTCTGGGGGGTTTTCAAGTCTACGTGTCTCTTATATAAACCGATAATGGTCGCTATTATAAGAAATATACAAATTGTATTTGCGTTTATAGGAATAACTGTGTTCTGTGGAGGCCTAAGTCGCTCCATTCGTTTATAATCTACAACTGGTGGAACACTACTCATATATTACTACTATAATGGAAACAATTTTTAAAACAGATAAAAACGGCAATCAAAGGTACACGTCTATCAGAGTTCAAAAACTGAAAGACGGTACCGCCAATATTATTAAAGCAACAGGTGTTGTTGATGGTAAAGAATCTATCTCAACAACACACGTTCCGCTCGGGTACGAGAGTGCCCTGAAACGAGCAAAAACTATTTGGAAGAATTTACAAACCCCGGATGTTATGCCTATGTTAGCAAATAAATGGGACGATCGTAAAAAGTACATTTCGGAACCGTTCTACGTCCAACCGAAACTTGATGGAGTTCGATTACTCGTCTCGAATAAAGGTGGTATTTCACGTACGGGGAAACTCGTTCCGGGAACCGAGTATCTCGGTAAAGGTCTCAAAGACGGTGAGTACCTCGACGGTGAGTGTTACGATCCAAACAAAACGTTTGAGGAAATTACGAGTTTGTTCAAAACAGACCCGAAACAACTCGAGTTTTACGTTTTTGATTATTTCGACGTGAATCGTCCCGATTTACCGTTCGAGGAAAGGTGTAAGCATCACGTCACGGTCGAAACGAAACTTGTTCGTAAGAAAACGTGTTTGAAACAGTTCCATGAGAATTTTGTTTCACAAGGTTACGAAGGGACCATGGTTCGTGAACCTTCGAGTGTGTATGAAAACGGGAAACGAAGTAATTACCTGTTAAAGTTCAAGGATTTCATGACGGAAGAGTATGAAGTCGTCGGCGCAAAGACGGGACACGGTCGCGATGCAAATGCCGTCGTATGGGTCTGTAAAACGGAAAATGGAAGTACATTCTGTGCTCGACCCGAAGGTACGATCGAACAAAGAGAGTATTTTTACTCGAATAAAGAGATGTATATTGGAAAAATGTTAACCGTAAGGTTCCAAAACTTGACGGAACTTGGGATTCCAAGGTTTCCCATCGGGATAGTATTTAGAGATTATGAATAAATATATTATATTACACAAATGAAAAGAGTTGCTATTGATATCGACGAAGTTCTCGTCTCGTTCGTTAAACCTATGGCAAAGTTCCGTGGATACAAAATGCCGACCACCCAAAAGTACCCGTACGTATATAGAGATATGTTCAATATTACCGAACCCCAATCGCGTGACATGGTCCATGATTTTTACGAATCCGAGGCGTTCGCGAAACTTAAACCGATCCCGGGTGTATGTAAACAAATGGGACATTTACGCAAACACGCCGATACTATGTATATCGTCACGGGTCGCCAAAGTTACGCGCGTGATCAGACCGAAAAATGGCTCGAATACTGGTTCCCCAATACCTTCGATGATCTTATCATGACCAATAGTTATACGGACCACGAAATTGAGAAACACGAAATCTGTCGAAGTCTTGCCTTAGACTCGATCATTGATGATAGTTTCGACGTGTGTACCAAATGTAACCGTATCGGTATCGATTCGTATAACATTATTGGGTACGGTAAAATACGGTACCCGTGGGCTATACAATCGAGTATGCAGAGAGTTTGGGGTTAAGCTGCGTAACGAATTATGACTATACCTGAGCCACCATCACCAGACTTATTGCTAGCACCGTTAGATGAACCCCCACCACCACCCGTGTTTGTTCCACCATCACCACCTTCACCGTCGTTAGGCTGACCATCTTCACCCGAATTCAACGCACTACCTCCACCGGTTCCGTGTTTATTGTTACGCGTTGCACCACCTCCACCACCACCCAAACCACCGTCACCAGGATCATCATTGCGAGTTTGACTTTCTGCCGAACCACCGCCACCACCTGCCCAGTAATAATTATTTCCGTCTATATTAACCTGTGTACCTACACCACCATCACCAGCTTTCGAATTCGTCGCGTTAACACCCGCGGCGCCAGAACCTCCACCACCACCAAACGTATATTCTGAACTACCAGTACCAGTACCACCACCATAACCCTGACCTGAAATACCTGTACCAGGGGTGGTTCCAGACACACCCGCCCCACCTCCTGAACCACCATTTTGCGCCGCATACGGTGATGTTTGGGACCCACCACCACCACCACCGGTAGGTGCTATAGAATTGAAAGATGAAGCAGAACCGTTATACCCTTGTCGATTGGTACCACCAACTCCACCGCTACCAACGACGATTGCATAAGAAATTGCTGATATAGACATTGCTGTACCCCCTAAATTCGTAAGTAATCCACCGGCACCACCACCACCACCGTTATGTCCACCACCACCGCCACCACCAGCGATCACAAGGTATTCAACATCAAGAGCCTTTTCCGGTACAAAGTTCCCAGAACTTGTGAATGTATGTACAGCGTATCCGGTAATATAAGTTATCGTACCACCCGTCGCGAAAGCTTGTTGGAGAAACGATTTCGCATAGTTCCAAAACTTAAGGTTCTTAATCAAACCGTTATAGTCTTCGCCAATTTTTATCGTCTTCGCACCCGACGCGATCGTCGGGGTTGTTTGTGAGATTAATACATTATTCACGTATAAATTACTCGTCGTCCCGTCAAAGTTTGTCGCTATCGTATATTCACCTGAAACGGTCGAGTTTGCGACCAGTGCGTGTGTACCATACGTAAGTATGATACCACTATTCGAATCCGCCACGTTTATAGATGACGCACCGCCCATACCGGAATGGTGTTGACAATAATAGTAGAGTGTATTTGGTGCGTTCGCGGGAACAATAAACTGACTCGATGCACCCGAAACTCCCGGAACGTAGTTTGGAGAAGCTGGTGTTGTTGTCCACCCACTCGTGTATTGAGACCCACTCGCATGTGTCCCATTACTCGTTGCCGATAAACGTATAGGGTGTCCCGTATTTGTAGACGTCGCTTGTGTAAACGTATACGTACTCCCGCGTATAAACGTGAGTGTCGGTGTTTCTACCCCGCTTATGTAATATTTATTTACACCCGTATTCCTCGTTCCATCACTCGTAGACGATAACGAAAGGACGTGTCCGCTAATTTGATTGAACGTATACGTCAAACCTCGAATCACGGAAAGTGAATCTTGTTGAACACCACCTATACTAAATTTACCACCACTCGCCGTTACAACAAATGCACTCGTAGTCGATCCCGTCACGTTAATCAAACCACCCATACCCGACGTCGTACTCGATTTATAGTATAGTGTACTTGGAGCGTTCAAGGGGACCACGAACGTCCCGGTCGCGGCCGTGTACCCCGTCGTATATTGCGTACCATCACTCACGGTTGCGATTTGGAAAACGTGTGAACCATTCGACGCGTTCGTTTGGTCGAACGTATACGTGTTTCCACGTACCATAGAAAGGGTCGGTCTCTGTGTTCCACCAATATAGAATCCGGAACCACCAGAGACGTGTTCCCCATTACTCGTTTCCGATAAACGTAAAGGGTGGGTACTATTCGTCAAGTTTTCTTGGTTAAACACGTACGTTTCCCCCTTTACGAGTTGGAGTGTTACTTGAGAATCACCCCCGATAACAAATTTACCACCCGCAACCGCCACGGCTAATGGGCTTGCCGTTGGTCCGAGTATGTTTATAGTTCCACCCATACCCCCGTGGACCCCACACTTATAATACAGTGTACTTGGAGCGTTTAGGGGGACCACGAACGTGACTGACGATGTACCTCCATTCGTCACACCCGAATCGTATACCGTACCATCACTCGATGTAGTAATATACATTGGGTGACTTCCCGATGCGTTGTTATTAAACGTGTACGTCTTACCTCTTACGAGTGATATGGTCGCTTGTTTGGTTCCATCTATATAAAAATAATCAGACCCGTAAAACGATGAGACCGTCACGGCAAACGTCGTCGAAACGGGTCCCGAAACCATGTTTATCGCACCACCCATACCCGAATGGTTCCCACAATAATAGTAGAGTGTGTTTGGTGCGTTACTTGGAGCAATAAACGTATTTATACCACCGCTACTTCCCGGGGTTCCCGATGCCGTCCACCCGCTCGTATATTGTGTACCGGCACTCGAAGACACCACGGTTACCGTATGTGTCGTTGTTGATGCCGAGGAAACACTTATAGATCCACCCATACCATCGTGGTTCTGACAATAATAGTATAACGCGTTTGGTGCATCACTTGGAACCACGAACGAACTCGTCG
>Ga0209091_10000732_pt1 | contig 30870 bp, 25 predicted proteins | sample ArcticOcean_MG_C_6_FD_187438 | JGI IMG/M metagenome (GOLD analysis project Ga0209091, IMG submission 187438) | Marine microbial communities from western Arctic Ocean - ArcticOcean_MG_CB8_128 (SPAdes) (version 2) | ecosystem: Environmental > Aquatic > Marine > Oceanic | place: Arctic Ocean...
TTCAAGAACCAAGAACCAAGAACCAAGAACCAAGAACCCAGATCCAAGAAAAAAGAACCCAGAACCCAGAACCCAGAGCCGCAGCGCCAAGAGCTAAGAACTGAGCCCGAAGACCTTAGCGCTCAGAATGGCTAACCGACAACCGGAGGCCCGCCGCGCAGAACAGCGCGCGGCGCAGCGAACATTTATTAGACGTTGCGGCACGACAAGGACCATCAAAACAAGCGCAGGGCCCTTTTAAAGGCTCATGGCGCGGTCTTGCACCCCAGGTTCAACCGTGCTTCCCTTGGTATCCGTGTGGAATAGCGTTTAAGGGCAAGGCATGAGCGATTTAGGAAAAGACTGGCGGCACCACGGGGTGAAGGTCGTGAGCGGGGAGCATCTTGATATCAATACCCCACAAACCGAGGGTATGAACCGCGCGGCGGCGATTAATCGAGCGACCGCCGGTGCTGAGAAACTTTGGGCTGGCACGGTTGAAATTCATCCGGCTGCGAAAACCGGGGTCCATCATCATGGCGACCTTGAAAGTATCATCTATATCATCAGCGGCAAGGCTCGGATGCGATGGGGCGAGACCCTCGAGTTTGTCTGTGAAGCGGGCCCGGGCGATTTTATTTTTATTCCACCCTATGTGCCCCATCAGGAAATTAACGCCAGCACGGATGAGCCGCTGCATTGTGTGTTGGTTCGCAGTAATCAGGAGCCGGTTGTGGTGAATCTCGATATTCCGGTGGTCGAAGACCCCGAAGGCTTGTATTGGATTGACCCGATCCATGCCAACCCATTGGCTTAAGCGCCGGCGGCCCTGCGAACCCATTAGACTGTGCGGCCGGTTTGGCGGGGTTGGGTCATAAACCGTCTGTTTGATGGCATGCCGGAGGCCTGTTGGGGAAAGCTTTTGGGTTAACGGCCGCAACACCTCGGGCGGCGTTGATTTTAGGGTAATGCCCGGTCGAGCTTGTTGTTGAAGTTCTTATTTGATCTTATATCGCGGTCAACAATTGGGTGCGTTGCAGGCGGGTTCGAGACCGCCCTTGAGCTGAATTCGGTGCCGATGGGTGGGGCGATTCAGTAAGGCGATGCGGCGAGCCCGGTCAAGACCCCGTGGCCGCTAAGCTTAAACGTGCTTGAAAACAAATATTAAGGCCTGATTGGGCCAGTAGGAGAAACCCGTGCGCATTGGAGGGTTGTTAAAATTTGGGTTTTTAGGCCCTATGTTTGTAAGCACTGTTTTTTTAAGTGCGGTTTTGTTTAGCGTTAACGGGTTGGCTGAGGTCCGCGCTGACCCGACGGGCTTGTGGCATACCTTTGATGATGGCGGTGTATTGCAATCCACTGTCTCGGTGCGCATTGACGCCGGGAAGCTGTACGGCCACGTTCTGAGTCTGCATCAACGGTCCGATAAGAATCCGGTTTGTGACGCCTGTGAAGGGGTCTGGCGCGGCCAACCAGTGATCGGTATGGAAGTGATCAATGGTCTGATGTTGAAGAAGGATGTCTGGCAGAAGGGCACCATATTTGATCCAGAAAGTGGGAAATCATACCGCGGGTCGGTTTGGCTAGACGGCGGAACCTTGTTTGTTCGCGGCCATATTGGGTTTTTCTATCAAACCCGATCTTGGCAACGGGCACCCGAGCAGGGCGTGTCAGAGCAAAGCGCGCGCGAGTAACGCTTGTTAGCGTCAAGCGCAGCGGAACCAGCCGGCACCTCAAGGCCCAATAATGACGCAAAAAGGGCAATCCGATGATCAAGCTTTATGGCGCGCTACTGAGTAATTGCGACAACAGGGTCAAAGTTGCGCTGCTTGAAAAAGGGTTACCCTTTGAAGCGATTTTAACGAAGGCCTCGCAAGACGGGGCTTCCTGACAAAAGCGCCCGATGGGCAAAATTCCCTGTATTGAAGGCCCCGAGGGCTTTCTGGCCGAATCGATCGCGATTTTGGAATACCTTAAAGACGTAGGCCCGAGCCCCGCGCTGCTGCCGGGCAGCCCCTTTGAGCGCGCAAGGCCAGAGAAATTGCGCAGGTGATCGAATTGAATATTGCGCGGGTTGCCCGCCGAGGGTTTGGGGCCTTACGGGGCAACCCGGTTGCCGAGTCGGTGGTCGAGGACCTGGCTCGGGATCTTCAAAAAGGCTGTGCGGCGGTTACGCGACTGACCCAGTTTGGGCCCTTTATACCTGACGAGGCGATGACCGATGCCGATATTGTCGGGTTCTTTTTCTTTATGCTTGCTAATCGAACCGCCAAAGCCGTTATCGAGGTTGATTTGCTCGCGATCATGCAGGCGCGCCCGTCGGTTGCCCAAGCCTTGGCGGACCAATAGCCGGGATGTATTTCTCCAGCAAAGACTGAGTTAGTCGTTCGGGAGTTCCGCCCGGCGCGGATCATTGGGGTAGATCCAGTCGTCGGTAATGACCGGCGGTACTTGAAGCGATTCTGGGATCTTGTCGGCCCCGATGAGTTGATCGGCGCTTTGGTGCCAGTAATAGATCCGGGCTTCCTGGTAGCTCAGGGGCACCCCTTTAAAACCATAAGCCTTGACGGATTTCTGGATCCAGGCGCCAAATTCGGTATCTTCCAGCAGAACCTTGATGAGTTTCTCGCCGTTGTTTTCGGTCCACTGATCTGGTGCGGGCCGATCGCCCCAGTCGGGTGCGAAGGTCCAGGTTTCGAGGGTGCATTGATCGATCCCCTTAGGCCAAAACAGCAAAGGGGGAATCACCATCGCGCTCAAGGGCGAAACCCAGTTCGGAAAAATCCCATAAGATTGGGTGCAGGTTCGCGCAATCTCCCCAACCGATTCAATTTCTGGCAAATCCCCTCTCGTTTGCGCCAAGGTATTCACCGTGCCTTGCGGGCGCGGCGCCACCATTCGATTGTGGCCATTGGGGTAGAGGGTGTTGACGTTGCGGCGATCATCGAGGATCGGCGCAATCGTTGACGCATGAATGCTCTTAACGTGATAAACCTCGGTATTGGCTTCCATTGCAATCTTCCAATTGCAGTCGAGGGTGAAACTGTGTCGGGCCGCGAGCCGGCATTGATCAAATCGGAATTCTGCCCATTCATCGGCAATCGGCCCCAACCAGTCGAGCAGCGACGGCGCATCCTCGTCGAAATTTACAAAGATAAGATTGCCGAATGGCTCGCATCGTACTTTGGTTAAGGACCGGCAACTGAAATCCAGATCTTTAAAGTCTTCCGGATCCCGGATCGATAATAATTCGCCTTCGTGATTATAGGTCCAGCCATGATAACGACAGGTTAGCCGCAGCTTTTTGCCTTTGGTTTCGGTAACGACCGGCGCGCCGCGGTGACTACAGGTATTGTAAAACGCGTTCACGCCGCCCGATTCACTGTGCACGATAACCACCGGTTGGCCCGCATTCTCCCAGAGCAGGAAACAGCCCGGCTCCGGCACTTCGTCAATATGGGCGGCCAATAACCAGCTCTTGCGCCAGATGTAGTCTTTCTCCAGCGCCATAAAGGCAGGGTCGGTGTAGCGACCACCGGGCAGGTCCGGCAAGCTCGGGAAGGCCGCAGGCGGCGCCGTGCGACGGGCTTCATACTCCATTAAGGCCCGTAGGGTTTTGATTTCCTGTGCATCCACGGGATGGGTTCACTCCTAGATTGATGAAAGCCTTGATGGGCATTGAGCGCTCTAAATTGCCCCCTTGGGCGATCGGAGTCAAGCGGCAGTCAGCTGAAAATTGACGCGCTCTGCTGGGCCTAAGGCTGCGGGTGGCGGATGAACCCCAACGGCCACTCGGCATTAGAACTTGTGCGGTCTGGCCAAGGCCTGGCTGTGTCCGGTTCAAAAGCGCGCTCTGACGCTTCAATTTTAGCCGTTGATAACGGTATGATTTAATCAACGCTTATTTTTCTGAGGAAAGGGACGGCCATTGAATTTTTTCACGCCCGAAATACTTGAAAACCCCTATCCGTTTTTTGCAACCTGGCGGGCGGAGCAACCACTTTGGCAGGACGAGGCGACCGGTGCGTGGATTCTCACCCGGCATGATGATGTTCGCGCTGTGCTCAAAGACTCTGAAGCCTTTTCCTCAAAAGCTATGGGCGGCGGTGATGCCGGGCCGTTACCGTTGTTGGCCGATGATCCGCCCCGGCACACCCAACTTCGCGGGATCGTCAATAAGGCCTTCACCACGCGAATGCTCAAGGCGATAGAAGGCGACGTGTCGAGGATTGCTGGGGCCTTGGTGGCCGATATTGCCGATGGTGAATCGATTGATATTGTTAAAGCACTGACCACACCGTTGCCGGTGGCGGTCATCGCTCAGATGATGGGGATTCCGGTTGAGCGGGGGGCGGACTTCAAGCGCTGGTCGGACGCGTTAACCGGCACCCTGGCCAGCGCGTCCTTGGCTGATCGGGAAGTCGAGGTTGGGCAAATGCATGCTTACTTTCTGAGTTTGATTCCGGAACGCCGGGGTCTTGATGGCGCCGATTTGGTGAGCGCGGTGGTGAACGCGGAATTCGAGGGCGAGCGCCTGGCAGATTCTGAAGCCGTTGGCTTTTGTATGCTGCTACTGATTGCCGGCAATGAAACCACCACCAATTTGCTTGGCAATTTATTGAACGTTCTGGCCGATCGGCCAGATCTGGTTGAGGCGCTGATTCATCAGCCGGAATTGATCGATCAAGCCATCGAAGAGATCTTACGATTCGATGGCCCGGTGCAATTTCTAAGAAGACGGTTAACGCGGGATGCAACCTTCCACGGTCAAACCTTGAAAGCGGGCGAGTTGGTGCATGTGATTATGGCGTCAGCCAATCGGGATGGCGCGGTGTACGCGCAACCGGATGAGTTTTTACTCACCCGCGAGAAGAGTCATCACCATACCTTCGGTTTTGGGATTCACTTTTGTATTGGCGCGCCTCTTGCGCGGTTGGAAGCGAGAATTGCGCTGAGGCATTTGTTCGCGCGCTTTGCGAAGCTGAGCCGAGGCGATGGCCTCAATGAACGGGTTCCGTCGCATTTGTTACGAGGCTTTCACCATTTGTCCCTGAATTTTTCGGCGCAATAAGGCGCTGGGCTTGCTTGCCAGTGGTGATTACAGTGTTTCTTTAAAGAGTTCTCGGCCGATCAACATTCGTCGAATTTCCGAGGTGCCGGCGCCGATTTCATAGAGCTTTGCGTCTCGGAGTAATCGGCCGGCGGCATAATCGTTGGTGTAGCCATTGCCGCCGAGAATCTGAATGGCTTGGAGCGCCATTTGGGTTGCCTTCTCGGCCGTGTACAGAATGACCGCTGCGGCGTCTTTGCGAGTGGCCTCGCCGCGATCACAGGCTTTCGCCACGGCATAAAGATAGGCCCGGCAGGCCCCTAAGTCCGCGTACATGTCGGCCACTTTGCCTTGAATAAATTGAAACTCGCCAATGGCTTGCCCAAATTGTTGGCGCTCGTGGGTATAGGGCAGCGCGAGGTCCAAGCACGCCTGCATGATGCCTACGGGCCCGGCCGCCAGGACAGTTCGTTCAAAGTCCAAGCCGCTCATGAGCACGGCGGTGCCGCCGTTGAGTTGGCCAAGAATATTCGCCTTGGGCACAAGGGCATTGTCGAAAATAAGCTCGCACGTGTTAGAGCCCCGCATCCCGAGCTTGTCGATCTTGGTATTGCGGCTGAATCCAAGGGTCTCTCGATCGACAATAAACGCCGTAATGCCTGCCGCGCCCGCATCCAGATTGGTTTTGGCGTAGATCACATAAACCTGGGCATCTGGGCCATTGGTGATCCACATTTTATTGCCGGTAAGGCGAAAGTGATCGCCGTCGGCTTCGGCTTTTAACTGCATGCTCATAACGTCCGAGCCGGCACCCGGTTCAGACATCGCCAGCGCGCCCACGTGCTCGCCACTACAAAGCTTGGGCAAATAGTGTTGCTTTTGAGCCTCGGTGCCGCAGCGGTAAATCTGGTTAACGCACAGGTTTGAGTGGGCGCCGTAACTTAACCCAACCGAGGCCGACGCCCGGCTGATCTCCTCGACCGCGATGCTTTGCGCAAGATAGCCTAAGCCCGTGCCGCCGTAGCCTTCATCAACGGTGATGCCCAGCAATCCCATATCACCGAGTTTTCGCCAGAGGTCTTGGGGAAAGGTATTGGTTGCATCGATCTCCTGGGCCCGCGGGGCGATCTCTGCTTGCGCAAACGCGTGGATGGCCGCTCGCTGCAGATCGATGTCCGCGCCAAGGTCGAAGTTCAGAGAGGGATAGCTTGTGGTCATTGGGTTGGGTCCTATCTTTTGGCGGGAATTCTTAACGCCTGATCCGTTGCCTGTTCAATTTTTAGAATAACCCAAATTAAGGCGCCTGGTTAACCGAATGCCCGCCAGCGGCCGGCCCATGAGACGCGCGTTGTCGGCGCAGCGGGCTTTTTTGCGAATCTTTGACCAGACACCCAGCAGGTTATACCGCAATTGGTTAAACTCCTGATCTTGTTTTGGCCTGGGTACGGGATTGCCCAAACGATCCTTTCAAGGATTGGCCTTGGCGGGTTTTGGGTGATTGTTTGATTGCAATTGGCGATTTGCCAGGGAATTCGGAACCTCGCATCGGGCTCATTGAAAATCGGCTATAGGAGGTATTGTCATCGTGATGACGGGAATAAAAGAGTTCTTAAGACTAGAAGCGGCCGGCGGCATTGTGCTGGTTGTGGCCGCGGTTTTAGCCATGTTGGTCGCGAACTCTGCGCTCAGCCCGTATTACGAATCGTTATTGTCGGTTCCGTTTACGATCACCTTGGGCGAGGCGGGGATTAGCAAGCCGGTTTTGCTGTGGATCAACGATGGGTTGATGGCGATTTTCTTTTTTTTAATCGGCCTTGAAATTAAGCGAGAGTACTTGGTCGGCGAGTTGTCAGACCCCTCCAAAGTGATGCTGCCGGTGATTGCGGCCGTCGGCGGCATGGCCGCGCCGGCGCTGATTTATGCGGCGCTTAACTGGGAAGATCCGATTGCGCTGGCGGGCTGGGCAATCCCTTCAGCCACCGATATCGCGTTTGCCCTCGGGGTATTAAGTTTGTTGGGCGATCGCGTGCCGTCATCACTCAAACTGTTTTTAATGACCCTTGCGATTGTCGATGATCTTGGCGCCATCGTGATTATTGCGCTGTTTTATACGGTGGATCTTTCAACCCTTGCGCTCGCCATTGCATCTGCCGCGCTCGGGGTGCTCTACCTGATGAATCGACGGGGCGTGCTGTCGATGGCGGCCTACCTGTTTGTTGGTTTGATCCTCTGGGTTTCGGTTTTGAAGTCTGGCGTGCATGCAACGCTTGCTGGGGTCTTGATTGCGTTTATGATCCCCCATCGATGCGAGCCGGGGGCAACGGTGACGCAGCTTGAAAAGCTCGAGCATGACCTGCACCCGTTGATCGCGTTTGGCATTTTGCCGTTGTTTGCCTTTGCCAACACTGGGATTTCCCTTGCCGGGGTGACCTTTGACATGCTGCTGCACCCGATTCCCCTGGGCATTGCGCTAGGACTGTTTTTGGGTAATCAGCTAGGTATCTTTGGCCTGAGTTGGCTGGCGATTAAATTAAAGATTGCTGAACTCCCGGCTGGCGCCACCTGGCTGCAGCTATATGGCGTTGGCATGCTGTGCGGCATTGGGTTCACCATGAGTCTGTTTGTGAGCTCGCTCGCGTTTGAGCAAGGCGGGCATGTCGCGGTGGTCGATGACCGGCTTGGCATATTGCTGGGCACGCTGGCATCGGCGATCGGCGGCTACTGCCTGCTTCGGTTTACGGGTTCGGCCAAACAAGCTGGCGCTGGCGATCCGTTTGACTAGGGACGTTGTGGCTGACGCCGAATTGGCTCAAGGGGCGTGTTGCGCCAAGGCAGGCAGTCGTTGCGCCGTCATGAGGTCTTCTGAAAAAATCGTGATGTCTGCTGCGCGTAATGCTGCACTCCAGTGCCGCCACGGGTCCGTGGGCGTCGGATCACAGCGCATGGCATCTAAATCGATGTGGTTGTAGTCGAATAAGAGGGCTTGGCGAATGCTTTGCTGGTGGCCTTTGTGATGACCTGCCATGTGCCCCAAACGGTGATGCCAAAGAATGACATCCCCTTGGCTGCCCCACACATCAACCGCGTCGGTATCGGCTTCAACCGCTTTCACTTCATCAAGATAAGCTTGGGAATGTAATATGCCTTTGTGGCTCGGCAAATGGTCATAAAATGGAATCCGAGTCTGATCAAACGGCATGGGAAATAACGGGTAGAACCGCCGGTGGCTGCCGGGCCAGACCTTGAAGGCGCCGCTCTCGGGCGGGCAATCTTCGAGTAAGCAGACCCAGCTAAAATGGAAAGGGTGGCCGTCGGTGTGAAGCGCGTCCTTGGCATCGCGTCTGCCAGGGTTCGGTAAGGTTGCGTAGATGCCCCGCACGCCATCGGTGAACTGTGGATCGACCGGCCCGCCTGGCCAAGCAGGCCCTTTTGAGCCCATCGGTTCGCCGCCGGGGGTGGGGGCTCGTATATTACCGTTGCCTAAAAGTTGTTCGCCCCATTGCCAAAGTTGGGGATGGGTCATGACATCGATCAAAGGTTGATCGGTGCCCAGCGCTCGGTACTGCCACTTGTCATCTTGCACAAAGCGCAAGCTGTCATCGGACCAATCAGCCTTGGGTACCGGCTGATAGCTTTGAGCGTCATGTCGTTGCAAAGAGGCGGGCGCGCTTTGCCACATGAGGTCCACCAATTCGTTGCAGGTTGAGGCATTAAGGACCTTGGGTTTGATGAGGTAGCCAAAATGCTTGAAGAAGGCGAGCTCTTCGGTTGTTAAGGGGTTCATGGCGGTCTTCTCAATCGGAATCATGGTTTGTTCTGACGCTGCACCCTCGGTGAAGTTTGGTGGGAGCGGCCTTACTTTGCGCTAATCGTACCAGTGCTGAACCGCTTGCCGGAAAATTTGTTGCTTAAAACGTTGTTAACGAAAAGCGTTGTGCGTTAACAGTGATGCTCGCTCAACGGTTCTAGATTGGATCGCGCGATTTGAAGAGCGTTGCGACTTAATGTCTAAAAGTTGCGACTTAATGTCTAAAAGTTGCGACTTATTGTCTAAAAAGTTGCGACTTATTGTCTAAAAAGTTGCGACTTAATGCCCAAGAAATTTAGTGAAAGGTTTAAAGCCCCTCGCTCCTTAATTTTTAAGGGTTCTGTTGCCAACGCGCTGCTAATAAAAGCGATCGATTTGAACGCCATCATCCCGTAAATTGTTAAGGCATAAAAGTCGCAAGATTGAATCAAGCAAAGCAAGTTAGCTGAAAACTAGGTTTAAACCCGCTGAGACAGCAGTCGAACCCGAATCACCATCTACCTTATGAGGCTCTAAAACCATGACAGAAGAAAAAGTTCTACTCCGAATTGAAGACAACGTGGCCGTTGTGACGCTGAATGCCCCAGAGGTGCTGAATGCCTTATCGGCCGAGATGGTGCGGCAGTTGTCCGTTGCGGTATCCAAAGCCGCCAAGACGGAAGGGATTCGATGTTTATTGATTAACGCCGCCGGCCGAGGGTTTTGTGCGGGGGCTAATTTGCAGGCTCGGGGGGCATCAACTGATTTGCCGCCTGCGGGCTCGGCACTTGAAACCCACTATGCGCCGCTCATGAATAAGTTGCGCAATTTATCATTCCCGATCGTGACCGCGGTCAATGGTCCTGCCGCGGGGGTCGGCATGAGTTTGGCCTTAACGGGCGACATCGTGATGGCGGCTGACACCGCCTATTTTTTGCAAGCCTTTGCCAAAATTGGATTGGTGCCGGATGGCGGTGCAACCTGGTACTTGCCGCGGTTGATTGGCTGGGGTCGGGCAATGGAGCTTTCGCTGCTGGCCGAGCGACTGCCCGCGAGCGAGGCGCTGAGTTGGGGTTTGGTGAACCGAGTGGTGCCAGAGGCAGAGCTGGAGGCGGCCTCAATGGCCATGGCGCATCGCCTGGCTGCGGGACCAAAGTCTTTAGGGCTCATTCGGAAGGCCTATTGGGCGAGTTGGGAAAACGATTTTAATAAGCAGATGCAATTAGAAGCAGACCTTCAAACTGAAGCGCATGCCTCGGCCGATAATCGCGAAGGGGTTGCGGCTTTTTTAGAAAAACGCCCGCCGGTGTTTAAGGGGCAGTAAACGCCAGCGAGATTGATTCGGTCGCGTTCAACGGATACGATCTGTTTTAATGGCCTGCATTATTAACAATGGTTCCGGGTCATTGTTTTACCGCGCCAACGGTACAGCCGCAGGCCCGGTCCGGCTGGCACGGCGGCTGGGAAAAGCGCGCTCGGAAAAGCGGTTAGAAAAACGGGTCAGAAAATCCCGCAAGGCAAGGCCTTAGCCGGCTCAAGCGGTTCGATATCATTGAGGAGTGAGCGTGAGTAAGCGATTTTGGTTGATTTTGATGGGCCTGCTGGTTGTAAGTATTGGGGCGCTAATGGTTGTTATGCGCTCCGAGACCGTTGCCCTTGAGCTGATTGACCGTGCGTTGCGATCGCAAATGGCGCCCGAGGCCATGCCCTCGGAGACCTTAACGGTTGTGGTCTGCGGCAGTGCCTCGCCGCTCGGTAATTCGCCTGATCGAGCGCAAGCGTGCATTGCTGTGTTAACGGACCAACACTTTTTTATGTTTGATGCGGGCTCTGGCAGTCAGGTTCGGTTAAGTCAGGCAGCTTTGCCGGTGAATCGTTTGGATGGCGTTTTCCTTACGCACTTGCACTCTGACCATATCGCCGAGATCCCGGATGTTAATTTGACCCGATGGGCGACCTCGGGTACGGCGCAGCCCTTGAAGGTTTACGGGCCGGCTGGGGTTTCTCAGGTGGTCGATGGCTTTAACCTAGCTTTTGGTCTGGATCGTGACTATCGCGTTGCGCACCACGGCGTTGACTTTATGCCCAAAGCAGGCGGGCAAGCCGAGGCGGTGACGATTGCGCCAGGCGTTGTTTTCTCTGAGGGCGGCCTCACGGTGACCGCCTTTAACGTGGACCATCACCCGATTAACCCAGCCTTTGGCTATCGCGTGGACTATGGCGGCCGCAGTGTGGTGATCAGTGGCGATACGGTGAACACGCCGACCTTGTGGGCGGCTGCCGAGGGCGCTGATTTGGTTTTTCATGATGCCTTGGCGCGACCGGTTTTAGAGGTGATGCACCGGGTCGCCCTTGAGAGCGGCCGAGAACGGGTCGCGAAAATTATTATGGATGTCACCGATTACCATGCGGGCCTTGAGGGGTTGCAGGCCAGCGCGGATGCTGCCGGGGTTCAAAGGTTGGTGCTCTATCACTTGGTGCCAGCACCCCCTAACGCGCTGGTGGCCGGCTTTTTTAAGCGGGCCGTGGTGGCGCCATCGATTATGGCGGAAGACTTAATGCGGTTTGAGTTGCCGCGGGATTCAGCCGTCATTTACGGGCCTTAGACTGGCGCTGTTGTTGCTTTAAGGTGTGCTGATAAGGTGTGCTGATAAGGTTTGCTGAAACAGAACCGAGCAGGTTGGCGGTTTCAAATTCATTTGGGTGGCTCGCGCACGCACTCACCGAGGAGTCTACATAGATGGATATCGGCGTTTGTATTGCAAGCCACATTCAAGATGTGGACTATGCCGTTGCCGCTGAGGCCCAAGGTTTCAGTCATGCTTGGTTCGCAGACAGTCAAATGCTGTGGTCGGACTGCTATGCCTGTCTTGCTTTAGCGGCCAGTCGAACCAAGACCATCCGGCTGGGCACGGGTGTTGCCATTTCTGGCACCCGACCGGCACCGGTCAATGCGGCGGCCATCGCAACCATTAATGTGTTGGCGCCGGGCAGAACCTTTTTTGGTCTTGGCGCTGGGAATACCGCAATGCGGGTGATGGGCTTGCCGCCGCAACGGTTAAAAGATTTTGAGCAGTACTTAACCGTGGTCAAGCCGTTGCTGCGCGGCGAGGAAGCCATAATGCCCTCGCCCTTGGGCGACCGGCCAATTCGGCACGTGATGCCGCAGCATGGGTTTGTTAATTTCGATACACCGATTCCTTTGTATGTCTCGGGCTTTGGGCCCAAGTCCCTCGCGCTAGTCGGCCGATTTGGTGATGGGGCCGTGTTGTCGTTGCCGCACTCTCAGGCCGCAATGCAAGGCGTCTGGGCGGCAATGTCGGCAGACCTGGGCGCCCCGTTGGATCGGGATCAGTTTTACACGACTGCGCTCACGGCGATTGCAATACTCGAGTCCGGCGAGGCGGTTAATTCTGACCGGGTGGTAAATCTGTGCGGTGCGATGGCGATGGCGTCTGTGCATTACGCTTATGATCAGTTTCGAAATTTCGGGCATCAGCCGCCGAATTTATTTTCGGACATCTGGGAGGATTATTGCGAGTTGCTGGCAACGTATCCCGAGCAGCGGCGCCACCAAAGAATCCATATGGGACACAATTGTTGGGTTCTGCCCGAAGAGTTGCGGTTTTTAACGCCATCGATCCTCCAAGGAACGTGTCTTATTGGTACCCAGGATGAAGTCTTGCAGCGCTTGTTCGAGCTAGAACAGGCGGGCTTAAACCAAGTCATGAATTTACCGAACTTTGATACTCGGTATGAATCGATGGCGAGCCTCAGCGAGAAAATTATCCCGCACATCAGCGGCAAACGCTGAACCCAAACCCCGAAGGCTGTGATCTCAACGCAGGCTTGCCCCTCGGTTCGGCGCCATTTGCTCTGAGGCCCAATTCGAGGCACCATTGGCCGATCAAGTCGTATTAATTTCATTCATGATTTCATGAATCGCCAGACAATTGGCAGTCAGCGGTCGCAATAACCATTGCGGGGCTGCGCGCCAAAGTGTTCAAAGATCGACCAGTTCAAGGGAAAAATATGTCAGAAGCTTATAAACCACTAGATCCTGAAACCATGCCAAGATCACCGGGTATTACCTATCAACAATTGCTGGATGAGGATTCTCGCCCCGTGCCCGATGTGCTGCGCTTGCAGTCGCCCAAAGATATGGGGTTGCAACGGTATTCAGTCAAGCGTTACACCAGCGCGGCTTGGCATGAACGCGAAGTGGAGAAGCTTTGGAAAAAAGTTTGGCAGTTTGCTTGCCGAGAAGAGGATATTCCTGATCCTGGGGATCACTATCGTTACGATATTGCGGGGATGTCGTTCCTCGTCGTTCGAACGGAGACCGGCGAACTCAAAGCGTACCCCAATGCTTGTTTGCATCGAGGGCGCATGCTGAAAGAGTTTGATGGCAATGCCGCCGAGCTACGATGCCCGTTTCATGGCTTTTGCTGGAAGCTGGACGGCCAATTAAAAGATATCCCGGCAGACTGGGATTTTCCGCAAATCAACCAAAGCGAATTTTCATTGCCTGAAATACCCCTGGCCGTTTGGGCTGGGTTTATTTTTATCAACCCAGATCAAAGCTGCGATCCGTTTGATGATTTTATCAAGGATCTTGCTGATCAGTTTGAACGCTGGAACCTCGGCGGCCTGTACAAGCAAGCGCACGCTGCCAAGGTGATGCCGTGCAATTGGAAAATCGCCCAAGAGGCCTTTTGCGAAGCGTTTCATGTAAATGCCACCCACCCGCAGATCATGCGCAGTATTGGCGACGTGAACAGCCAGGTGGATGTTTGGGAAAACTGCGCGCGCGTGATTACGGCCGGCGGGACGCACAGTCCGTTGCTGAGTGATGTGAGTGACCCTGATCTGATCCGGGCGATGATGGATCTGGACCATGATGCGGAAGTGCCGGACATTCCAGAAGGGGTTAGTTTGAGAACCTTTTTGGCAGATCGCAGTCGGGAGAATCTCAAGGCAATCGCCGGCGATCGCGCAGAGACCTATTGCGATGCCGAGCTAATGGATAGCCTTGATTACACCTTGTTCCCCAACTTTCATCCTTGGGGCGCGTTTAATGGCATCGTTTATCGATTTCGACCGAATGGCAATGACCATCGCTCGTCGATCATGGAATGTATGATGCTGGCGCCCTTTGAGGGCGAGCGCCCCCCGGCGGCGCAGGTCCATTGGCTGAAAGAAGATGAAACCTGGTCGAGTGTTTTAGGGTTTTTAGGCAAAGTATTTGATCAGGATTCGTTCAATATGCCGAAAGTTCAGCAGGGTCTTGAAGCCACCTACATGGACGGCATTGTGCTGTCGGGTTATCAAGAAAGTAAGGTGCGCTGGCTGCATCACAAATTAACAGAATGGGTGGGTGAATAAATTATGCCAAGTATTAAACATCCGTTTAACCCCGAGTTTCTCTATCAGGTTGATGATGCCGGTAACATCCGTGTGAGTAATGGCAATCAGTGGGGGGTGTTTACCAGAGAAGGTCGCCATCTCAGCGGGGACATTCGTCAGGCTGACCCTCAACTGTGCGTTTGGGTCGGCAATAATCCCGGGCAAGAAAAGCAATTACGATCCTCGGCGGTCGCGGCTAAACGATCGTTGTAGGCAACCGGCCTTCATCGAATGAGGTTGCTGGGGTCAAGTTTAAAATCTCATGCAGACAATGCTGCTGGGCCTTTAAACGTTGAGTTCAATCCCAGGTAGGGTCAGTGGCCGTAGTGTGCCGGCTTAAGTTGCCGCACTAGGTGGCGCCGCTAGCTCGATCCAGATCGCACGATAGCTCGACAAGCGCCCGATCACACGATCGCGCAAAGTTTTGGCGAGCCTTTAGCGGCAACATGAAGCCTTTAGCGGCAACATGAAGCCTTTAGCGGCAACATGAAGCCTTTAGCGACAGGATGAAGCCTTTAGCGGCAACATGAAGCCTTTAGCGACAGGATGAAGCCTTTAGCGACAAGATGAAGCCTTTAACGACAAGATGAAGCCTGGTCATCATGCGGCAACGACTCTAAGATTTGCGACCGATCAAGGCCTCTAGCGGTTGCCCTTTTGCCAACAAACCCGCTGTTTCATAAACCAACGGGGTCAACAGGCGTTAAGAAAAGTGTTCTTCAAACACTGCGTCGTTAAACCCGACCAAGACCGTCTTGCCGATTTTAAGGGTTGGGGCTCGAAGGTTGCCGGTTGGGCCGAGCATGGCAGCAGTGGCTTCATCGCTCAGGCCTTCTTTAAGATCGAACGATTCGACTTTTTTACCTTTCATTGCAATTAAGGTTGTTGCCGCCGCGGTAACCTCTGGGCAGTCCGCAGCATTCAGCTTCTTGCTTGCGAGGACGGTTTCTTTGATGTCGATTGAACGGGCTTCCAAAAACTTGGATGCTTTGACACAAGTGGTTCAGCCCTTTCTTAGATAATACCAAGCAACGCCTTTGGCCATGATGAGCTCCATTGTCATGAGTTGTTTGCGCGTATATTAGCAGAATACTGGTAGTATTCGAGCGCAGCATCGGTGCAATTGAAATACCTGACACTGTTTCCGTTCACGTGACACTCCGCTTTAAAAGATGGCTCAACCATGTCGACCCGTTTGATGAACACCCTAAATTCTGGCCTACGCTGCCGACTGGGCTTTGGTTTTGCGCTGGTTGCTTGCCTCAGTTTTAGCGCGCAGAGCGCCGAGCCAAAGCTGCCGCGTGCGATGGCTTGGAGCGCCTATAATCTGGGTACAACCGGTTACAACCAGGCCGTGGGGATTGCCAAGATGCTCAAAGATGAGCATCGCGTCACCCTCCGCGTGATCCCCGGTAAGAATGATGTTTCCCGACTGTTGCCGCTGCTGGTTAATCGCGTACAGTTTTCTGCCAATGGCGTCTCGACTTACTTTGCCCAGGAAGGGGTTTTCCAGTTCTCAAGTCCTCGTTGGGGACCGATTCCGGTTCGCGTGGTGATGATGTCGCTTGGATTGTCCAACCAAGGCATTGCGGTGGCAGCTAATTCCGGGATCGAGCTTATCGAAGATCTGAGGTCAAAAAATGTGCCGTATGTCTTGGGCGCGCCGGCTCTTAATGTGTCGACCGAAGCAATCTTGGCGTGCGGCGGGCTCACTTGGGCGGATGTTCAACGCGTTGAGTTCCCGGGCTATGGTTCAATGTGGAACGCGATGATTGCCGGTCAAATTGACACGGCTTATGCGACGACGGTTTCAGGCCCAACCCGGCGTCTCGAAGCCTCACCCAAAGGCATTCGATGGCTAACAATGCCCCATGATGATGCGGCCTGTTGGCAGCGGGCGAATCAAGTTGCGCCGTATTTACAGCCAAACTTCGCAACCCGAGGCGCTGGGATCAGTGATGCAGCGCCACACGAGGGCGGCAACTATCCCTACCCAATCTTAACGACCCTGGCCACCCAGGATGAGGGTTTGGTCTATGCCCTCACCGAAGCCATTGATCTTGGCTATGATCAGTTTAAAGGCGCCGACCCGGGTTCAATGGGTTGGCAAATGGGGCGTCAGAAGTTTCAGTGGTTGGTGCCGTATCACGACGGCGCGATTGCTTATTTCAAATCCTTGGGCCTTTGGTCGACGCCGATGCAAGATCATCAACAACGTTTGATTCGGCGACAGGCTGTGCTTGCTGAGGCCTGGACTGCGTTTGTCGCAATAAAAGGTGCAGACACCGATGATCGTGAGGCCTGGGATGCCGAGTGGATGTTGCTTCGCGCCCGGCATCTCACGGCGGCCGGGTTTGACCCGATTTGGTCCACGAAATGACGGCGCCGCTGCAGTGGGTCCGAATGCCAGAAAGGTTGACCGCGCTGTTGGCAGGGCTTGCCTGCTTTTTAGTTGTCGATCAGTTGCGGCTGTTAGGAAGCCCTTTATTGAGCGGGCTGATTCGCCTCGAGACGCAATACTATTTTGCGCTGATCGCACTCTTGCTACCCGGTGTTTTTCTGATTTATCGAAGCCGTTGGGTGGTTTTGGACGCTGCCTTAGGATTGGGCGCGTTCCTCGCGCCGTTATGGTTGTTGCACCACGCCGAGGCCATCGCGAATGAGGGCTGGGAGTTCTTGGCCCCAGATCATGCGGTTTTGGCCAGCAGCGTGCTTTGGCTATTGGTCCTGGAAGCGGTGCGTCGGGTAACGGGTTGGGTGCTGTTTGGGATTGCGCTCGTGTTCTCGATGTATCCCCTCTTCGCCGATGTGATGCCGCTGATGATTTCCGGCATGGCGATTGGGTTCCGCGAAACCGCAAGCTATCACGCGATGAGTATCGAAAGTATTGTGGGGCTGCCGTTTCGAGCCTTTGCCAACCTGGTGGTTGGGTTTTTGGTGTTTGGCGCGACCTTGCAACATACCGGGGGCGGCGCATTCTTTATTCGATTGGCCTTTGCGCTGCTGGGCGGTGTGCGCGGCGGGGCAGCCAAGGTTGCCATTGTTTCCAGTGGTCTCATGGGGTCTATGAGTGGCAGCGTCATCACCAATGTGATGACCACAGGGCAACTCACCATCCCGGCGATGCGGCGTCAGGGGTTTTCCGCCAAGTCAGCGGCAGCGGTTGAGGCTTGCGCCTCAACGGGCGGGGTGCTTCTGCCGCCGATCATGGGATCAACGGCTTTTATTATGGCGACCTTCCTGGAGATCCCGTATTACCAGGTTGCGATTGCCGCGCTCTTGCCGTCGCTCCTGTATTTTATTGCGCTGTACACCCAGTTGGATGCCTATGCGGGTAAGCATGGCCTTGAGGGCTTGCCTGAATCAGAGCTGCCAAAATTACGGATTGTGCTCGCTGAAGGTTGGGTGTTTATCGTGTCGTTTGCCTTGCTCATCGTCTTTCTGCTGGTGCTTCAGCAGGAGGCGCTGGCGCCGTGGGCCGCCACCGCATCGCTCTTGGTCATTAACCAGTTTCGGCAAGGCCGAATGGCCTTTGGGGATTTGGGTTCCTGGCTGGTCGCGGTGGGGAAGCTCCTCATCGAGTTGCAGGCGATTTTGTGTGCCGTTGGACTCATTGTCGGGGCTTTGTCGGTCACGGGATTATCCGGCACGCTCGTGAATGAACTCTTGTTTGTCGCTGGCGACAGCACGGGCGTGCTGATTTTAATGGGCGCGGCCACCAGCTTTATCCTCGGCATTGGCTTAACTGTGACCGCGGCTTACGTGTTTCTGGCGATTGTACTGGCGCCCGCGTTGATTGATGGGGGGCTGATGCCGATGGCGGTGCATCTGTTTATTTTGTATTGGGGCATGTTGTCGTTTATTACGCCGCCGGTGGCGCTAGGCGCCTTTGCTGCGGCCTCGATCGCGGGCGCCAATCCGGTCGCGACCGGATTTGAAGCCATGCGGCTTGGGGTTGCGATTTACCTGGTGCCATTTTTGTTTGTTCTAAACCCTGCGCTCATCGGGGTTGGCCCTTGGCAAGGTATTGTGCAAGCGGCGCTTGAAGCGTTATTGGGGGTGTTGCTCATCGCCTGGTCTGCGCAGCGGTACTTGCCGCGCCTGGGTGACCCCGGGTTTATTGCCGCTTGCTTGCTTGGCTTCGGTGGCTTGCTGGTTGCATTGCCCGAAATCAACCTAGAGGGGGTGGCGCTTTCGAACTTCGACGGTAACCTAGCGGGTATTTTGATGATTGTGCTCGCGCTGCTACTCGCTCGAGTCCGCGCGAACCCGGCGCCAAAAACAGCCTCTTGAGCGGCTTAAGCGCGGCGTTAAAAAGGGGCTTAGCCCAATAACGACCAAGCTTGGCTGGCTGAATGTTGCCCCTTCTCAGTGGTTGCTGGTTGTCGGCCCCGACTGGGTCGCCTGCGACCAAGCCTTAAACGAGTCGAGCGCTTTTAATTCTTAAGAGTGGTTGGGCGCGCTGCAAGGAGCGGGCGCACAAGGCATTTTATGCCCCTATTGTTTATCCGCGGCGGTGAACAGATCCTTGAACGGGGCGAGTACCTTTGCCTCTGCCAATTGACGACCAACCTTACCAAGCAGGTCATCTGCGGTGATTAAATCGGCTTGCTGATACTGGGCGGCTTGAAGCGCAAACTCTAATCGGTCGACTTGTTTGACGAACTGGGCTTCGGGTGTGACTTGGGCTTCGTATTCTTCCCAATTTGCAAGCAAGGTCTCACCGGCCGGCAGATCGCTGAGAATTTTGAGCACGGCTTGCTTTTCGAGCGCGTATTTTTCAGCCGGCGCGACGGCGTCGGTTGGGGTGAGATCGCCAACGTAAACCTCGCCCAGGTCATGCACCAAGGCCATGCGCAGTATTTTTTCAACGTTTAAGTTGGGTTGTTGTTGTGCCAGCAGCAAGCACAGCATGGCGTTACCGAAGGAATGCTCTGCCACGCTTTCGCACCGAGCCGGCGGTAGACCGCGTTCGAGCCAGCCTTTCCTGAAAACTTGTTTGAGGTGAAGCACTTCAAACCAAGCAGTCAACCAAGCTGAATCTTGTAGATTAATTGCTGGTAGGGTTAGCGGGGCTTTTTCGGTTTGCATGGGCAGGTGTTCTCAAAAGAGCGGATCATGCAGGATGTCCGGCAAGGCTGCAAGATGAGCCGTGCGATTGGCGCCCTAAAGTGGCGCGTTACTCGAACGCCTCGAAGTAGTCTGGGGCAATGGTCACGCCGTACAATTTTCTGTAAGCCACTGGGATACAAGGCCAATGCCGCAAAAAGCAGTTTCTGCGAAAAAAGACGTGCCGCCGTTATCGCCGCGCGCCGCGGTCCCTACCGAGCTCAAAGACGCTCGGGTTTGCCTCGGCTGTTGCCAAGCCCGGCGCTTGACTTTTCATCACTTGATCCCCAAGAAACTGCACCGAAGGCAGCACTTCAGGCGCCACTTCTCGAAACAAGCATTAAATCATGGGGTGATGCTGTGCAGACCTTGCCACGCTGGCGTGCACCGACTCTATGATGAAATGAGCTTGGGTAAGTCGCTCAATACCATGGCGGCGCTTTTGGCAGATGTGCGATTGCAAAAGCACTTTGCCTGGGTCGCTAAACTGCGAATTCGGGATGAAGCGGCAGACGAAAAGTCTGGCGCGTCAAAGCAAAGAGCCTTCATCAATCGATGACGCGCAAAGGTTAAGCGCGGCGGGGCGCCTGGTCTTAGTTTGCGCTTGCTAGACGCGCATAGTGCGCGTTGGTCACGTCGAGCAAATCCTTGGGGGCAATTTCGATCTCAAGCCCGCGTCGGCCAGCGCTAATAAAAATCGTGGTATGGTCTTCTGCGGTGATGTCGATATAGGTTCTCAAGCCTTTCTTTTGGGCTAAAGGGCTAACCCCGCCGAGGATATAGCCCGTCGCAGACTCGACGTGTTTTTGAGCGGCCAGGCGCGCTTTTTTTCGCCCAGCGGCCTGGGCCAACGCTTTAAAGTTCAATTGCGCCGAAACCGGCAGCACCGCAACGACCAGTTCCTTGGGCGTTAGCTCGCAAACCAAGGTTTTAAAAACTTGGTCAGCCGGTAGGTTCAGTGCGGCAACGGCCTCAAGGCCGTAATCTTTTGCATTGGATTGATGCACATAGTCATGGATGTTGAAGGTGATGGCGTGTTGTGTGAGCAGCAAAATAGCGGGTGTCATAGCACTACTTTAATCGAGTGATTAGAGGGACTATATCGACTGAGAGCCAATCGGAAAAGATAAAAGGGGGGGCAAGATGAAGCAGGACGAATTGAGTTGGCGGGCGGATATCGAGCGGTTAATTTGTTTGAGCAGGACGGGGGCCGGTTTTACGAGCATGCAAAGATTATTGTGTCTGTTGATGTTTGGCTCGATCTTTGGCTCGATGGCTGCATTAGCCGACCAGTCGACACCGATTGCAGAGGCGGCAGCGCCGAGCTGGGATGTCACGAATCCAACCTATTCGACGTTGCCAATGACGGCGGAGATCGATGTCAGAAGTGGGACCTGGCTGAGCATTGATGTGTCGCCTGATGGCAAGACGCTCGTGTTCGATCTCTTGGGCGATCTTTACCTACTTGATATTAAGGGCGGTCAGGCGAAAAGCGTGACGGATGGCTTGGCTTGGGACATCCAGCCCCGGTTCAGCCCGGATGGCAAACAAATCGTCTTTATCTCTGATCGAGCCGGGGGCGATAATGTCTGGGTGATGACCCTAGCAACTGGGGCGGTTAAGCAAATCACCGATGAATCCTTTCGGTTGATGAATTCTCCGGTTTGGCATCCCAACGGTCAGTTCATTGCCGCCAAAAAACATTTCACGACCTCGCGATCCCTCGGCACTGGCGAGATTTGGCTGTATGACGCCACGGTGGATGCCCCAACCGACGGTGTTGAGTTGGTTGCCCGACCGAATAAAAATTACCAAAAAGAGTTAGGAGAGCCGGCATTTTCGGCCGATGGCGAAACGCTCTACTACACCCAAAGTGCGACGCCTGGTAATACCTTTGTGTATCACGATGACAGCCATAGCGGGTTGTTTGAAATCAAACAATTGGATCTCAGTACCGGCGAAACCGAGGTTGTTGCAGGGGGTTATGGGGGTGCGGTTCGCCCGGTGCCGTCCCCGGATGGTCAGCTTCTTGCCTACGTTAAACGCGTTCGGTCGGAATCAAGGCTGTTTGTGATGGATCTCAAAAGCCAAGAAGAGCGCATGCTGGTGGATGATCTTGACCCGGACATGCAGGAAACTTGGGGCGTTTATGGGTTGTACCCGAACATGGCTTGGCTGCCTGATAGCCAAGGTTTGATCTATTGGGCGGGTGGCGGGTTTTTTAAGGTTGATTTGACAACCGGTGAGCGCGAAGCAATTGCCTTTCGCGTGCAGGACCAGCGTCGTGTGTATGGGCCGCCGAAGGTTGAGGTCTCGGTTTCAGCCGACACCTTCACAACTAAAATGGTGCGTTTCGCTAGAACCTCGCCGAACAATAACTCGGTGGTTTTTGAGTCCCTTGGGCAGCTCTTTCTTAAAAAAGGGAAATCAGTTCCAAAACCGTTGTTGAACGGGATGACGGACTATCATGTTTACGCGCCGATCTTTGATCAGAGCGGGGCGCGTATTTACTTTTTAAGTTGGTCTGACGAGTCGCTCGGCGGTATTTGGTCGGTCTCCGCGCGAGGCGGCAAACCGGTCGCGCTGCCCCTGCCGCCTGGGCACTACACGGATCTTGCGATCTCCGAAGACGATCGATACCTTGCGTATCGGAAACTGTCTGGCAGCAGCTTGACCCATCCGGATTGGGGGCAAGCGCCGGGTATCTATCTTTTCGATCGGACAGAAAAGCGAGAAGTTAAAATTTCGGATCAAGGCGCGGACCCACATTTTGGTCCCGATGAAAGACTGTATTACACGGACCGGGTTTCATCCGCCGCGGGTCGAGGCTCCGACGGGGACGCCGAAACGGTTTTATTGTCTCGAAACTTTGAAGGGTTTGACGAGCGCAAATTAGCCCATGGGCGTTTCGTTAGAACCTATCAATTATCTCCAGATGGTCAGCATCTGGCCTTCGTCGAAAATTTCCAGTTGTATGTGACCAAGGTGCCCGCCCTCGGGATTGCGTTAGATTTGAGTGCTGATTACAAAGGGTTGAGCTTTGGACAGGCTAGTGAATTGGGCGCAGATTACTTGGCTTGGTCAAAAGATAGCGCACGCATCAGTTGGTCTATCGGCCCGCGTCGCAAAACCCGCAGTGTTCGCCAAGGTCTTGCTTGGACGATGCCAGCCGAAACGGTTGATCTATCTCAAACCGTCGAGACCGATCGACCGTCGGGCCTCGTTGCGTTGGTCGGAGGACGCATCATCACCATGGATGCGGCAACGGGCGTTATTCCATTGGGGACCCTCTTGATCGATGGCGCTCGGATTTTGCAGGTTGGGGCAACCGATGAGGTTGTAATCCCGGATGGCGCGCAACGCATCGATGTGTCCGGTAAAACCTTGATGCCGGGCATGATTGATGCCCATGCTCATGGACCCTATGGTCGGGCCGACGTGATTCCGAAAAATAATTGGTCGTTATTGGCGCACCTAGCCTTGGGCGTCACAACGGTTCACAACCCCTCAAGTCAAGCCAGTCAAGTGTTTGCCGCGGCGGAATACCAAAAAGCTGGACGCATTCTGGGGCCTAGAATCTTCTCAACCGGTGAGGTGGTCTATGGCGCCAAGAGCCTGGGCTTTGCCAAGGTCGATGCCTTGAGTGATGCGGTGACTCACGTTAAACGGTTGAAGGCGCAAGGGGCGGTCAGCATTAAAAACTATAACCAACCTCGACGTGAACAGCGCCAGCAGGTAATTGAAGCGGCTCGGCAAGAAGGCCTGTTGGTGGTTGCGGAAGGCGCGTCCTTGTTCCACCAGGACATGAATTTGATTGTTGATGGCTCGACCGGCGTCGAGCACAACATTCCAACCCTTAAGATTTATGACGATGTGATTCAGCTTTGGCGACAGTCTGAGGCAGGCTACACCCCAACCCTTGTGGTGACCTATGGCGGACTAACATCGGAGGATTATTACTATCAAACCAGTGAGGTTTGGAAGCATCCTTTACTGAGCCACTTTGTGCCGCCCGATCAATTACAGGCTCGATCTGTTCGGCGAGTTATGGCGCCGGAGTCGGACTTTAAGGACGATGATGCGGCGGCAGTTGCACGTCAGTTGGCAGAAGAAGGGGTCATTGTGAATACCGGCGCGCATGGTCAGCGAGAGGGCCTTGCAACCCACTGGGAGCTTTGGAGCTTTGTTCGGGGCGGCTTTACGCCGCTCGCCGCGTTGAAGCTTGCAACGATCAACCCCGCTCAGTATTTGGGGATGCAGGCATCATTGGGGTCACTGACGGCCGGAAAGCTGGCGGATGTTCTGGTTCTGAGCGCGAATCCTTTAGATGACATTCACAACACCCAAACCCTTGAACGCGTGATGCTCAATGGCCGGTTGTATGATGCTCAGACGTTGCAAGAACAAATAACCGGTGACCGTCCCGCGCCGAAGCTCTGGTGGCATGATCGAGCGCACCTTCAGATCCGATAAACGTCAATTTTGAGGTGTCCCCATCCGGACCGTCTTCTGGTAAGCCTTTCTGAAACGGGTTCGGGATATCCGGATCGTTGGGCTGGGAATTTGAGGCGGCGAAAAAGCGATTGAGTTGGGGTTTTATCCCGCGCGGGCTTTGCCGACTCATCATCAATCCTTGCAGCTCGGGTCAGTTCAGGCGTAAAGCCGTCTTTGGGTCGACGGCGAGGGCGCTTAGGGGCAACCGAACCAAGTCGTCGCCCGGTAAACCGTCGGGTTGGATTTTTGATGCCCGCCGGCTTTCGAAGACTTATAACGTCGACTGCGTTTAATATGGGTCAGGTAAAAATCGGCAAAAGGATGGGTTATGAATTACTTAGACGATCGGGTTGTGATGATTACGGGCGCCAGTGGCGGCTTTGGTTCGCTGCTTGCAAACGGCTGCTTGGATCGCGGCGCGAGGGTGGTGGCGTTGGACCTGGATGAAGCGCAATTGCAGGCGGTGTTGCCATCCTCCGCGCGGTGCTTGTCGATTGCCGCAGATGTGACGCGCTTGGGGGACCTGCAGGCGGCGACGGCGGCGGCGGTCAAGAAATTTGGCCAGATCGACATTATGGTCAACAACGCCGGCATCATGCCGCTGGCGTTCTATCGCGACCATGAGGCCGCAGGGCCCGCTTGGGATCGCTGTATTGATGTCAATATCAAAGGGGTGTTGAACGGCATCATTGCGGTCCACGATCTGATGATGGACCAAGGCCGGGGTCATGTGGTCAATCTGTCGTCGATCTATGGCAATAGTGCGGTTGCCGGCAGTGCCGTTTATGGCGCGACCAAAGCGGCGGTGAACATGCTGTCGGAGTCTTTGCGCTTGGAATCACAGGGCAAAATTAAAGTCACCGTGGTGCGGCCAACGGGCGTGCCGGGGACCAACCTGGGTCAAGGGGTCGTCAATCCTGAGGCGATACGCGGCATTCTTGGAGCGGAATACGACAGCTATATGGCCACAATGGGCGATCTTGCTGCGGGCACTGGCGATCAAGAGCTGGGTTCGAGCGACAGCATGTCTTATGCGGCGCTTGACCCTGCCTGGCTGGTTCGGGAAATCCTGCACGCCATAGACCAACCATGGGGGGTTGTCATCAGCGATATCACCGTCCGAGCCGCTAATGACCGGTATGTTATTTAGGGTTGGTCTGACTCGATTTCAACAAAGCCGTCGGCCTCGTCGGCCGCGTCACCACTTAAAAAGCGATCTCGTTGCTCCGTTAAATAACGGCGATGGGTCTTATCCATCATGTTGAGATGTTTTTCATTGATGAGCATGGTTTGGCGCGCCTGCCATTGCTGCCAAGCTTCCTCAGAAAATTGCTCAAAAATCTCCTGGCCCTTTTCGCCCGGAAAGGGCGGGACGCTTAATTTAGGTAAGTCTTTCTGAAGGAGTTTGCAAAATACGGTTGTTGTCATGATGGATCCTTTGTCTGGCTAAATTATGACACGCGCCCGGGGCAAAGGGCATGCGGCAATTGCGTTGAAGCCGCTAATGGTTGGCAACCGGTCATGCCAACAAGGCTTGGATGATCTTTTGAGCCGGTCGGCACAGGCCAAAGGCTTGACTATTATCGTCAGAAACCCAGGCTTCGTTGTCAATTTTAGGAAGATCCCCTCGAGATTCAATCTCAACGAGCACCGGCTCGATCAGCAGATGAAAGTGCGTGAAACTGTGTTTTAGTTTGGGTAGGGCCTGAGGTGGGCTGGGTAGCTTAAGCTCGTCAAGCTGCGCCTGGGTGAGTTCCGGAAAACTGTAGAGTCCGCCCCAGATGCCCTCAGGCGGGCGTTGCGTCAGTCGGACCTCGCCGCCCTTGGTTTTGATTACCAACATGATGGTGCTGCGGGTCGGCTTGGCAACTTTGGGTTTTTTACCCGGATAGTCGGTTACCGAACTGCGGTCAAGGGCCTGGCACTGCCTGCTCACCGGGCAGACATCGCACAAAGGCGCACGGCTCAGGCAGATGGTCGCGCCAAGGTCCATCATGGCTTGGGTATAGGCATTCATCCGGTCATAGGGCAGCATGGCCTCGGCTTGCTGCCACAACTGTTGGGCCGTCTCGCGCTGCCCCGGCCAGCCGCCGATGGCAAAGACGCGGCTGATCACCCGTTTCACATTGCCGTCTAAGATTGCGACCCGCTCGTTAAAACAGATCGAGCTAATCGCGCCGGCGGTTGACCTGCCGATACCAGGCAGTTGCAGAAGATCTTGTTGCGAGCGTGGGAATTGACCTTGGTGGTACTCCGAAATGATCCGGGCTGTTTTATGCAGGTTTCGGGCGCGCGCATAGTAGCCAAGCCCGGTCCAAAGGCTTAAGACCTCGTCTAAGTCGGCGCTCGCCAAGGCCGTAACCGAGGGGAAGCGCATCATGAATCGATTGAAATAGGGGATGACCGTTTGCACTTGGGTCTGCTGCAACATGATTTCAGAGATCCAGACCGGATAAGGGGTCAGGGATTTTTGCCACGGCAGATCATGACGCCCAAAAACGTCGAACCAGGCGAGGACCTTATCGGCGAACGCCTGAGTCATGATCCCAAAAGCCCTTTCAAGAGATCTTTTAAAGCCTCTGGGGCTTTGTTTTCAATGGTTTGGTTGAGCCGGGCCTTGGCTTTGTCTTTCAGCGCTTTGCGTGCGATCTCCGTTAGGAGCTGTTGCGCTTTATCCCGGTTGATGCGGCAAACGCTCGGTGACAGATTTTCAAACGCGCCTTGGCATTGGGCTGGCCAGGGCGTGCCGGTTAGTGGGCCCTTTACCGGCAGCGGGCCTTGGGTCGCCGCTGCCAAGGTCATGGTGACGGCGTAGTCAAACGTTGTGTCAAACAGATCGAGGCCGCCGCTGACGTCTAGGGTCACGTTCTCGTAGTTTAAGGTTGCCGTCTGCGCGATCGGCAAACCCGCGTGAAACTGATGGCTGCCGCTTAAGGTATCGATCACCAGGTCATCCGGCCAATCCGCGACGCCGGATTGGGTCTGACTCATCTGATCCAGCCACTGGGCGCCCTGCTTGACCGTGCGGATATCGAGTAAGCCCTCTGTGAGGGCAAATTGGCTTTTGCCCTTGAGTGTTTTTGAAAGCCCAGCCAGGCTCGCCCCTTCAAAGGAAAGCGATGACGACAGATTGAGTTTGCCCAAGGTTTGGTTTGGATAGAGCTGATTTAAATTAATTTGCGTGAGCTGGGTCTTCAGGGTGGTGAAGGCCTTTTGTTGATAATCCGAGGCCATCTCAAATTGAACAGTGCCGGCGGCAAGCTGGCCTTCTAAAGTGGTTGTTAAGATTGATTGCTCGTTCACTAGATGCAGGTGAACATCCGATAAAACGTATTCGTTTGCTTTAACCGTTTTGATTCGCAGTTCGATCTTCGCGCTCGCGCTGCCCAGTTCGGCAATGGGCAATAGGATGGTGTCTGGATCGAGTGGGTCTGATGGCAGTGAACCGTTATTGCCTTCCTTGGATTCGCTCACGCTTAGATCGAGCGCGCTCAAGTTTAGGGTGAGATTGATGGATGGGTTCGGTAGATCGATCGAGGCCTCGCCATTGAAAGTCCCGCCGTTGAATGAGCCTTGAATATCGAAAAATTCGGGCGTCACATCGGTGCCCCGTACCCGGGTTGAAAGCGCCAGTTCAGTAATGGGTGTGAACCCCTGCAGCGGATTGGCAAGGGCTGTGTTGAAGACGTCGGCATTGTTCAGCGTCGTACTCAAATTTAGATCAAGCCTAATTTTGGCTTCAGTCACCCCAGTCATCGCGCCCGTTAAGCGGGTTGTCAAACCAAGATGGTCAATTCTCATTTGTTCAAAGGCGAAGGCATCTTCTTCAACCTTATATGCGCCGGTGAGTTCAACCTCAAATGTGCTCGCGCCTTGGATGGGGGTTGCTAAATCACCTTGAATTGAAAAGACCTCAAACTCAATTTGATTCGCTTTGATGTTATAAACGATGGTGCCTTCAGTCTCGCCGTCAAAGGCAATGCCAAGGTCCGTATCGGAATAGCGCAAGCCGTTCTCAAACACAAGATTCAATTGGTTATCAAGCAACATGCCCCTCACCTGCCGGAATTCTGCCTCGACCGCGCCTATGATTGCGGCATCGGCATAATGAATCGCGATCGTTTCAATCGTAAGGGACGATAAAGCGATTCCGGTTGTCGTGTTTGCTTCTGTGGCAGCCGTCTTCGGCGATTCCAGGGTCTGCGCCGCATCGGTTGTTTGATAATTGCTTTGACCATTGACGTCCGTAAAGAGGTGAAGCTTGACCGCACCCATTTTAATTGAATCGATGGTCAGCTCACCCGCAAGCAAGAGGGGCAACAGCTTGACATCAATGGCCAAGGTGTCGATGACCGCAAGGGGTTCATCCCCCAGTAACGGGTCAATTGCAATGCCATCCAAGCGAATCGCAAGATCCGGCCAAAGTTGCCATTCAAGGTTTTGAATTCGGACTGCATAGCCGGTGCTTGACGCCAGTTGCTCGGCCAGTTCCTCGCGATATCGGTCCGGATCTGCAAGTAGGTATCGAAGTCCCGCGTAGCCTGCAGCAGCGCTCAGGGTCAGAATGATTAGGATGCTGAGGACAATCTTTGAAATCTGGCTCAAGGTGCGTGCTCCTTTGGTGTGGCAGTCGGGAGTTTAAGCGCTGTGGCGCAACTGGCCAATGTTTAGACTGAGGTTTACTGTGCGAATGGGCTTTATTCTGCTATCTTTTGCTTCGAATAAATCTGTAATTGGATGAGCTTATGTCAGCTGTTGGAACTGCGTTGAACCCACTGCGCGTGGCCGTTATCGGATCCGGTCCTTCGGGTTTTTATACGGTTAGTAATCTACTCAAGCAAACCGACCTTGTGGTCGAGGTCGACCTGTTTGACCGGTTGCCGACGCCCTACGGTTTGGTTCGAGCGGGTGTTGCGCCGGATCATCAAAAGGATAAGTCCGTCACGCGAGCCTATGAAAAAAGTGCCGCGGCGCCCGGGTTTCGGTTTTTCGGGAATGTTGAATATGGCACCCACCTGCATTTGGATGATTTAAAACAACATTACCATCAAGTGATGTTCACAACCGGGAGTCCGTTTGATCGGAACCTGGGGGTGGCTGGCGAGGACCTTGTTGGGAGTCACTCCGCCACCGAGTTTGTTGCGTGGTATAACGGCCATCCAGATTTCGCTGACCGACAGTTTGATTTGTCCCAAGAAACCGTGGTTGTGGTGGGCATTGGCAATGTTGCGATGGATGTCGCGCGAATTCTGTGTAAGACCGTTGATGAACTCAAAGTCACGGATATTGCCGATCACGCCCTAGCGGCGCTCAGCGAAAGCAAGGTGAAGAATGTCTATATTTTAGGACGAAGGGGTCCGGCGCAAGCCGCCTTTACGCCACCTGAGATTAAAGAGATGGGCGAGTTTGCTGAGGCGGATGTCAACATTCTAGCAAGCGAGGCGGTCGTTGATGCCAATAGTCAAAAGCTGTTGGATGAGAGTAACGATAAGAATGCGATTAAAAATGTTGAAACGATTACCGCCTATGCAACCCGTGAAAATGCCGGTAAGCCAAGGCAATTACACATTCGGTTCTGCGTCTCACCCACCGAGCTTGTTGAAGACAATGGCCGGGTGGGTGCGGTCAAACTGCTTCAAAATGATTTGGTAATGGATGATCGGGGGCAATTGAAAGCCCTTGCAACCGAGCGTGAAGAAGTGATTCCGGCGGGCTTAGTGTTTCGTTCGGTGGGGTATCGCGGGCAACCATTGCCCGATGTGCCCTTCAACGAGAGCTGGGGCACGATTGCCAATGAAGGCGGCCGGGCGGTTGATGCTGCGGGCGATCAAGTGGTTGGGCTCTACACAGCGGGCTGGATTAAGCGAGGCCCGAGCGGGGTAATTGGCACCAACAAAACCTGCGCGCAAGAAACGGTTAGGTTGATGGTGGAAGATCTTCAGGCCAACCGATTGTTCGAGCCTGGCGCGCCGTCTGCGGCGGCGGCTTTGAGTTTGATCCAGAGTCGGCAACCCGATTTTGTCAGCTTTGCCGACTGGAAAAAAATTGATGAAGCTGAAGTCGCCAAGGGCGTGGCCAGCGGTCGGCCCAGGGTGAAATTTACCCGGATCGCGGAAATGCTCGAGGTTGCTCGAAGCTAATCGGCGGCAGCTCTGACCGCGGGCATCACCTCATTGAGATAGCTTTCTAAGGCGTCTTCCCGCCACGGCGCACGCAGGGCGACGTTAATTAGGCTCGCGCCTTGCTGATGGTAGGCCAAGATTTTGTCAATGGCTTGCGTTGGGGTGCAGATCAAGGAGCCTGCTCGAATGCGGTCCGCTTGCGGGCCCCAGTCTGAATCGATCCGGGCCTGCTCTGCTTTAATGTCAGCCTCAGTAAACCCTAAGTGAAAACTTAAATTAACACTTCGCTCGATTTCAGCTGGATCGCGGCCCAGACGCTCGCACCACTGGTTGAGCGTTTGGTTGAGGTGCCCGAACTGCTCCGGGCTGACGTAGGCGGCATTCCAGCCCGTTGCCCGCTGAGCCACGATTCTAAGGGTCTTTTTGGGACCAAGGCCGCCGATCCAAATTGGCAGCTTTGGGTTCAAAGGCCGGGGCAGGTTGCTGGCGTTGTGAACCGAAAAATGGGTGCCGTTAAAGGTGGTCCGATCCTGGGTGAGCAGACTGCGGATGATCTCGGCGGCCTCGTCCAGCATGTCAAGACGTGTGCCAATGGATGGGAAGTCGTAACCATAGGCGGCCGCTTCTTGGGCATGCCAGCCGGCCCCCAATCCCAGTTCAAAACGGCCATTGGCAATATGATCGAGTGATGCGGCAACCTTGGCAAGTAGGGCTGGATTGCGATAACCCACATAAAAGACCAGACAACCCAAGCGGGCCGTTTCGGTGTCTGCGGCTAGGGCGCCCAGTAAACTGACCGCTTCGAAGTGATCTTGGGTGCCATCGGCGGGCGGGGCCTCATAAAAATGATCCCAGAGCGAAATCCAATCGGCCCCATTTTGATCGAGCCGGCGCCAAAGCGTGCGAAGATCCGCAAGCGCGAT
>Ga0209091_10000734_pt1 | contig 30805 bp, 24 predicted proteins | sample ArcticOcean_MG_C_6_FD_187438 | JGI IMG/M metagenome (GOLD analysis project Ga0209091, IMG submission 187438) | Marine microbial communities from western Arctic Ocean - ArcticOcean_MG_CB8_128 (SPAdes) (version 2) | ecosystem: Environmental > Aquatic > Marine > Oceanic | place: Arctic Ocean...
AGTATTCATGTGATTGGATTGGCTATTGTTGTGGGTATATTCACTGTCTTTAATTTTCGTATATTAGGTTTATTTGAGTCGATAGAATATATAGCTTTCGTGGATTTCTTTAAATTAGCCTGGTTTGGTTTGATACTTAATGCCAGTTCAGGATTTGCATTATTTTCCTCCCAAGCAACAATTTTTGTGACTAATACTCCTTTTTTAGTCAAGATTTCGGCAATTTCTCTGGGTTCGATTCTCGCTTTTTTCATTCAATCTCGATTGAGAGTTTATGCCCATGATTGGGATTCTCAAATAAGTAAACCGTCAAAAAAGGATCTTTGGTTTGCTCGAACTTCACTATTTTTATGGGTATCCGCCATATTCGGCGGCCGATTAATTGCTTATTATTTGTGATCGGAGGAAATTATGATTGAAGTATTAGTGCAATTACTGGAAGGCAGCATACTTAATAATTGGATTTTATCAACTGCTTGGTTCTGGCCTTCTCTGGAAATTTTTCATTTTATTGGCCTGTCATTATTACTTGGCTCTATGTTAATAATTGATATTCGATTAGCGGGTTTTGTAAGACGAATGAATGTCATGGCAACGCATCGACTTTTGCCTTTAGCCGGAGTGGGATTTTTCATTAATCTTGCTACTGGTATGTTATTCTTTATTGGTGATCCCGCACGCTATGCTGTAAATATTGGTTTTCAGATAAAAATGCTTTTGATTCTAATTGCAGGATTAAATGCCTTGTGGTTTGCATTAAAAATCAGTCCAGTGATAGTGAGCTGGGATACCCATGGGGATACTCCTTTTTTAGCTAAGGTAACTGCATATATTTCATTGATTGCTTGGATTGGAGTTTTGTTACTTGGTCGATTAATACCTTATGTAGGATCGGGTTAGTCACAAAATATATATTTACTTACCTAACTAGTAAATTTTTATTGAAAATTGGATTATTTAAATAATTAATGAAATTCTCTACTCGTTCCGCTTTTTCCAGTAAAAATTTTCGTATTTACTTCTACGGTAATATTTTATCGGTTGTTGGTGTTTGGGTGCAGCGCTTATCTTTGGGGTGGCATGCATGGCAATTAAGTGAGTCTGCTTTTATCGTTGGATTAGTTGCGGCTGCTCAATACCTACCCTTGCTGTTATTGACTCCATTTTTTGGTGTATTTGCTGATCAATATAAACCCAGAATAGGGGCAGTTGTGATGCATGTGGTATTGATGTGTGTTGCATTATTATTAAGTTTTTTGACTTTCATGGAGTCCATGGATGTCACGATTTTAGTTATTTTATCGCTATTCTATGGAATCGCAAATAGCGCTTATTCACCTATTCGATTAGCATTGATACCGGTATTGGTTCCATCTTCTCAGTTCTCAAGTGCCGTCGCCATCACTTCGGCTGGATTTAATTTATCTCGCTTTCTTGGTCCAGGGATAGCAGGTTTTATCGTGACATTTTACGGCTTAGATTTCGCTTATTTTGTGAATGCGGTTACTTTTTTACCGGTAATTTTTTCATTACTAATTATAAAAATTCCATATGTTAAAAATAAATCTAAATCTACAGAAAGTTACCTAGAAAAATTAAGTGAAGGTTTGAGGTATACCTTAAATCATGAATTGATTAGAAATGTAATATTGATTGCAGGTATTAGTAGTTTTTTTGGCAGAGGCATTATTGAATTAATGCCTGCCTTCGCAGTCACAATTTATGCTGGAGGCAGTGATACATTAGCAAAATTAATGGCTGCATCAGGATTTGGTGCAGTGGTTGCAAGCTTAATTTATATGACCGGTATTCTGGATCTAAGATTACGCCAAGCAGTTTTATATGGTGGGTATGGAATGGCTATTTCTTGTATGTTATTTGCTGTAACTAAAAGTATTTATCTGGGTACTATAGCTGTTGCTCTGATTGGATTTTTCATTACTTTTGTTGCGGTTGGCTCGCAATCTCAAGTTCAAGTAAAAGTTGCTAATGAATTAAGGGGGAGGGTATCGAGTTTATGGACTATTATCGTTCTTGGCGGTCCAGCTTTGGGAAGCCTCGTGGCGGGTATATTGATTAACATGTTTGGCCCGAAGCCTACCGTAATTTTATTTTCTGCTATTTGTATATTATGCTTAATTTTTATTCAATGGCGACAAACTGAGAACTTGACTCAATCTCCGTGAACAATCCCAGCAGCTATGCCAATTTCAGGCGCAACGGAGTAGAAATCTAATTTAGGTTTATCTCCTCCTGCGGCTTTATGAGCTGCTGCCGCTGCAATCCAAGTATGTAATTCCATAGAGCCGATTCCCGCTTCTTCAATGAGTTTTGTTTGATCCCAAGTATCAAAATCATCAAGTTCAAATTTTGTTAATGTTTCAATAAATCGCATATCTGCTTCTTTATTTAGTCTCATATCTTTAGCTGTTCTTTCACCTTTTGCGATCATCTCGGCACCCTCATGATGCATTGTTTCCAGACGTTGTATCCATTCCTCTTGTGTTAGTGATGCTGCGTCATCACCACCAGATTTTTGCCAAGCTGTGACTTCTTCTGGACCATCATTGATCTCAGGATAGTAACGTGTAGGGTGGTGCGATAATCCACCTGAGGCTAATAATAAGACTCGTTTTTTTGTTGTTTTGATAAATTTTCCAATTGCTTCTCCCATTAATCGCGAACGACGAAAAGGTACATAAGGTTCTGCGATACAATTGATAAATACTGGAATAACTGATTTTGATTGAAGGTCGCCACACATAGTATGGATAGTTTGTGAGAATGCATGATCAATGGTCATGTCAATAGAAGCCGCTGGATCAATATCATTTCGTCGAAGATGGTTGATTACCTCAATAGCGGTAGCTGAAGGCACATTTAATTTACCGGCAAAACCACCTATGTCCTCTGCTGCAGTAGCTTTTATTCCTATACAAAATGCTGGCATTAATTTGAGAAAGAAACCGTTAAAGTGATCCGAGCCAAACGCAATAACAAGTTCAGGGTCAAATGTTTTTACTGCTTCGACGCGATCAGCATAAGCTTTTTGCATCAAATCCCAATCGGTTGGTTGTTTCGCATAACAATATAGTAATGGACTGTGAGAGGCGCATACAAGCGATGTTGTCATGTTATAGTTCCTTTACATAATTATTATTATAATTATAAATCACGATAAAATTTTTAACTCTACTGTGGTTAATTAGACATTATTACCAAGGCGCTGTCATCTAATGAGTAATTCTTTTCTTACTAAAAACCAAAATAATAAGATTTTAATTGCTTGTATTGTTGGTATTTTAATATTGTTTACAAACTCTATATATGCACATGGAATTGGTGGTAAAGACGCTCTTTTTCTGCAGCAAAATAGTGGTCAAGCTATGTCTATTTTTATTTATCTAGGCGCTAAACACATGATCACTGGTTATGATCATTTATTGTATTTATGTGGCGTTATTTTTTTCTTATTTCGATTAAAACAAGTCGCTATATTTGTTTCTCTATTTGCTCTAGGTCATAGCATCACATTACTTGCTGGAGTGTTGAGTGGAATTCAGGTGAACCCATTTATGGTAGATGCAATTATTGGCTTATCTGTGGTCTATAAGGCTTTAGAGAATCTGAATAGTTTGAAATTAATAATTAAAGTCCCACCTAACCCTAAAATTGCGGTTTTTTCGTTTGGTTTGGTGCATGGATTGGGTTTAGCTACAAAATTACAAGAGATGACACTTTCCTCTGATGGGTTAATACTGAATATTATTTCTTTTAATATCGGTGTCGAAATTGGACAGTTAATTGCCTTATTAGGTGCCTTAATTTTGATTAAAGTATGGAGGGACCAAGGTGGTTTTTATCGCCACTCAAGAATATTTAATTTATTACTGATGCTATTTGGTTTTCTTTTGGCTTTATATCAAATATTGGGTTATTTTTTGATTTAAACTATTGATCTTCATTTTCATCCAAGTAATCGTCGGGAATATAGAGTGACAATAAGTTATAATGTCTGAAAAAGATAAAAAGGCTCACACTATGACAAAAAATAATAATCACTCTCCTCAGAGTAATTCAAATGGACTGAACCTTAAAAAAATTATAGGCATATTTTTGCTTGCAATAATGATAACTGTGATCTTTGTATTGCCTGCTGAATACGGTGTAGACCCTAGCGGAATTGGAAGTAAATTAGGATTACTTGAATTAACTGAAGACTCAGATAAAGAGGCAAATCAGATTATCGAGGTAACATTGATTGAAGGCTCTTTCCCTGTGATCCCAGAAGTGTTTGATTCCTGGGAGCCAGATGTTCTTGGAGCACCTTTTTCTAAAACAAATAATACCGCTTATAATTCTAATGAATTAATAATTAAATTAGAGAGCGGCGAACAAGTCGAATATAAAGCATTAATGCAGCAAGGTGATGCAATTGTTTATTCTTGGGTCGTTGATAAAGGTATCGTATATACAGATTTTCATGCAGATCCAGCTGGAAATGCAAATCTTTATCCAGATGACTACTTCATTCGATATCGAGAAAGTGAAACCGCTACTAGCAGTGGTTCAATCGTTGCTCCTTTTTCAGGTAATCATGGGTGGTATTGGTTGAATATAGAGGAGCACACGATTGAAATTACCCTTAAGGTGGCCGGTTTTTACTCTGAAATTAAGGAGCTTGGACGCTCTTTTCAGTAGATTTTTATTATTTTAGGAATTTATTGGTAACGACCATAGCCAATATCTTCATCGATAATTGCCACGCCATTAATTTCTGCATAACCCTGCCAATCAGTGATAAGTTCTTGAAGAACACTTGGATGACTTTGGGCAAGATTATTACTTTCAGTAGGATCATCTGAAATATTATAAAGTTGCCATTCACCATCACCTTCTGGCGGCCATATTAACATCGCTTTAAAATTACCTTTTATTAGGGCTCGATTACCATAAAGTTCCCAACCGATAGGGTTATTTTCGTGAACACTTTCAGTTTTATTAGTTAGATATTCAAGAGCAGATCGTCCTGTCATGGGAAGTAGATCAACTTCTTTCATATGTGGATGGTCAAGGCCAGCTATATCTAAAATAGTCGGTGCAATATCCATTACTGTCATTACTGAATTTTTTTTACTATTTATAAATCGATTTTTTGTACTATAGAAAATAGCAGGAGTTTTGATTCCACCCTCGGTGGTATACGATTTATAAATACCAAATGGAGCGACCATTGCATTTGCCCAGCCAGCACCCAACCACACATATGAGTCTCTTTTGCCCATATTTTCTAGTCGATTATCAAATATGGCTGGAATCCAGTATTTATTATCACCAACTTCACCAATGGCATTTCCTTCTGCACCATTATCTGAAACAAAAATAATAATTGTTTCTCGTTCAATATTTGTCTCAATATATTCGATAAGACGACCAATATGAAAATCCATTAATTCAACCATGGCAGCATGCAATTCGATTCGTTTTAGTTCCACTTGTTTTTGAAAGGGTGGCAATTCATCCCAATTTTTTACTGCACGATTCATCGGCGGTAGGTTTGTATTGGGCCCGATAATGCCTAATTCTTTTTGCCGCTCGAATCGGTTTTTTCTTATTTCTTCCCAGCCAGAATCATACACACCTTTATATTTCTCTATCCATTCATCCGGAACTTGGAGGGGCCAATGAGGTGCCGTATAAGCTAAATACGCAAAGAATGGCTTATCATCATTTGGAGCATTATCAATATAACTTAGAACTCGATCAGTATAGGATTCGGATGAATAGAAATCATCTGGAAGCTTTGAGACACTCTTTCCATCTTCAAAGTACGCGGCTATTTGTTGGCCGGCAAAAGTTCCTCTAGCATCACTAAAATGGCTGCCACCACCATCAGCAATTCCAAAATATCGGTCAAAACCTTGATCGGTAGGCAGCTTACCTTTTATTTTACCTAAATCCCATTTGCCTGCCATGAAAGTATGGTAACCACCCTCATTGAGTATTTTTGAAAAAGGAATAACTCGATCATTGAGATAACCTTCATAACCAGGCAGACCTCTCAATTCTGGTAACCGCCTTAATGCAGCAGAATTCGTTCCTAAACCAGCACGATGATTATCAATTCCAGTCATCAGCATAGCGCGAGTTGGTCCACAAGTTGGGCCAGTATGATAATTGGTTAGTTGAATACCTTGTTGTGCAATACGGTTTAAGTTCGGAGTTTTTATTTCACTGCCATAAACCCCTAGATCAGAATAACCTAAATCATCAGCCACTATTAATATGATATTTGGCTGTGTTGACTCAACTGCATATATATTAGAGATGAAACCAGTCAAAGCAAAAATAACCATGAATTTTATGCAGTTAGTTTTAAAGAATTTCATTGAATTACCTGTTTATTATTGCTTTTAATTATGATGTATTCGTTAATTTGAATATCGTTACTAGTAACTTAAGGCTTTATTTAACCAAGCAATCGTATCCTTATTTGTTAAGATTCGATAGTATAAACATTGATTAATAATAATTCAGGAGGCGAGTAATGTCTGATTACGGACTTATAATAAATGGAAAAAAAGTTTTTTCTAATAATACATTCTCTGTTATAAACCCTGCAAATGAAAGGGTTGTAGCAGAATGCCCTATTGCATCTAAGGAGCAGCTTAATGAAGCAGTCTCAGCTGCAGCTATAGCATTTAAAACTTGGTCAGCGGAATCAGATAATATAAAAGCAGAGGCTTGTGGCAATATATCGGCAGCCATTACTGAACATGCAGAAGAATTGGCACACTTGTTGACACTCGAACAAGGAAAACCACTGAATGGGGCAGGTTCACGTTTTGAGTTAGGAGGTGCAGCTGGTTGGGCTGGGTATACCAGTACTTTATCATTGCCTGTTAAGACTATTCAAGATGATGACAATGCTAGAATTCTTCAGACCAGAAAACCGATAGGAGTGGTTGGCTCTATTCTGCCGTGGAATTGGCCGTTAATGATCGGGGTTTGGCATGTGCTTCCTGCGATCAGAAGTGGTAATACCGTAGTCATGAAACCCTCTCCTTATACACCACTCAGCACATTAAGAATGGCTGAAATTATGAATGAATGTTTACCTCCAGGTGTACTTAATTGCGTGGCAGGTGAAGACGAATTAGGTCAATGGATGACAGAGCATCCTGATATTCAGAAAATTATCTTCACAGGATCAATTCCAACTGGAAAAAGAGTAATGAGCAGTTCCTCTGCTACATTAAAAAGACTCACGCTAGAGCTGGGTGGTAATGATGCTGGAATTGTATTGGATGATGTCGATCCAGCGACCGTTGCACCAGGAATTATCGAGGGCGCATTTTTGAATAATGGGCAGACTTGTGCAGCCTTAAAAAGACTGTATGTGCATGAATCAGTCCATGATGAATTATGTGAAAAATTAACTGAGGTAGCTAATGCAGTGCCGATGGGTGATGGCTTGAATGAGGATAATCTTCAAGGACCAATTCAAAATAAAATGCAATACGATAAAGTGGTAGGCCTTTATGAAGATGCCAAAGCAAACGGAGGGAAAGTTCTTTGTGGTGGCAACATACCCGATGAACCAGGCTATTTTATGCCTTACACTCTGATGACGAATGTTACTGACGGAATGCGTATTGTAGATGAAGAACAGTTTGGACCATTGCTGCCGATAATAAAATATTCTGACATCAACGACGTCCTTGAAAAAGCGAACGGACTTGAAACGGGATTAGGCGGATCAGTATGGTCTTCAGATATTGAAAGAGCATCTGATATTGCCTCGAAGCTTGAGTGTGGAACTGCATGGGTCAATCAGCATGGACCAATTGCACCAAATGTCCCATTTGGCGGTGTCAAATGCTCTGGTATTGGGGTTGAATTTGCTGAAGAAGGATTGCATGAATACACTACCATTCAGGTAGTGAACGTCACTAAGGTTTAATTTGATGCCTAATATATTTGCTCGGTTGGGTCCGGGATTAATGCTTGCTGCGGTGGGCGTAGGTGTTTCTCATCTGGTTTATTCCACACAAGCCGGTGCTGATTATGGCTTATCCTTGTTGTGGTTGATTATTGCTATTACTTTAATCAAATATCCGGCTTTTCGTTTTGCTGTTGATTACGCTAATGCTACCGGAGAAAGCTTGGTTAGGGCTTATGGAGAAATCAGCAAGATAGCTTTAGTTTGGTTGATGGCAGGTTTTGTTGTTGATACATTTATTGCTACCAGTGCAGTTTCTATGGTCACGGCAGGATTATTTATTAGTGTTTTCGATATACCTTATAGTGCCCCTCAAGTTGCTATCGCCATTACGCTTGTTTCAGCGTTGATATTGATGAATGGTCAATATGCAAAAGCGGAAAGGATCGTTAAGGTCTTGGTGATAGTTTTCTCGATATTGACATTGATAGCACTGTTTTTTTCATTACCTCTTTTGGGGAGTAATGATCGAGCTGTATTTGGAGATCTGACTATGGATGTCCCTTTATCTTTATTTGTAATAGCGGTGGCTGGTTGGATGCCTATGCCAACTAATGGGGCAATATTATTTTCAAAATGGGTTTCTGAAAAAAGAAAAATTAGTGGTGAGAAATTCAAAGATGAAGATGCTTTGAGAGATTTTAAGCTGGGTTATTTTTTATTATTATTTCTGGCTATTTGTTTTGTTGTTCTTGGCACAGCCGTATTATTCCAAACTGGCAGACCGATACCGGTGACTCCACCAGAATTTGCTGCAGAATTGTTTAGCGTTTTCACGGAAACTATTGGCGATTGGTCGTATCCGATTATCGCGAGTGCAGGTTTGGCCGTTATGTGGTCCACGCAAATTGCTTTAATGGATGTAATGCCGAGACTCACGGATCGATTATCAGGTGTTATGATGGGTCGACCTAAAGATTCGCCTGATCGCTATAAGTTATTTTCTGCTATTCAGGTGCTGGGTATCATAATAATTTTACTTTTCTTTTTAAGTAGTTTTAAATCTTTTCTTTATTTTGCAACCAGTATCGGATTGATTGCTGCCCCAACTATCGGTTATTATAACTATTTAGCAATAACCTCAGACAAAATACCCGCCAAGTACCGACCAAAAACCTCATTGGTTGTTTGGAATTGGGCGTGTATTTTTATTATGACTATTTTTGCGATTGGATTTATTTATACAAGGATTGTGATGTGACTAATTTAAAAAAGATGACAGGCGGAGCAGCAATGGTGGCAGCTGCAAAAGCGAATGGTATTGATACTGTTTTTGGCTTACCAGGAGCACAAACCTATCCCATATTTGATGCCTTACATGGATCAAATGAAATAAAAACCGTCATTAGTCGGCATGAGCAAGGCGCTGCTTACATGGCTTATGGCTATTCAAAAGCGACTGGAAAACCAGGGGCATTTTCAGTAGTTCCAGGACCGGGCGTTCTAAATGCTACTGCCGCTTTGTGTACAGCTGCGGGGGGTAATGTTCCTCTTTTATGCATGACAGGCCAAGTTCCATCTCAATTTCTTGGTTCTGGAAGGGGTCATCTGCATGAACTATCTGATCAAGCGGGAACATTAAGAACAATTATTAAATATGCTGATCGTATCGATAATCCAGTTAATACATTCAAACAGATGAACAAAGCTTTTAGAGTAATGCAGAGCGATCGACCCGGACCTGTATCACTTGAAATGTGCTGGGACACCATGGCACAGGAATGGGAAGTTGAGGTTGAGGCTGGCAACTCGCATATTGATTTACCTGTTATCGATGAAGATAGCTTGGTTGATGCGGCAGATTTAATAGCGAACTCAAAAAATATCATGATTATGTCTGGAAGTGGTGCTCAGCATGCCAGCCAAGAAGTAAGAGAATTAACATCATTATTAGGAGCGGCTGCTACCTCACTAAGGAGTGGTCGTGGTGTAGTAAGTGAGGACAGTGATTGGGGTGTTTCTTCCGCTGCTGCGATGGACTTATGGGAGAGTACAGACTTATTAATTGGCATTGGTTCTCGACTTGAGATGCAATACATGCGCTGGTTGTCGATGATGGAATATTATGACAAACCACCTGAAAACTTTCCTAAATTAATTAGGATAGATGTTGATCCAAAGGAAATGATTCGCTTAAAACCTCATGTTGCAGTTGTTGCTGATGCTAAAGAGGGTGTCAGCGCATTGATTGAAAAAGTTATTAAGCGTGGCTTTAAGTTAGGTGACCTTGATCGCGTGAAATCAGCAAAAGTAAAAGCTCGAAATAATATTGAAGAAATACAGCCACAGTTAGCTTATTTGGATGTAATTCGAGATGTACTACCTAGGGATGGGTTTTTTGTTGAAGAGTTATGCCAAGCGGGCTTTACTTCTTATTATGGATTTCCTATCTACGAGCCAAGAACATATGTTTCTTCTGGTTATCAAGGAACATTAGGGTATGGCTTTCCAACAGCACTTGGCGTGAAGGTTGCAATGCCAGATCGTGCGGTAGTGTCAATTATCGGGGATGGTGGTTTCTTATTTGCTATGTCGGAGATGGCTACTGCTGTTCAGCATAACATTGGTCTGATCACTATAATCTTTAATAATAGCTCTTTCGGCAATGTTAGACGAGATCAGCAAGAACGATTTAATTCTAATTTGATTGGGGCCGATTTAGTTAATCCAAATTTCTTGAAAATTAGCGAAGCGTTCGGAGTTGATGGCTACAGTATTTCTCAGCCTGTTGAATTAAAACCAATCTTGACTAAAGCTATTGAGAACAATCAACCGGCTATAATTGAAGTTAAGATTGAAAGAGGAACCGAAGTGAGTCCATGGAAGTATATCCATAAGACGGTTATTGCTCCTAGTTAGTTAAGCTTAGATATTTTTAACCCTATACATGGATATGATATTGACTTTCAACTTCGCTCTAGAGCTGCCTATAATTATTGAGATATTTTTCCGGTAATTTAGAAGAAAAGATATCGTGCTTTTTTCTTTAAGTTGATTGGTGTTGAATATAGATATTGATTCATTGTAATGTTGAGAAAGGCTTAGGAAGGGGAGGTATGAAAGATAATATAACAAGGCGAGATTTTTTAAATGGTACGCAAATTGCTCTAGGCTCCTCTTTAATCACGCCATGGCAAAGTGTCTTTGGCTCTAGTAGCCAACCCTTCAAGCATGATAGTAACTATTATCCACCTAAATTAACGGGATTAAGAGGAAGTCATGACGGCTCTTGGGAGGTTATGCATGCTCGTGTTTTAGGGAAAAAATGGCCGCAAACTGAATATGAAGAAAAGTATGATTTGGTCGTTGTGGGAGCAGGTATTAGCGGCTTATCCGCGGCTTATACTTACAAAAAAAATCACCCCACCGCAAAGATATTAATCCTCGATAATCATGATGATTTTGGAGGCCATGCGAAACGTAATGAGTTTACTGTTAATGGTGAGATGAGAATTGGCTATGGTGGGACTGAAACAATAGACACACCCTCATCATATAGCGATGAAGCAAAACAACTAATCTCTGAGATTGGCGTAGATGTTGGTAAATTTTATGAAGCATTTGACCAATCTTTGTATTCATCAATGGGATTAGGGAAGGGTATTGTTTTTGATAACAAATCTTTTGATAAGCAAAAATTAGTAACAGGTTATAACAAGATTCCTTGGAAAGAGTTTGCTGATAAAACCCCAATGAGTGAGCAGGCAAAGCTCGATCTTATTAGAGTTTGGACGGATAAAAAAGATTATCTACCGGGATTATCTGATGAGGAGAAGTACAAATTACTTAAGAAGGTAAGTTATTATGACTTTCTGAAAGATTACGTAAAGGTTGATCAGCAGGTATTGGAAATATTTAGGCGTTGGGGCATGAGTTTTTGGTGTGTAGGGATTGATGAGGTGCCATCAACTTCAATACAAAGTTATGATGGCGGCTTGCCAGGATTAGATTACACCTTAAAAAGAAGTGGTTATAGGGGGGATGAGCCTTATATATTTCATTTTCCAGATGGCAATGCGTCTGTTGCGCGACTACTAGTAAGAAAATTAATTCCAAATGCAGTTCCAGGTTCGACAATGGAAGATGTTGTATTAGCCAAAGTAAATTACGATTTATTAGATGGTGATGCTAACTCAAATACAAATATCAGACTCAATTCAACAGTTGTAAATGTTGCCCATAAAAATAATTCAAGCGTGATTGATTTAACTTATGTTCGTCAGCATCAGTCACACACCATTAGAGCTGATAAATGTATTTTTGCTTGCTATAACAGTGCTATTCCATATATTTTCAATGAATTACCTGAAAATCAGATGGAAGGCCTTAGATATAATGTCAAAGTTCCTTTGACATACACAAAAGTCATGATTCCAAATTGGCAAGCATTCGCCGATCTAGGGATGGATTTTGTTTATTATACTAATGATTTCTTTAAACAAGTAGAACTCGATTATCCAGTTTCCTTGGGTCAATATAAATTTAATAGTTCTCCAAATGACCCAATGATATTGCATATGTGCCATTCACATCATTCGGTTGATATTAAGGGACCAGATCAATGGCGTGAAGGCAGGAGAAAACTTTTATCAACACCCTTTTCGGTATTTGAGGGCCATGTAAAAAATCAATTAGATCAGGCTTTATCTTCAGCTGGGTTTGATGCGGATAGAGATATTAATGCGATCACTGTTAATCGTTGGCCGCATGGCTACTCTTATTCAAGTGATTTAATTTGGGAGCCAGAATGGCCAAATGAAGAGAGTAAACCTTGGGTGATAGGAAGGCAGCAATTTGGACGGGTAGCGATAGCAAATTCGGATGCTGGAGCTTCTGCGGATACTAATGCAGCTATAACTCATGGTATTCGGGCAGCCAAAGAAGTTTTATCTCTTTAGAGTCAGTTACAGTTAAAATAAATAATTTTTGCCTAAGCTTTGATGCTTATTTCGTCAATGGCAATATAGATAAATGGATTATAGAATTAAGTGTTTAATCTAAAATATAAAAGCTCTGCTTTTTAATAATGCGAGTAAAAAATACATGTCTTTTACAAATAATCACCAAAATTTAATTTATGCAAAAGAAAGGTTTGAGAATGACCGCAGCATAATGAAAAAAATTTCAATGACTATGGACTTTCTAAAATCCCCTTCATTCTCCAGTTCACCAGTAATTAAAATCGATCAGAGGGCGATAGTATTTAATTTAAGCAAAGGAGCAAATATAAATAATGTTCCAATTAACGGTTTAACGGTAGATGAATTCAGTGGACTGGTTGAAGATGCTATGAGTTCTAATAATACTGAATATGGATTTGGAAGATGGGGCGAGGTTAGAGAGATTTATGCTAATGAATTCTTTGACTCCATAGTTGAGGGTTCGAATGAGACGCGAAATGTGCATATGGGAGTGGATGTTTTCTGTCAAAGTGGAGAGGATATCTTTACTCCACTTGACGGTCGTATAATCATTAAAGCAAACAATAAGAATGAATTAGACTATGGCCCCATGCTAATTCTCGAACATACTGATGATAAGGGTGGAATGTTTTATACTTTATATGGACATTTATCTCTAGCGAGTATTGCTAGTATAGAAGAAGGACAAACTGTAGTAGCGGGTCAAAAAATAGCGGAAGTCGGAGCCCCACCAGAGAACGGCAACTGGCCACCGCATTTGCATTTTCAATTAATACTTGAGTTATTTTCGTTGGGATCTGATTTTCCTGGAGTAGCTTTATCTAGCGAGAAAGAGATGTGGTTGACTCTTTCACCATGCCCTATTATGTTTTTTTCTGGTATGAATAAACCTATCAACAGTATTCATGCGAATAAATCTTGAAAATAAGATTAAGGAGATTTAGTTGAGTTCCCTGCATTATTTGGATTACATAGCCATGACTGTATATTTTGTTGTGGTTTTATGGATTGGTATCAGCGTGGCTCGATCAAAAAATCAAAAAAGTGAATACGACTCTTTTTTGGCTGCAGATCGAAATATGAATTTAGTACAAACAACCAGTAGTGCCGCCGCAACTGATATTGGGGGTGGCTTTAGTATTGCAATGGGGGGATTGGGTTTCACTTTGGGTATCTCAGGTTCTTGGTATATTGCTGTATCAGGTTTGAGTATCGTCATGGTATCGTTTTTGATGGTTCCAAAAGTAAAACGATGGTCTGATCGAGTAAATGGATTAACTACTGGCGATTTGTTTGCGGCTCGATTTGATCGCCGAACTGGAACATTAGCAGCTATAGTCATTGGCATTGCATGGTTTACTTTTGTGGGAGGACAAATAATAGCAGGAGGAAAGTTACTTCAAGCCACACTCGATATGAATCTAACTTTCGCTGTTTTATTATCAGGCGCTATTATTCTCGCCTATACCACAATGGGGGGACTTAAAGCCGTTATATACACCGATGTCTTTCAAATGTTTGTTTTGATGATTGGTATAGTTTTTATTACTGTTCCCATTGGCTTGATTGAGATAGGCGGTTGGAGTGCCATGGTAGAAATATTCAATTCATCTCCTGAAACGGCTAAATTACTAGATTGGGGCAATGCGGGTTGGAAAACGATGTTGGGGTGGTTTTTTGCCGTATTTCCAGTTTGGTTTATCTCTATCGCTGCAATGCAGAGAATTGTTGCCGCAAAAGATGTTAAGACGGCACAACGAGGATTTTTTCTAGCTGGGATTCCTATTGAATGGCCGCTTTTTGCTATTGGCAGCACTATGATCGGATTGTTTGCTAGAATTTTGATTCCTGATTTATCAGATCCTGAGTTGGCGGCACCGATGATCATCATGCATTTATTGCCTGCTGGAATTGCTGGGATTGTAATCGCTGCTTATATTGCCGCCATTATGTCATCTGCTGATTCATGCCTAATGGGTCCTGTGGCTATATTTACTAACGATATATATAGGAAACATTTGCGCCCAGAAACCAGTGAGAAAGATTTGGTAAAGGTAGCTAGGTATACCACAGTTATTTTAGGGGTTTTTGCTATTTTGACTGCTTATCTAATACCTGATGTATTAAAGCTAATAAATTTAGCTTATACATTTGGCTCTGCAGGTCTTTTCTTTCCCATGTTAGGGCTTTTGTTTTGGAAAAGAACGACTGCAAAAGGCGCTTATTGGAGCATGCTGCTAGGAGGCTCATCGGCGGTAATTTGGACTTTGGCAGGCAACCCTATGGGATTTGCCTCCTCATATTTAGGTTGGGTGGTTGGCTTACCGGTATTGATTATTGTTTCGTTAATGACAGAACATAGTATCGATGAAAATATTGATCTATTTGGTTAATTGTATTAACTGCTTCAAATCAATACAAAAATGACTCAGCTGAAAAATTCTTTTCTTCTATTACCATACAAAATATTACCCTACAAAAAACCAGCCAATAGAAAAATAGATGAATACACTAATTAATCCGACCAACAAGGCATAAGGCATTTGAGTTTTAATATGATCAATATGATCTGAAGCTGCTCCTGTGGATGCTAAAATAGAAGTATCTGACAAAGGAGAGCAGTGATCCCCAAAAACACCACCACCTGCTACAGCTGCGATAGTTGCATAGACAACCGTATCTAACTCGTTACCAGAAAAATTAAAAGCCAGAGGAACAGCTATGGGTATCATGATGGCATAAGTACCCCATGAAGTGCCGGTTGAAAAAGCCACAATACCTGTAATCAAGAAAGCTAACATGGGTAACACTTTAGGGGTTAGCCAAGATTCTGTTGCAGAAACGATATAACCAGCGGTATTTAGGATTGCTGAGAGGTCATTGAGGGAATATGCCAAGGCTAAAATTACGACGGCTGGCATAATTCCTTTTATGCCCATCATAGCGGTATTGATAATCTCTTTAAGAGGTACACCTTGTATTCGCATGATGATTCCAGCCACAAATGATGAAAGTAAGAATGCTTCCATGGGTTTTGCTGAGGCGGTGATGATAAAGGATCCAATGGCAAAACTGATGACTATTATGACGGGAAAAATGAAATTCCAGAATAAACTGGTTTTAATGTCTTTGTAAGGTTTGATATTTGTTAGTTCGGCTCCCATTAAGGGGTCAGCTCCATCGCGAAGTACTTTATTTTCATGGATTGCGCGGTGCTCTGCTGTTTTCATTGGGCCAAAATCAGGTATAACTTTGGTGGCAATTAAACCTACCATAGTAACCGCAAGAATTGCGTATATATTGAATGGTATTGCAGTTATAAATACCTGCATCGCTTGTCCAACATTTTGAATTGGACCCATACCAATCAATAGGCTTGCTACTAATACAGCCCAGCCAGTTATTGGTACAAGGATGCTCACTGGTGCGGATGTAGAATCGCATATGTATGCTAATTTCTCTCTAGAAATTTGAAAACGATCAGAGAGATTTCGCATTGTTGAGCCAACAAATAATGGGCTAAAGTAGTCACTAAAATAGACAAACATTCCCATGAACCAAGCAATTAATTGAACTCGAACACGTGTCATTTTTTTCTGTGCAATATAATTAGAAAAATTTGCAATAGCACCGGTTCTTTGGAAAAAAGCAATGGATATTCCAATAAAAAATTCAAGTAACAATACCCATGAGAAATTTGTATTCCCAAGAGAGTTTTTAAGTAAATTAGGAAATCCCATTAAACCTTGACCTGAAACAAGTACCCCAACCAAACAAGCCATAACTAAAGAGAAAACCGTATTTCTGGTGAGAAAAGCCAGTAAGATTGCAACACCTGCAGGGACAAGTGATAAGATTCCATAATATTCAGTAGGTTCCATATTTATTCCTTAAATAAAACAGCAAAGCATAAGAAATTATCTATATTTCAGCTTTCGCTCTATTTCTTTCTATCATTGAAACCAAGTTAAAGCCAATTTCTCTAAATGGGTCTAAGGGCATCCAACTGGCTTGACCAAAAAACTGTTGGATATTTGGAGTGGGTTGATTATTGGCTAAATCTGATAATAATTCACCAAAAAGCGTACCTTTTACAACTCCGCCTCCATTACAACCGGCTGAAATAAATAAATTTTTATCAATTTGACCCCAAAGTGGCGCACCATTTAATGTTAAACCAGTTGCTCCACCCCAGACACTATGAAAATTTAATTCCGGTAGATTTGGATATCGCATTTTTAAGTGATACCTTAATTTTTTAGTGACTGACTCAATTTTTTCTTCTTTATCATAGTTATAAAGTGAACGAATCATTAACCTACCATCAATGGTTCTTCTTAACGTGCTACCAAGTCGATGAGTTGGCAAAATACCCCAATTATTATCCGTTCCCAATAAAGATAGAGTCTCTTCATCCAGTTTTTCGGTCAGTGCTGCGTAAGTATATATAGTGGCAACACGATGATTTCCGATACCTAGTTTTCCACAAAAGGCATTATTGGCAACAATAACTTTTTTTGTTTTAATTTCTGCTTGAGGAGTTTTGATAATCCAATGAGATTTATTTTTCAAACACTCTAAAGCAGGGGTATTTTCATAACATTGAATTGAAGGGGGGAGTTGCTCTGTTAAGCTTCTTATTAATGCTGCTGGTTGAGCCAAATAGCAGTGAGGAGTATAGAGTCCTTGGCGATAATAGTTAGTGCCAATAAGTTCATTAAGTTGCTCAGTATTTAAAATTTTGTGTTCAAGTTTCGAAGCTTCTAAAAATCTTTGATATTTTAGTAAAGATTTTAAGCCAATATCACCAGCAGCGACTCTGTATGTTCCTGTTCGATGCATTTCACAATCTAAAGTTGCAGTTGAAGCGACCTGTTTAATTTTATTGATCGTTCTAGAGATTAATTTATTGCATTTTATTAATCTTTTTAATGAGGTTGATTTAGCGTCATTAGCCAGTGCAATTTCTATCAAAAATCCTGAATTTCGACCAGAGCTTCCTTCTCCACATGAGCTAGCATCAATCATTGTAATAGCATCATCAGGAGCAAGCTCAAACCAGCGTTTTGCAGCTGCTAATCCTGTATACCCACTACCAATAATTACAACATCTGAGTTAATATCATGCGATAACGTAGATTTATTTTGATATTCTGGAAGTAATGCATTCCAGCCACATTTGGTTTTGTAATTTGGATATACGATTTTTTTCATAATGATTATTTGTTGAGTTAGTCATAGAGTGTAATTTTATTTAGATAATTTTGATAATTAAATTTGCAGATAATTTAATTTATGCGGACAATTAACCTGTCAACAAAAAAGGAGCTTTTCTGGCGTGATAAAAACAGATGTAGTAATTATTGGTGCAGGTCCTTGCGGATTATTTCAGGTATTTGAATTAGGCCTATTAGGTCTTAAGTGTGAAGTAATTGATTCTATAAGAAGCCCAGGCGGGCAGTGCACAGAATTATATCCAGATAAACCTATTTATGATATTCCAGCGATCCCAATTTGCACAGGACAAGAATTGACAGAAGCTTTACTTCAACAAATAGAACCGTTTGATTATGGTATGACGTTAAATGACGAGGTCATCGCTTTAGAAAAACTGGCTGAAAATAATTTCTTAATAGAAACAAATGCAGGAAAGAAATTTCAATCAAAAGCTGTTGTAATTGCTGGTGGCGTAGGTTCATTTCAGCCACGTCAATTAAGAGCTAACAATGTTGAACAATTCTCAAATGAATCTCTCCATTATAGTGTGAAGGATTCAAGTGTTTTCCAAAATAAGCATCTTGCTATTCTTGGAGGCGGAGATTCTGCACTTGATTGGGTGCTAGACTTGGTTAAAATCGCAAGTGAAATTACACTGATCCACCGCAGAGACGAATTTCGAGCGGTTCCTGCGTCAGTATCGAAAATGCGTCAATTGTATTCAGAGGGTAAAATTAATTTAATTGAGAATGCCAAAGTTACTGATTTAATTGGCGAAAAAAATCAACTTACATCTTGTAGAATTGAAACTAAGGATGGGATGGAAAGAGATATTAAAATTGATAATATACTTGTCTTTTTTGGTTTGGCACCTAAATTAGGTCCTATTGCTGATTGGGGTTTGAATATCAATCGTAAAACAATTAATGTGGATACCGAGAAATTTCAGACATCTGAGTCAGGTATTTTTGCCGTTGGTGATATAAACTTTTACCCTGGTAAGAAAAAATTAATACTATCTGGTTTTCATGAAGCCGCTTTGGCTGCATTTGCAATAAAGCAACAGTTAGAACCAAATAAAAAAGTTCATTTACAATACACTACTACAAGTTCAATAATGCATGAAAGGTTGGGTGTGAACGAATAAGTAATTATTCTTAAGTGACAATTTATTTCTTACATAATTGAATTAAGTTATTAAATTCAGTTGAAAAATCCTCAAGATTGTATTCACTAAAAATAGATGGCTCAGAGTAGGGTTCAATTTCTATTTTCAATAAAGTTCCAGCCAATATTTTATGGATTATTTCTTTATTTATATGAGTGAAATCTAGTGTAGTAATTTGATTTCCTTTGTTCACTTTGACTGATATCCATTCCGCTCTGTTATTATCTATTGCCATACCAATTTCAGTTTTACTGAATGACGAGACAAACCGTCTCCAATTGATTGCTAAAAAAATATCAGGACTATTATTCTCACAATAGAATTCTATTAAAGGATATACAGACTCTGAATCTGTTTCATCTCTCACTGAAACAAATGATGATGAACTCAACGAAGCGATTTTATCATTATACGGAGTATTTTTATTTTCAGAGACTGACCATGATTGATTTGATTCTTGAGCTATTACTGTAAAGGGAAATAGCAGTCCTATAAATAGAAATTTTTTATCTATTGCGATCATTTTAACTCCAATATTATTGATAGAAAGTATAAATCTAAATTATTTATTATTAGTATATTTAAAATAAATTTTTGTTATTGTTATATAGATTATTAACTTTAGGGTATTTTTCTATGATTTCTCTATTTAGGTCCATCATCAAGAATTATTGTGAATTCTCGTCCTTATTTTTAATTTGCGTACTCGGTTTTATATTATGTGCAGACGTAGATGCGAAATCAAAGGAAGATTCAACAGGGAATGTTTTGATCCTTGGAGGCTGGTTGATAGATGCTGTAAGTGAAGAGCGGCGAAAAAATACTGGAATCATAATTGGGGATGGCAAGATTATTGCGGTTGACTCTAATGAAAGTAACCCTTTTGTCAAAATATCTCGCACCATTGAGTTATCTGATACTGACACAGTTTTACCAGGCATGATTGATATGCATGCCCATTATAATTTTAATCTTGTAGATGTTGGACGGGTTGAGGAGGTCGTATACAACGGAATAATTTTTTTAGCTAATGGCGTAACATCAACCTGGTCTGCAGGAGAATACTATCCTGAGCGAGTCATTCAGCAGCGTGATTTAATAGAATCGGGAGAAATGATAGGTCCTAGGTTATTTCCCTCTGGACCCTATTTTGGAGCATTTAGATGTGAATATGCTGTAAAAGTAGCTGAAGATGATTGTGCCGCTTGGCCGAATGATATCACAGAGCAGGAAATTAGAAATGAAGTCAATAAATGGGCTCAACAGGGTGTAATCAGTATCAAGATCAAACAAGCCTCGCCAGGTGAGGCAAAAATTTTAATTGAACAAGCACATAAAAATGGAATGACAACCACAGCGCATCTGGCTAATTATCTTGGTGAGTATGATGTTCACCTCAGAGATGCTATTTTGATGGGATTGGATCGGGTTGAGCATCGAATTACTCTGGGGGTTGGAGGCGAAAGAAGTGCTGATATGGATCAAATGATTGACTTAATGCTAAATAATCAAGTTTATTATGATCCTAATATCCAGATGTATGGAGGTATTGATTTAAGAAGAGAGTTAGGTGCAGATATGGTTTGGACCGACGAATCACAATACTTTACGCCCTATGCCCAAAATTTATTGAAAGTACGTGGTGATCCACCTCCAGAATCAGAGCCTCCAGCGTTTAAACAGCGGTTGGTCGAGCTAAAGGCATTTTATCAAAAAGGTGGAGAAGATCTTATTCTGGTGGGTACTGATGAGCCAGTATATACCTCTTTATTACCTGGTTTTGCATACCATCGAGAGTTATACGCAATGGTTTATGCTGGAATACCGAACATGTCGGTTATAAGGGCTGCCACAATAAATGGTGCGAAAGCATTAGGCGTGGAAGATGAGTTGGGTTCGATAGAGGTGGGTAAAATTGCAGATATCATCATAATAAATGGAGATCCAATTGAAGATATTAAAAATACACGAAATGTAAAGATGATCATTAAAGAGGGTGAATTTTATGATCCGATGATGTTGTTAAATTCAGCCAAAGGAAATATTGGACCAAAGGATTCAGAAGATCACGCAGAATGGGAATTGAAGATCAGACCTTTGAGGGCAGAGTAAACCATAAGAGATAGTTAAGACCATTATATGATGCAGAAATATTCGCAAAGAAGTTATATAAACAGTTTGTTGGTACTCCTATTATTCCTCTCATCTGAACTTACTGCAGGGGGCGAACAAGTCTTCGGAGCTCAATGTGCTCGTTGCCATACATCAAAAAATATGACGGATATTATTCGTGATAAATGGCTCAATCGAAGCATCAGTGAATTTTTCTTAGTTAATAAAAATACCATGCCAGGAGAGTCACCCGGATCATTGACTGATCAAGAATATGTTGATGTCGTACAATTTATGCTTAATCAAGCAGAAATAGAATTCAAAGATGAATTCTTTTTGACCTCTGATCAAAAAATCAACCCCAAAGAGACGCAAGAGATATTATTAGATGTTGAGTGGCAGAATTTTGGTGGTAATTTAAGTGCCCAGCGATACGCTCCATTAAATGATATTAATTCAGAAAATGTTTCAAAACTAGATATCGCCTGGCGCTGGAAAGCAGAAAATTTTGGCCCGACAGCAGAAATTAGAAATGTTTCAATGCCGATCATGAGAAGTGGCAAGATTTTTATTGGAGCAGGAGCAACAAGAAATATTGTAGCCATTGATGCTGAGACAGGACAAACATTATGGATGTGGCGACCTAATGAAGGCGAGCGTTTTGAAGGCGCTGCCAGAAAAGATTCTGGTAAAGGTGTTTCTTATTATGAGCATGAAGATGGCAGTAATGCAGTAATCGTAGTTACCCCTGGATACTATCTTGTAAGTTTGGATGCTGAAACTGGAATTCCTAATAGAGATTTTGGTGAGGATGGTTGGGTAGACCTAACTAAAGGTCTTAGAAGGGCATCAAACAGGGAGCTTGATGTGGGTCTAACTTCACCTGCTTTAGTTGTGGGAGATGTAATAGTTGTCGGCTCTGCACACGATGTAAGTTTTAGACCTCCATCGAAAGCAAACGTAAAAGGCGATGTCAGAGGTTTTGATGCAAGATCTGGTGAACTACTATGGACTTTTCATACTATTCCAGAGCCAGATGAAGATGGTTATGATACTTGGTTCAATGATTCAGCTTTATATACTGGTAATGCTGGAGTATGGGCTCCAATGTCTGCAGATGTGAAGGCAGGATTAGTATTTCTGCCGGTTGAGTCTGCTACTGGTGATCAATATGGTGGTGATCGTCATGGAGATAATTTGTGTGCAAATTGTTTGATTGCCTTAGATGTGAAAACAGGCAAGATGCAATGGTTTTACCAATTAATTCATCATGATATATGGGACTGGGATAATCCTTCAGCACCAATAGTTGCAGATTTAGCAGGTGGAAAAAAAATTGTTGCGCAGATCACAAAACAAGGTTTTGTTTATGTATTTAACCGTCTAAATGGAGAGCCAGTTTGGCCCATAAATGAACAAAAAGTTCCTCAAACAGATGTGCCAGGTGAATGGACATCTTTAACTCAACCTATACCTTCTTTACCCTTACCATTTGAGAGGCAGGGTGTGACTTTATCGGATTTAATTGATTACACTCCTGAAATTCGAGCTGCTGTGCAACAATTATTAAATAAATATCGATTGGGACCACTATATACACCTCCCTCAATTATGGGTGCTTCTGATGGAACTGATGGTACTTTAAGTTTACCTTTTGCAACGGGAGGTGCGAATTGGGAGGGCAGTGCTTTTGACCCTCAGAGTGGTTTGTTGTTTGTGCCATCGCAAACTCGTGTGGGTTTGATGCAATTAGTTAATGAGCCTGAGGTTTCAGATATTAAATATATTTCTGGCACTACACCTCCACCAAGTGTTTTTGGTATTCCACTAGCTAAACCTCCATGGGGAAGAATTACTGCTATTGATTTAAATACAGGTCAGCATAAATGGGTTATAGCAAACGGTGATACTCCAAAAATTATTCAAGATAATCTTGCTTTGAAAGGTGTTAATTTACCTCGTACTGGAAAACATACACGTTCAGGTATTTTAGTAACGAAAACTTTATTATTTGCTGGTGAAGGATATGGTGGTGACCCAGTATTTCGAGCTCATGATAAATTTACCGGTGAGATTATTGCCGAAATTAATCTTCCAGCTTCACAGGCAAGCCCTCCAAGTTCATATCGATATAAAGGTAAACAATATATTGTAATGACTGTGTCAAATGGAAAGCTGCCAGCTGAGTTGATTGCCTTAACATTATCTGATTAGATCAAAAATGACAGTGACGAAATTCATAATAATAAATGGTAGGATAATAGATTAATTTAACTTAAAGGATCGATATGCGAATAACAGTTTTTTTGATACTCAGTACCCTATTTAATACTTTATTTGCAGATTCACTAATTCTTCCTATGCGTGAGAGGGCTGTAGCAATTGATCAGATTATTGATGAAAGAATAGCAACAGTATTACCCGGTCTCATGGAGAGATCCGATATCGATATATGGGTTATTATTTCTCGGGAATATAACGAAGATCCAATAATAAAAACATTTTTACCATCAACCTGGCAAACTGCTCGTCGCCGGACAATTTTATTAATTTCTAATCCAGGAAAAGGTCAGCCTCTAGAAACTTTAGCAGTTGCAAGATATGCGGTTGGTGATACTTTTGAGAAAGCTTGGGATAAGGAGTTGCATGGTGATCAATGGCAGCGTTTAGCTCAACTCATTGAGGAGAGAGATCCAAAAAGAATTGGAATCAATTATTCTGATACTTTCGCTCTTGCTGATGGAGTAACTCGGACCGAATTCGAGCTATTTATGGAAGCTCTTGCACCTAAATTTAAAGAAAGGGTGGTATCTGCTGAAAATCTAGCAGTTGGTTGGCTTGAAACTCGATCTCAACAAGAAATAACGATATATCAACAGATTTGTCGTATTGCTCATGAGATTTTGGCCGCAGGATTGACTAGTGAGGTTATTCAGCCAGGAATTACAACAACGAATGATGTCGCTTGGTGGTATCGAGATCGAATTAGGGAATTGAAACTAACTACCTGGTTTCATCCGTCTGTCTCAATTCAAAGGGAGACTAGTCCGGCACTAGACGCTAAAGCATCTATATTAGCGAGGCATGATGACAGTGTTATTTTGCCAGGTGATTTACTACATGTTGATTTTGGAATTACTTATCTCAGGTTAAATACAGACACTCAACAACATGCTTATGTGCTTAAGCCAAATGAATCAAAAGTACCCACAGAATTAGAAATAGCCATGAAAAATGGTAATCGACTTCAAGATATTCTGACAAATGAATTTATTACAGGAAGAACAGGTAATGAGATTTTATCTATTGCCTTGGATAAAGCAAAAAGAGAAGGTATTAAACCTTCGATTTATACTCATCCAATTGGATTTCATGGTCACGCAGCTGGACCAACTATTGGCATGTGGGATCAACAAGATGGAGTTCCAGGCGGCGGCGATTATAGATTATTTCCAAATACTGCATACTCTATCGAGCTCTATGCAGAAACTGATATTGAAAGCTGGGGAAAGCCAGTAAGAATAAAGCTTGAGGAGGATGCCATGTTTGACGGAAAGAATGTTTATTATATTGATGGCAGGCAAAAGGAAATTTTTCTAATTCCTCGTCAAATACCAATTCAATAATGACATCAAAACTATGTAATAGCTTAATTAATTCAAAGGAAGTGTAATGAAATCAGAAAAGGAAGTAGCTAGAACAAAAGATCCAGTCAGCCGCCGTTCATTTATCGCAGCCACGGCAGGCATTGGATCCTTATCTTTGTCTTCAAAGTTAAGTCTTGCAGAGATAATAACTTCAAATAAAAATCCTGTAAGTGTCGATCAGTTACATGGTTGGGGTGAAGTTCCTGGAGTCGCTGGTATTGGATATAATGAAAATCCATTTGGTCCATCACCACGAGCATTACGAGCCATAAATGAGGCTGTTATGGATGTGAATCGTTATGATTTTGGTGCTTTTACAAAATTAGAAAAAGCTATTGGTGAGCATCTTAGTTTGGCCAGTGTGAAGGTTGATGTCGTTCCTGGAAGAGAGGCTTTTGCTGCTAGCGGTTATCCAGTTTATGTTGAAGGTGGGTCAGGTTTTATACTTAATCAAATCGTAATGAACTATGGTATTAAATGGAATACATCTAATCCCACTGGCGAAATTATTGAGGTAGATCCGGGTTATGGTGGTGTTAGTCGAGCTGCCTTGAGTTTTCGCGAGCTTATGGGTACAGAGGTAACTGTAAAAAGAGTTCCTGCAACTTCTGCGCTTAAGCATGATCTTGATGCAATGTTTAAAGCAATTACTAGTAAGACAACTTTGATTGTGATTACCAATCCAAATAATCCTACGGGAACCATCTTATCTTACGATGAAATTAAGCGTTTTGTTAATGCAGTACCTAAAAATATTATGATATTGATTGATGAGGCTTATATTCATTTTGTGAGAGAAGAAAATTATCAGACGGCGGTAAAGCTTTCACAGGAATATAAAAATGTAATTGTGACACGAACATTTTCAAAAATGTATGGTATGGCTGGGTTGAGGGTAGGTTATGCGGTTGGAGATCCATCAATAATGTCGGAACTGCGTACACTTGGAAATAGTCTTGGTGTTGGCAGTATTAATTGTTATGCAGCTATCGCAGCATTGGAAGATGATGCGTATGTTCGTCACGTAAAAAGATTGACTAATGCTTCTAAGGATTATTTTTATCAAAATCTTGAGAATCTCGGCTTAAGCTATATTCCCAGTCATTCCAGTTTTGTGATGGTAAATGTCAATCAAAATGGACAAAAATTAGCTCGGAAGTTATTAGAAAAAAACATCAAAGTAAGAGCTTATGGCAGTGAAGTTATACAAAATTATGTCCGGTTTTCAATTGGTACACTAGATGAAATGCAAGCCATGGTAGGGGTTTTATCTGACGAAATAAAAGGTTAGTGTTATTGTTAGATAAATTTAATTTAAACAAAATATGTAATTGAGGTATTAGTTATGCTTAGAAGCTTAAGTAAGAAAATAATTTTTATAAGTGTAATGTCATTTGGTCTAGTATCAGGCATTAGCGCACAAGACCATCCTTGGCGAGCCGTTGAAGGTTGGGCAGCAATGGAGGGTGATCGAGAATGGGGAGCAACTAGCGCAGTTTATCCAGGAAAAAATGGAACAATGTGGGTTGGTGAGCGCTGCGGGGAAAATAGTTGTGTTGGCTCAAAAGATGACCCTGTCTTGCAGTTCGATCGTGATGGTAATTTAGTTAAAAGTTTTGGTGCTGGTCTTATAGACTGGCCACATGGTATTCATGTGGATTTTGACAATAATATTTGGATTACGGATGCTGCATGCCCTGAATGTAGTAAAGCCGATCGAAATCAAGGTAATTTAGGTCACCAAATTATCAAATTCAATAGTGACGGTGAAGTTTTGATGACATTAGGACAGCCTGGCGTTGCTGGAAATGGTGAATATCAATTTAATATGCCTTCAGATGTATTGGTCGCTCCAAATGGCGATATATTTGTCGCAGATGGCCATGGTAGTCAGGGTAATAATCGTATTGTTAAATATGACAGGAATGGAAATTTTATTAAAACATGGGGCGTAACTGGTGCTGAAAAAGGTGAATTTAGAGATCCACATGCATTAGCAATGGATTCCGAAGGTAAGCTATATGTAGGTGATCGAGGCAACAGTCGAATTCAGATCTTTGATCAAGAGGGTGAGTGGATTGCAACGTGGACTCAATTTGGTCGACCTAGTGGTTTATTTATAGATAAAAATGACATTCTGTATTCCGCTGATTCTGAATCTCATGTCCCTTGGTCTGGTAATTGGGGATGGAAGAGAGGCATCAGAATTGGTAGTACAAATGATGCTTGGGTGGTATTTTTTATACCTGATCCTGGCCAACCAGGTCTTGATGGCAGCACAACGGCAGCAGAAGGTGTAGCTGTTGATGATGATGGAAATATTTATGGTGCTGAAGTGGGTCCTAAACAGCTTGTTAAATATGAACATATCGGTTGGAGGCCTTGAGCTAGATTGGAATCTATAAAGAAAAAAACCGGTCACAAGGACCGGTTTTTTTTATCTCAAATTTTGCGTAATTTATTAGAACCTAGAGGAAGTAATAAATAGATTTGAGCGTGCCCAACTGTCTTCGAAATCTGCATTCAATTTTGGGTCATCAATATTTTGCCCTGCTAATGACTCTTTTAGACCAAATAATGACCAACCATTGTGCGGATGTTTCTTTAGTTCATTTCGATAGACTGCCTCTGCCTGAGAATAATCTCCATCTTCAATCAAAGCGGCTCCAAGCCAATGATGAGCTGAGAAAGGAAGGGGCCCTGGCTCACTAAAGCCTAAGGTTTTTTCAGCTTCAACAGATGCTTTGAACGAATTAATTGCCCCATTAAGATCGCCTTCAATCATTTTAATTTCGCCTTGAAGTATATAAGCCACTATTTCAACTAATGTGGATTTATAATCACCCCTGAAATATAAGGATCCTAGATCGCCTTCCGCCACTTCAAATAAATATTTTTCAATATCCTTTGCGTTGGCGATATCACCAGTTTTTAAACTGGCATAGCCGTGTGCAAATTTATATAAAGCTAAGGAGTATTTATCATTGGGTATATTTTTATTTTTTAGCACTTCATCGAAACGTCCAAATCTTATTTGCGTTAATGTTTCGTAAGGTGCCATATCGGTTACTTTTCGATAATCTTTACCTGCCTGAATCGCAACAGCTCCTTGGCCATCCCAAGATGCACCATAGAGAAGCATATGCAGGTTATGTGAAGTTCCATAAGAAAATCCCTTGTTTGATTTCGCCATAATATCTGACTGAGATGCTTTAATGCTGGTCATTACATTTTTACCCCACATACCTGTTCTATTATAGGTGTGAGCAGGCATATGTTGAATATGACTAGCAACAGGAATAGCATCACTTAGTTGATCAGCACAAGCGATTGCATCACTAGGCCTAGAGGTTGATTCAGTGGCATGTATATATAAATGACATGCTCCAGGGTGAGCAATATTCTCATCTAAAACACCAGTAAGAACCCCATGAAGATGGTTTAATTCAGGAGTATATTCCCGATAACCACGTCTTTCTTCTAACATAAATAATGATTGTGCATATAAAGTAGCAATCTCATGGTTACCAGAATATTTACTATATAATTCAGCCATATTGTCAGAAAAAATCTGATAGGTTGACTCTCTTTTATCTTTGTCATTGCCTATTTCTGTGGTCCAATTTTCTGGATATCGGTCTAAAGTAGCCATTATGAGATCTTTCTCCATCTCAGTAGTATTACCATTAATCAATTCAACTGCCTTGAGAATAGCTTTTCTTCCTCTCATGCCTTTTTCTGTTGTCATATGCCCATTTAAAAAAGAACCCAATGCAAATGCTTCGCCCCAATAACACATAGCACAATTGGGATCGATTCTTCTTGCTTCAGCCATAGATCTTGCAGATTCATTGACGTTATAGGCCCATCTCAATTGAATACCTTGCTTGAAATATTCTTGCGCTCTTGGTTCTGCAGTAGAAATTTTCCAATCATAGATACCCAAAGCTTCTGGGATATAATCTATAGGCTTGTCGTAGTTGCTTTCCATAGACATTGCAGAATGCTCACCTATCGGCGCAGACAAGGGTGCTACCTTAGGCGCACTGGTATCTTTACTTTTACTAGGTAGAATCTTTGAGGCTCCAGAAATAACTGAATCACCAAAAGCCTGAAGTTTCTCTTGTGTTCCCGCGCATGCGGATAAAAGAAAAAACATCAGCGTGAAAGAGAGTATATTTTTCATATTAATTACACCTATATTTTGCTAAATGTGAATGACAATCATTGCTTAAAATTTAATTACAAAGGTTAATATGCATTGGTTATATATTCAAGATCCTTTTCGTTTCTTAACATTAATTTAATTCTTATTTAATGATGTTAATATTATCTCAATATTTATGTTGGCTAAGCGGGATATAGATGAGTAAAAATAAAAAACAATTTATTGGCGGTGTCCTGGGTGGAATGGGACCTTTGGCAACGGTAGATTTTATGTCAAGCGTGATCTCTCTTAACCCTATTGAAACTGAAAAAGATCATATTCATCTTATTGTAGATCAAAACCCACATGTACCGAATAGGCAAATTAAAACGCCAGCACAAAGAAAAAAAATTAGCTCACTTTTGATGGACAGGGCAATAAAACTTGAAGCAGCTGGAGCTGATTTTTTAGTGATGCCTTGTAATACAGCCCATATGTTTGCTGATGCAATAAAAAAAGTGATCAATATTCCTTTTCTTCATATTGTAGAGGAGACCGTAGCTGAAATATTGTGTTATCACTCAGAAAAAACAACCGTTGGAATCATGGCAACTTCAGCATGCTTGACATCGATGATTTATCAGGATGGATTAATAAATGCAAATAGAAAATTTATTGTTCCGAGTGACTGTTTTCAAGAAAAATGTATGGAAATTATCTTTTCCATAAAAGATGGCAGAGATATTAAATTTATGCAAAATGAAATGCAGGAGATAGCTGAACATTTGATTACCATGGGTGCTGAGATTATCATAGCTGGTTGTACAGAAATTCCTCTAGTAATTAAGGATAATGACATCAATATTCCATTGATTTCATCAACTGAAGTTCTTGCTTTAAAAACGATAGAATTTGCTACTGGAAAAGATTTAAAAAGAGTTTATTAAAAAAGGATTAAATTATGTTGTTATCGAGATTTCCCAGGGTTTCACTTGCCCATCTACCTACTCCCTTGGAGCACCTGCCAAGACTTTCGAAGCATTTGAATGGTCCTGAAATTTACGTGAAGAGGGATGATTGTACGGGGCTTGGTACTGGTGGTAATAAAACCCGAAAATTAGAGTTCTTAATTGCAGATGCACAAAAAAACAATGCTGATGTAATTATTACTCAAGGAGCTGTGCAATCAAATCATGCTCGTCAGACAGCTGCAGCAGCAGCTAAATTAGGCTTTCAGTGCGAATTAGTATTTGAGAAGAGGGTCACTGATGCCTCAAAAGCTTATATGGAATCTGGGAATGTATTTTTAGATCAACTTTTTGGAGCGAATATTCGAGAAGTAGCAAAAGGTTCTGATATGAACGATGAGATGGAAAAAGTTGCCAGTGAGATAAGGGCAAATGGTCAGGTTCCATATATTATTCCTGGTGGCGGGTCTAATCCTATTGGTGCTCTGGGCTATGTCGATTGTGTATTAGAACTAATTGCACAAGCCAATGAGAGAAATTTAGTTATTGATAGCATTGTACATGCAACGGGCAGTGCAGGAACTCAAGCAGGAATTGTGGTTGGTGCGAAAGCTATGAATAG
>Ga0209091_10000738_pt1 | contig 30744 bp, 25 predicted proteins | sample ArcticOcean_MG_C_6_FD_187438 | JGI IMG/M metagenome (GOLD analysis project Ga0209091, IMG submission 187438) | Marine microbial communities from western Arctic Ocean - ArcticOcean_MG_CB8_128 (SPAdes) (version 2) | ecosystem: Environmental > Aquatic > Marine > Oceanic | place: Arctic Ocean...
TGATAGTGGGAACGATACGGACGATAACCTGTACGGCGGGGCAGGAGATGACCTCTTAATCGGAACTATTGGTGATAATATTTTAGACGGTGGCACGGGTGCTGACGTAATATATTCCGGTTCAGGTTCAGATACGATCGTCCTCCGTGTTGGAGACGGTGGAAGCACCTTAGCAGCAGCAGACACCATTGCAGACTTTACTGATGGAACTGATTTAATAGGTCTTGATAATGGTTTAGCGTTTGGAGATCTAAATATTCAACAAGGAACTGATTCTTATTCTAACCATACTATTATTAAAGCCGGTTCAGAATACTTAGCTGTTGTAGAAAATATGACAGCATCTAACCTCACAGAATCCAGTTTCACGCCTGTTGATATAAACGAATTACTGGCAAACAACATTTATTCAGGAACCCTTGATGACGGAACCCTAGACATAGATTTTTCTGGCATAAGGGAATTACCTCCAAGGGATATAAACGTTGAATCTGAAGCTATGGATTCTAATCAGCTGCCTGTCATTGAAGAGAATAATAAGATAGAACTCAATCTTGAAGAAGACCTCTCTGAGATACTACTGGAAGTAAAAGATCCGGAGCCCGTATCAGAGACCGTGGATAACGACATAGGTTATTTTGTTGGTACTGCTTATGAAGAAGATGAGCTTCTGTTTGCTGGGCTAGAGATATAGAAATTACCTTTCATCGACTGTGCCCAGATCTTAAGATTATTTTTTAAATCTGATCTAGTTAGCCATTCCTGGGTCTATAGCCCCTGCCTTATCTCTAACAGAAGTTAAAACTTGCTTACTTTCTTCGCTTCTTCGTTTCCTTTCTTCTGCCGTGTAACAAATCTTTTTGGGTATTCTTGAACCCACGGAATATTCTTTTTCACAAATAATATTATCTTTATTAGCTTTTTCAGGATCTTGGGAAGTTAAATTTTGATCAATGGGTACCGTCACACATCCAAAAAGAGTAAAGGTAAGTAATAAAAGCCCTGCTGTGTATTTCATTCAATTATAATAACTTACTTCTTAAGCTAAAAAGAATATTAATAGATTTAATTCCTATGTTTAATCTGTCAATAAAATGATAATAAATCCGTTGGAGGTTTTTTATGAAGTGGTACTACACGGAAGGTAAATTGACGGTCAGTTCGGAAGAACAAGACAGAAGTTTTTTATTGGATGATTTGGTTCTTGAAACTGCAACAAGAACCTTACTCGTTAGAAGGATGCAGATTGTTTTTGCCGTTGTATTGTTTGTCTTGTGTTACCTCCAATTTGTTATTACAACTTTCCCTCACAACCATTCTGTGTACTATTACATTGGCTATTTTGGAACGCCCGTTTTTATTTCAGCGGCAATTTCCTTAATTATCTTTGGATTGTTAAAAAATAAGAGACTGGAAGTTAAGGCCTTAAGTAAGATTTTTAAGAAGTCTCAGGATTAATAAAAGGTTCTTGCGGACCCTCCGTCAACTTGAATTGCTAGTCCTGTCATGTAGGAGGCTCTTTCAGATGCTAAAAAGGCAATCAAGGCAGCAAGGTCTTCCGGCTCCCCTATTCTTAACATCGGTATTTTAGCTGCAGCAAGAGACTCAATTTCTTCTAGACTCTTTCCCGTGGCTTCGGATTGGGATTTCAATATATTGGTAATTCTGGCTGTTCTCGTAGAGCCCGGGCACACCGAATTAACGGTTATACCTTTGGGTGCAACTTCATCGGATAAAGCTTTAGACCATCCAAGCACTCCCAATCTTAAGCTGTTTGATAGAAACAAACCCGGTACGGGTGTTTTAACAGAAACCGAAGAGATGTTAATAATCCTTCCCCAATTTCTTTCTTTCATATCTGGAAGAACCAGTTTAGTTAATCGAATTGATGACATCATTGTTAAGTTGAAGGCCTTTAGCCAGTCTTCATCATTCAGCGACTCAAAGTTACTGGGAGGAGGGCCTCCTGCATTGTTTATCAGAATATCAATGGGACCTAATTCTGAATGGGCCTTATTGTAAAGATTGTCAATATCATCGGGTTCATTGAGATCAGCAACAATGCTAACTATTTTTGAGTTTGTTGAAGTTTCTATTTCTTTCTTTACGCTGAGAAGATTTTCCTTATTTCTAGAGCTAATCACTAAATTAACGCCCTCAGAGGCAAGTTCCATGGCTGCGGCCTTGCCCAGTCCTTGGCTGGAAGCACAAACAATTGCAGTTTTATTTTTGATTTGAAAGTCCATATTAATTTATTTATTTAGTAAGTATCATATACATACATTTTAGGATAAATAGGAGTTTTTTATGTTAACTAGATCAGTTAAGTTTGTGTTTGTTTTCATTGCACTTATATCAACTTCTCTGTGGTCCGGTCCTTACGAAGCAGAGCAAGCGGGCATGTCTCAGGACCGACTGGATAGAATAGCACCAGCGTTGTCTAAGTACGTTGCTTCTGGAGCTTTGCCCGGTTTAATAACTGCAATAGCAAGAAAAGGCGAAGTGGTTCATTTTGAAGTTCAAGGCTTTGCAGATTTAAAAAATTCAACCCCTTTGAAAAGAGATTCACTATTTAGGATATATTCTATGAGCAAGCCAATCACAGGGGTTGCTTTAATGATTCTTGTAGAAGAAGGTAAAATTAGACTTTCAGATCCTGTTTCATTATATATCCCTGAATTTGCTGCAATGGAAGTTTTAGTGGTCAATGAAGATGGCTCTACTGCAAGAGAAAAGCAAAATAGAAGAATGACCATAAGAGATCTTGCTACGCACACTTCCGGTATAGCTTATAATTTTACCGCCAATAAAGAGCTTAGAAAAATCTATGATAATAATAAGATGTCGCCTTATTTCTCTATAGATGATCCAGATTCTTTAGGCGAGCTCCTTCTTCAAGGGGAAGGCATGGACACAGATAACTTAAAAGAATTTGAAGATATTTGTGATTTTTCTTCATCGTTAGCTCTTAAAACTCCGCTTATGCATCAACCCGGTTTGCAATTTACTTACGGCATGGGAATGGATGTCTTGGGGTGTATTATTGAGAGAGTTTCAGGAAAGACATTTGATGTTTTTTTAAAAGAAAAAATCTTTGATCCTCTTAACATGCAAGACACATTCTTTTCAGTCCCAACAAGCAAGTCAAATCGTCTAACTGATCTATATGCCTTTGCTCCTGCTTTGGGATATTTAATACCTTCAATTGCAGGTAAGTTGGACCCCAGCAATCCAATACTTCTATTGGATAAAGCAGAAACCAGTCCTTACCTTGCTAAGGCCACTGTTTTTGATGGAGGTTCAGGTTTAGTTTCTTCAACTCAAGATTACTTAAGATTCTCTCAAATGCTTCTTGACGGAGGAAAATATGGTCAAAAAAGAATTTTGAGCCGTACCTCAATTGATCTACTTTCAAAAAATCACCTTTCTGATGAAGTTCGTTCTAAATCAAATACATTTAAAGGGCGGGGCTTTGGCTTAACCGTTGGAGTTACTCTTGATAGCGGGTTGACCGGCACTCACGGATCGAATGGTTCTTTCTATTGGGGCGGAGCAGCCAGTACTATTTTTTGGGTAGATCCTAAAGAAGAGTTGATAGCCGTGTTAATGACACAGGTATTAGCAAGCCCCTTGCCTTTAAGAGAAGAGTTTAACTCGCTTGTTTATCAAGCTATAGATGATTAATAACTTAAGTTTATGGGATTCTTCCAATTAAGAATTAGACTTCAAAAATACTACTGGTAAAGTTAAAAAATGCTAAAAAATTTATATATCTTCTTATTTACATTTTCAAGTTTTGGCTTGTTATCAATAGAAGCTGAATTACCTGTTATTGATTATCAATCTATACATCATCCAGAAATTAGCACCACCGGGATGGTTGTTTCACAACGCATGATTGCCAGTCAAGTCGGAGCAGATATATTAAGTCAAGGTGGCAATGCTGTAGATGCAGCTGTTGCTACAGGATTGGCCCTTGCCGTTGTTTTACCAAGAGCAGGTAATATTGGTGGCGGTGGTTTCATGATGGTCTACTTAAAAGACCTAGATAAAACAATAGCTATTGATTACAGAGAAAGAGCTCCAGCTGCCGCTCATAAGGATTTATTCTTAGATCAAGATGGCAATTATGACAAAAAGAAAGCTCAGTTCTCTTTGTTGTCGGCAGGAGTTCCTGGAACCGTTGCTGGCTTTTATCATGCTTTAACAAAGTACGGGACTATGTCTTGGAAAGAGGTGCTTGTACCAGCGATTGAGCTTGCAGAGAAAGGCTTCAGTGTTCCTCATGATTTAGCGAGCACCTTAGCGTCATCAAGATACAGAACAAGATTATCTTCTAATCCAGCGGCAGCTAAATCTTTTTACAAGAGTGATAAGAGTTTGTACAAGGCCGGAGAGGTTCTTAAGCAAAAGGATTTGGCTTGGACACTAAAACAACTTAGTAAACATGGTCCTGAGGCTTTTTACGAAGGTTCGATTGCAAAGAAAATTGTTAAAGAAATGGAACTAAACGGTGGATTAATAACTGCCAATGACTTGAAGAACTACATAGTGTCTGAGAGAATCCCAACGGAGGGAACTTATAAAGATTTTAAAATAGTTTCCATGCCGCCCAGTAGTTCAGGGGGGGTGCATCTAATCCAAATGTTAAATATGTTAGAAACATATCCTATTAAAGAAATGGGGTTTGGTAGTTCAGATACTATTCACATTATGGCCGAGGTGATGAAAAGAGCTTACGCTGATAGAAGTAAATACTTGGGTGATAGCGATTTTTATTCCGTCCCGTCAGGACTTGTTAAAAAAGGTTATGCTAAAGACCTTAATAAGAACATTTCTCTTGATAAACGCACTCCATCAGAAGAAGTTTTTGCGGGTGACCCTTTGCCTTATGAGAGCCCAGATACAACTCACTTCTCAGTCATGGATTCATTTGGAAATGCCGTTGCAAACACTTACACGTTAAATTTTTCTTACGGATCTGGATTGATGATTCCGGGTACAGGCATGCTTATTAACAATGAAATGGATGATTTTTCTTCTAAGCCTGGTACGCCTAACGGATATGGTCTCATCGGATCCGAAGCAAATGCCATTGAGGGCAATAAACGTCCTTTAAGTTCCATGACGCCTACTATTATCTTTAAAGATAATAAGCCTTATTTAGTTTTCGGAAGCCCCGGAGGCAGTAGAATTATTACAACGGTATTGCAGGTTGCTCTTAATGTAATGGCCCACGACATGAACGTTGCGCAAGCAGTTAACAGCCCTCGTGTGCATCATCAATGGCTACCCGAAGTTCTGATGATTGAAGACGGATTTGGTTCTGATACCGAGGCTCTTTTAAAACAGAGAGGATACAAGCTTTACCCTTCGTCAACCATGGGCAGCGTTCAAGCCATCATGAATGAAAATGGTTATTTTTATGGGGCCGCAGATCCTAGAAGACCTAGTGCTGGGGTTGCCAGCCCTTAATCCATGATTAATAAATTTTTAGTCCTGACTGCAAGTATTGCCTTGTTGTTGTTTAACGGCAATCTCATCTCTCAAACTACGCTTGATTATAAAGACAGAGTTCATCCTGAAATTTCTGAGAAATTCATGGTAGTGAGTCAAAATTATCATGCTACCGAGGTGGGTTACAAAATCCTCGAAAAAGGAGGTAATGCTGTTGATGCTGCTGTGGCCATGGGATTTGCTTTAGCCGTGACTCTGCCTAGGGCAGGCAACCTTGGGGGAGGAGGTTTCATGCTTCTTTTTGATGCGAAGACCAAAAATCTATCTACCCTTGATTATCGTTCAGCAGCTCCAAAATTAGCTAAAAGTTCTATGTATTTAACTGAGAATGGAGTGGTCAGGTATGGCCACTTGGTTAATGCTGTTCCCGGTACCGTGGCAGGGTTGATAAAGGCTCACAGTACTCACGGTAAATTGAGCTTAAAGCAAGTAATGAGACCCGCTATTGAACTCGCTCACAAGGGAATATTTGTTTCCAATGATCTTAATTTTATTCTCAATTGGGGGAAAGAATCTCTTTTGCAAAACAAAGCTTCTAAAAATAAATTTTATAGAAATGAAGAACCTCTGGAAATTAATTCCTTGTTTAGACAACCTCGGTTAGCGAAAACTTTAACTTTAATAAGTCAAAAAGGTCACGATGTATTTTATAAAGGAGAAATAGCGGATTGGATTGTTGAAGACTCTTTGAGTAGTGGTGGGTTGATAAGGAAAGGTGATCTTGCGGCTTATGAAGCGAAAGAAAGGATTGCCATAGAAATAGATTACAGAGGCAATAGAGTCGTCTCGATGCCACCCACAGCAAGCGGCGGATTGGTTTTGTTGCAAACCTTAAACATACTTGAAAATTTTGATATCCAATCTCTTGGCCATAATTCAGCATCTTCCATTCATCATTTGTCTGAATCCATGATTCGAGCTTTTGCCGACAGAGCTAAGCATCACGGAGATCCGGATTACTACGACGTCCCTGTGGAAAACCTTTTAAATAAAGATTATTCAAGAAAAGGTGCCCAAAGTATAAAAGAAAATCTAAAAACACCAGATGATTTAATTTTTGCTGGAGACTTTAAAAAAGCAGACGAAAGTCCTGACACAACACATTTGTCTGTTGTTGATGAAGAGGGGAATGCAGTCTCTCTGACTTACACGCTAGGCTCTTCTTTTGGGTCGGGGGTAACCGTTGCAAAAGGCGGGTTCCTGCTCAACAATCAAATGAGAAATTTCTCTCATTACTACGGTGACGACACTGCTGAATACGGGAAAAGTGAGGCAAATAAGTTAGAACCCGGAAAAAGAATGATCAGCACCCAAGCTCCTACTTTGGTTTTTAATTCTTCTGGAGATCTTTCAATGATCCTGGGCTCTCCCGGTGGAGGCAGAATACCCAATATTCTTACCCAAGTTATTTCTAATGTAATTGATCACAATCTCGGCTTTGCTGAAGCCGTTATGGCACCCCGAATAAACCAAAGGGTTGCAAGCAATCTTGAAGTGGAAACGGGAATAAGCCCCGATACGTTAAAGTTATTAAAATCCTTTGGTCACACAACACGCCCAACCGATACCATGGGAAGTGTTCAGGCAATATTTATTAAAGACAATAAACTTTACGGCGTTGCAGACACCAGAAGGCCAGATGCCATGGCAAGAGGAAAATAGTTTATAACAAGAAGTAGGGCACAGACACGGCAGCCACAAAAGAAACAATTATTATTCCAAGTACGTTCAATAAAAAACCCGCTTTTGCCATTTGTGGCACTCTGATCAAGCCAGATCCAAAAACAATCGCATTCGGCGGTGTTGCAACCGGCAGCATAAAGGCACAGCTGGCTGCTAGAGCAACCGCGGCGGTTACCAAGATTGGATCAAAGTCAGATTGAATAGCTATCGCAGCAACGACCGGTAAGAAGGTTGCTGTCGTTGCCATGTTTGAGGTCAATTCTGTTAGGAAGATAATTAAGGTAACCACCAAGATAACAATGAGAACAATACTGATTCCTTGTGGAATAAGATTACCAATCCAAATGGCCAGCCCGGTACTTTGAACGGCATTGGCCAAGCTTAAGCCCCCACCAAATAGAACCAACAATCCCCAAGGGACATTTTTTTGTGCGTCTTCCCATTCCAATAAAGAACCTTTTTTTTCTTTGTCACCACTAGGAAGTAAAAAAAGAACAAGAGCAGATATCATTGCAATTCCAGCATCAGAAAGACCACCGAGTCCTGGTAAGTCATCCAAGACGGTTCTAAGCATCCAAAATAAAGCAGTAAAGACAAACACACAAAAAACTTTAACTTCAGGTCCTTGAAAAGATCCTAATTCTTCTTTCATAGATGCCAGTAGGGCGGTAGTTTCTTCAGAAGTCTTGAACTTGACCGGGTAAATAATCCTGGTTAATACGTACCAGCTAGCAGGTAGCATTATTGTGCTTAAGGGAACTCCTACTTTCATCCAATCCACAAAACTTATATCAAGATCATAATTATCAGCCATAAAGGCGGCGAGCATACCGTTAGGGCCTGTTCCTATTAGTGTCGACATGCCACCTATGGTAGCGCCGTAAGCTATACCTAAGAGAAGACAAAGTTGAAAATTTTCTGTTTCTTTTTCCGTTAACCCTTTCACGGTTTCTTTAACCACCGTTATAACTGCTAGTCCAATCGGTAGAAGCATAATGGTAGTTGCTGTGTTCATTACCCACATGCTTATAAGTGCAGCAGTCAACATGAATCCAAATACAAGCGATGCGCCATTGGAACCCGTGTTTTCTAAAACAAATAAGGCTATCCTTTTATGTAGATCCCATTTTTGAATAGCTATGGCTAAAAGAAAACCCCCAAAGAAAAGGTAAATGGTTTTATTGGCATATGGGTTAGCAGCATTTTGTATATCAACAATTCCCAAGATAGGAAATAAGGCTAAAGGAACTAGCGCTGTTACGGCAACGGGAACTGCTTCTGTGGCCCACCATACTCCCATGAGCAAGAATAGTGCTGCCGTTTTATGTGCTTCATATGATAAAGATTCCGGAGTAGGAAAGAGCAACACAATAAAGGCAGAAATAACTCCCAATAAAAACCCTTTATTATTTTTAATGAAACTCATGAATTGATTTTATAAAAAAAAGGGAGCAATAGCTCCCTTTTATATTTATTAGTTTTATTTCATCTTTAAAGTGAAATCAACGTAAAAGTTTCTTCCATAGTCTTGGTGAGCATCAGCATAGTACCCATAATACCTGTCTGCTGTGGGTGCTCTTTCATCTTCAATATTTTTTATAGAAAATCTAATTCTTGCATCATGATCATTTATTTCAAAGTCATAAGAAGTTGTTAGATTCAATGTAGTCATTGAAGGAACGACATAAGCCACACCATTAATTTTACCTAATGAAGTTTGTTCAAATGAACCTTTTTTAAGTCCAAACAAACTAACTCTGTATGGTCCTTTGTCCCAAGTGACTCTTAGCGTGTGCTTGTTGTCATAGATTCCATCTAATCCAAGGAGGTCACCGAAGCCTTTTATGGGAATCGACTCAGGGATTTCTCCAGCATCTTTCTTCGCTTGAAGCGCAGCAAATTCCCCACTGGCTTTTTGCTCAAACTTATCAAGAAATGTTCCTATGTATCGAACATCAAAATCACCAAATTTGCTTTCAAAATTATAGTAAATACCAACGTCTGTGCCTTCAACCGTTCTCAAGGCCATATTGGTGTATTCATTTTTAATATATTTGATTGGACCGAAAGGACAAATACCGGCTGCTGCAAAAGCTGCTATTTCATTTGCATCATCCAAGTCCGCAGATTCTCTTACAACTAAAGGATCTCCTGCACAATTACTTGGTCCATTCGCAAATCGTATAAGCATGTCATTAACTGTTTGGTTTTCTCGACCAAACAAGCCAATGGTTTTGTCTTTTTCAATAGACCAAGTATCAACGGTAACTATTAAATTGTCTGTTGGAGTAAGTACAAAACCAAAAGAAGTGTTATCTGATTCTTCAGCTTCAAGATTTTCTGCACCCGTTGCCATTCTTTGAATGGTGTAACGTGAATCAGAATCAATTACAGTATCAATGTCTTGAACAGCATTCAGTTGATATAAAGCTCGGTCATACCTTGTTCCGGACCTCACTACAGTTTTTTCATTCACTTGAATGATGTTTGGGGCTCTAAAAGCAGTTGATACAGAAGCTCTTAAATCCAACCAAGGCGATACATCCCAACCTAAAGCTATTTTTCCAACCGTTGAGGAACCGTAGTCAGAGAAATCTTCGTTTCTAATTGCTGCTTGAACATTTATAGAATCTGTCACTGGTATCATCATTTCACCAAAGAAAGATAAAACGTCTCTTGAACCTGAAACATCTCCTGTTGGAGATGAATTAAGAACATCTGCAACTAATGGATAAGTGTCTCCTTCGTAATCAGTGTAAGTAATAGTTCCGTCTAGTCTTGGATCTCTGTCGTCAACTATTTCTTCATCTCGATATTCAACTCCTACTAATACAGCTATATCGCCTGCTGGAAGCTCCAAAAATTCAGTATTCGACATCTTATAGTCAATCATTGTGAGTTCGCTTGAACCTTTTCTGTAAACATCAATTAGAGTTCTTTCAATGTTTGAATTTACACCTGCACTAAAAGGGTTATAAGCTGCTGGAGTAGAGTCATATAAAGCTGCTTTCAAAAGATTATTAGACATTCTATTGCTTGTTACATCATCAGATGTTGCTTTAGAAGTTACGAAAGCTGCTTCCCAGTCCCAATCTCCATTTGTGCCTCTAAGGCCTTGAAGGAATCTGTAGGTTTCTTTTTTTACATTTACCAGTCTTTGTCTCTCTTCGTATCGATAGTTGTCGATGTAGAGATTCTTGCCTGCAAATATGGCAGTAGGCACACCATCAATATCAACTTTTAATTGATTTAAATAGTAATTATCTGGACCAACCCTATGCTTCGAGGAAGAAAATGCATAAGAAGCATGAGCTGTTCGATCACTGTCAGACTTATAAAAGGCAAGTTCTGTGAATGACTCCATGCCATTTTCCATATCATGGTTAATAAACATTACGGCATTGGTTCTAACTAGTTCAGATCTAACATCAGTAGGACCCCAGAAATTACTTCTTAAGGCGCCATTTCCGTCTTGAGCTATACAAGTTCCATACCCTGTATCAAATTGTGCATGACCTCTATTGGTGCATTTAGCATCGCCTAAAGGAAAAATTTCGAACTCTCCATTCGAGTCAGTCCACTCATGGTTGTAGCTCTCTCCGCTGTGCTCACTGGAACTTACCATGTCAAATTGACCATAAAGAGAGTTTGAGCTTAAGTTTCTAAAAGAAGTGCTGGTTTTCCAAGGCGAGTCATCATCAACAAAAGGTCTGTGATCTCCTGCGCCCCATCTAGGGTCCTCTTGAGCGTTTATGTTTTCACGGTCGTAGTAGTCAAAAAATACGCTTACATTGGTAGCTCCATCGTTAAAGAACGAACCCCACTTTGCAGTTATTTTAGTGTCTTCAGCACTAAAGTGGTCGTATCCACTGACTCTAGCTGTAACATTCAGGCCTTCGAAATCAGTCTGCAAAACGTTATTTATTACTCCTGCTACGGCGTCTGCACCGTAAATAGCCGAAGCACCATCACGTAAAATTTCTAATCTTTCAATTCCGGACACTGGAATCAAGTTTGAATTCACACTAACTGTTGGGACGTAATCACCGCCGATTAGCTCTGTTTGATAACCAGGCGAGTTAACTAGTCTTCTTCCATTAAGAAGAGTAAGGGAGTTGCCAACACCTAAATTTCTTAAGTTGTAAGCTCCAACATCTCCACGCGATGCGTTTACACCACCAGAAGCATCTTCCGCTTCATTAAAATAATTCTGTCCTTGTTCAGCTATGCTTTCAAGTAAGTCTTCACCAGAATCAGCTCCTATTGATTCAATGTCGAGGCCTGTAATAATTGAAACAGGTAAAGCTCCAGTAATTTTAGCTCCTTTAATTTGAGAACCAGTTACAACAATTTCTTCCACTGCAGATTCATCATCTGCTGCAAAAATAATTGAGCTAGAAATAGCAATAAAAGTTGCTAAAAGAGTTACGAATAATTTTTTCATTTATTTCCCCTAGTTAATGAAAATGATGCTCATAATGAGCAAAGCATTAAATCTTAAATTTACTCTACCAACAATACAAGGCAATGCCAATTCTTGTTTTGTTATTAATCATAGACTAAGGTTATGTAATCGTGTTGGAGTTATTGAGTTGAGAACAAGGCAGTTGGAGGTTTTCCATGCCGTTTATACGCAGGGTTCAATAACAGGCGCAGCGCAATATTTACATGTATCTCAACCTTCCATTAGTAAAGTTTTAACTCACACTGAGAATCAACTAGGTTTTTTACTCTTTCAGAGAATTAAGAGGCGATTATTGCCTACGCAAGAAGCTCATATTTTATTCAGACATGCGGATAAGATCCACAATGATTTACAAAATATTAATGAAATTACAAAGAACTTACTTAAACATGCACCAGGATTAATCAGATTGGCTTCAACTCCCTCAATAGGCATTAACTTAATGCCTGCACTAGTTGCTGAGTTCTGTAATAAGTACCCTGAAGTTAAGTTTGAAACTCATACGCTTCATTTAGATCAAATAGAAATGAAGATTAATGCAATGAACATAGACATAGCGCTTGCTTATGATATTGATTCTTCAGAATACATTGAATCTGAGACTGTCTTTACAGGAGACTTCGTACTTCTTTCTCCGCCAAGCATTAATTTTGATTCTACCCCAGTAGCTTGCCTCGATCTTGTAGGTATACCTTTTATAAAAATTGAAGGACCGTTAACAATAAAACTGGATGATTACTTCAAGAAAAATAATTTTAAGCCTAATTACGTCACCACTACAGATACTTATCAGATTGCTAAGTCACTAGTGGATATGGGAATGGGTATAACTATTCTTGATCAAATATCAGCTACCAATATAGATACTGAAGGGGTGAAAACTTGGCCGCTTGCAAGTCCTTTAAAATTTGAAATGAAGATAATTTATTCAAATCAAAAAGTAGAATCTATTGTGTTAAATAACTTTAAATCTTTTTTAGCTAATTATAACTTTAAGTTATAGGAAACAATTATATCGATATAATAGTTAGTTAATTTAACGGGTATCATGCCCGTATGAAAATCACAGTATTGGGGGGCGGAGTTATAGGACTTTGTTCTGCCTATTACTTGGTAAAAAACGGTCATTCTGTAACAGTTATTGATTCAGCCAAGGGAGTAGGTTTGGGCTCTAGTTACGCCAACGGAGGGCAGCTCTCCTATGGATTGACAGATCCCTTAGGAAAACCCAACTTATTAAAAAAACTTCCTTCTATATTTTTTAATTCTGACCCAGCGTTAATGTTTAAACACCCTTTAAATTTTAGGACGATTAGCTGGGGGTTGAGGTTTCTAAGAGAGTGTTCAACAAGTAACCATGAAAGAAATACCCTAGATCTCCTTGAATTGGCCTTAGAATCAAAAAAATTATTAGATGCATTACGTCAAGACATAGACGATGATTTTTCATGTGTTAAGAGCAGTAAAATAGTGCTTTATGAAGACGCAGAGTCCTTAGCCAAAGAAGTTTCTTTTCTGCCTAAGAAATTAAAAAATGGCTCTGATAATGTTTATTTATCACTTTCTGAAGCTATTAATTTAGAGCCTGCAATAGAGAATTTTAAGTTGGATATAAAAGGAGCTATATTTTCTGAGCAAGATGAAGTGGGCGATTCATTGGTATTTTGTCAAAAATTATTTAACTGGTTACAAGACAACAATACAAAGTTCGTTTTTAATAGGCGTGTTGAAAAATTAGCTACTTGGAAAAATAGGGTAACCGGTTATTTCTCGGAAGGTCAACTTTACGAAACTGAACAAATTATTTCTTGTTTAGGGCCATTCACCAGTCAAATAATAGGCCACCCAACACCCGTCTTACCGGTTAAAGGCTATAGTTTTACCTTGAATCCAGGAAAAAAACAATTTTCTAAGAGTATTACGTTGGCTGATAAAAGAATTCTATTCACGAGACTGGGTAACAAAATTAGAATAACAGGATTTGCAGATTTTGTAGGCTTATCAGACTTTAAAGAACAAGAAAGATTAGATTTATTACTAAGTCTATCCAAAAAAATTGCACCTGATTTAGCTGATTTTAACTCTGGAGAGTTAACTTCTTGGTCGGGCTTTAGACCCTTAACTCCAAGCAATTATCCAATCATAGGTCCAACTTCTAAGACAGGCCTTCATATAAATTCCGGCCAAGGATTCTATGGGTGGACATTGGCGTGCGCTTCTGGGAAAAGATTGGCTGAGTTCTTTTAGTTTTAGTCCGAACGTTTAAGTCAAGAAATATGGCACAATGGTGTATCTACATTAAAGCTTGAACGTTGAATAAAAAATACATACTTTCTTTAGACGGCGGCGGGGTAAGAACCATAGCCACGATTATTTTTCTTCAAAAATTAGAAAAGCGTCTTGGTGTGCCATTAGCTGATAAGTTTGATTTCTTCATAGGAACTTCTGCAGGAGCAATTTCTTCTTTAGGATTAGCAGTTAATAAGATGTCTGCAGTGGATTTGATGGAAATTTGGTCCAAAGAGAATCTTAAGAGGACCATGACGAATTCATCTTGGGAAACGAATTTAGGAATCATGCAAAGAAACCCTAAATACACAAATGAGGGCAAAAGAGAGGTCCTAGAAGAATTCTTTAAAGAAAAGAAAATAGGAGACGCTGCTAAGCCGGTGGCCGTTACCTCCTACGACATAGAAAAAAGAATCCCTGTCCTTTTAAGTTCTTATGGCGATCCAGAAATATCAGTGGTTGACGCGGGAGATGCGACCAGTGCTGCGCCGGTTTATTACCCAACTGCAAAAGTGGGAGACAGATACCTTATTGACGGGGGCATAGTGGCAAACCATCCTGTTTTGCACGGCTATGTCGAAGCAAAAAAAATATACCCCAATTCTGAGCTTGTGGTTTTAAGCGTAGGGACGGGTTTAAATAAAAGAGCTCTTAAGGGTAAGGATTCAATGAAGTGGGGACTGATCGGTTGGATGATGCATGATCTGTTTGGTCTGATGATAGAAAGCAGTATGGATCATGAGCTAGCTGAAGAGTTAATTGGAAAAAATTACCTTCGAGTTAATTCGGCTTTAGGGAGGGTTAACAGAAGGCTTGATGATAGCAGCGATTCAAATATTGAAAGAGTGCTGGCTATGGGAGAATCTTGGTGGGAATTATTTGGAGAACAAGCACTGGATTTATTGTCTGAATGAAAAAATTATCAACCTTATTTATACTTTTAATATTTAACGGTTGTTCGGTAAATCCTGTAACGGGTCAGCAAGACTTTGTCATGATGAGCGAGAACCAAGAGATTTCTCTGGGAAAAAAATATCATGCTCAAGTTTTACAACAAACACCCGCTTACAATGATCAAGAATTACAAGATTATGTTCAAAGAATAGGCGATTCTTTATCCATTAAAAGCCACAGACCTAATCTTTTTTACAGATTTACCGTGCTCGACAGTCCAGATATCAATGCTTTTGCCTTACCAGGAGGTTATATTTACATTAACAGAGGTTTGATGGCCTATCTGTCTTCAGAAGAAGAGCTTGCGGCTGTTTTAGGTCACGAAATTGGACACGTGACGGCAAGGCATAGCGTTCGCCAATATTCTCAATCTCAACTGCTGAGTATTCTTTCGGCTGCCGTTCAAATGAATTCAGGAAGAACAGCCGGCGATATTGTTGGGGTTGCCTCAGGAGCATTATTGGCAGGTTACGGTCGAGAAATGGAGCTAGAGGCCGATGAGTTGGGTGCGGAATATTTATACCAAGACGGCTACTCTACTGAAGGGATGATGAAGGTTCTTTCTGTTTTAAAAGATCAAGAAATTTACTCAAAAGAGCTGGCCAAAGAAAGAGGGCAAGAGCCAATAAATTATCATGGCATTTTTGCTAGTCATCCATCAAATGATAAACGGCTGAAAGAGATCTTAGAAGAGGTAAACATTAAAAACGAAAAAGGAGCAGCGAAAATAAAAGCAGATTATTTCGAAAAGATAAATGAAATGGTCTACGGTGACTCTGAAGAATCTGGTGTGAGAAAAGGGAATGAATTTTTTCATATAGACTTAGACCTTTACCTTGCTTCTCCTAAAAATTGGGAGATTATAAATACACCAAAAAATATAATTTTTAGAGCCCCTTTCAGTAAAGCCATGCTTAAAGTCAGCTTGGAGGATCTAAATTTTAGAGAAACCCCAAAAGAGTACATGCAAAGAGTCGCTTCTGGTTTTTCAGAAGGGGTGGATTTAGAAATTAATGGGTACAAAGGGTATGCCTGCTTAGTCAGAGAAAGAACGGGTGAAATGAGAAGGTTGGCCGTTCTTTTTAGGGAGAGTAAGGTCTATCAATTTGTGGGCTATCTAGACGAAGAAGAGAAAGATTTTCAACAATTTGACCCTTTGTTCATGCAGATTATTAATAGCTTGGACCGATTGGATCAAAGAGGAAGAGACATGTCTAAACCCTTAAGGATAATAAAATACATTGTAAAAAGAGGAGATACTTATAAGAAATTAGCTAGCAACAGTTCCATTTCATACAACGCTGAAGCGCAATTAAGACTTCTTAACGGTGATTTTCCAAACAGAGACTTGGTGGTTGGAAAAGTGATTAAATTGGTGCGCTAGCAATTAAAGCGGGTTAACTAAATGCCCGCCGTCCACTGGAATAATCGACCCTGTCATAAAAGAAGAGGCATCACTGGCGAGCAACAAAAGAATTCCATCCAGTTCGGATTCAAGACCAAGTCTCCTCATTGGTATACTTTTTATATAGCTTTGACCTTCTTCGGTGCCAAAGAAGTCATCGTTTATTTCTGTAAGTATGTAACCGGGCGCAATTGCATTAACCCTAATGTTTGAACGAGCGAGCTCAAGGGCCATACTTTTAGTTAGCTGAACAAGGCCTGCTTTCGCTGCTGCATAGCTCGTAAGGTTTAAGCCAACTCTAATGCCCAGAATTGATGCGATGTTAATAATGCTCCCACCTTTTTTATCTTCTAAAAAAATATCGGTTACAGCCTTGGCCATTCTAAAAGCGCCATTTAAGTTAGTTTCAAGAACGTAATTCCAGCTTTCTTCTGTTAAATCTTTAAAGCGTTGAGGATCTGAAACGCCTGCGTTATTAACCAAGATGTCTAGACTCCCTGTGGTGTTTCTAATTTCTTTTACAAGATTATCAATACTTTCCACCGACGTTACATCAAGAGGTATGCAAGAAGCTTGCGAACCAATTTCAGCTTTTAAAGCTTCTAGGTTTTCAATTCTTCGAGCGCTTAAGATTACTGAAGCTCCTGCTCCAGCAAGTGTCTTTGCAAAATGTTTTCCTAATCCAGATGAAGCACCTGTGATTAGTGCGGTTTTGCCTTCTAAGTTAAAAATATCATTCATGATTTATAAGTTTAGAAGCAGTTTTTCTGCTTCTTTGATTAAATTATCTTGGTGGGGTTGTAGTTCTTGTTGGCCCATTCTTCCAATGATATTTTGGAAAGGATCAACAATACCTGAATCTCTTCCTGCCATAGTTTCTATCACTTTATGCGCAAGGAATGGAACAGCAGCCGCACTATAGCCACCTTCGTGAGTCATGATAATTTTACCTTCACAAAGATCATGTGCCGCCTTCATTAATTTTCTGGTTAGAGACCCAAAGCCCTCACTTGTCATCATCTGTCGACCCACTGGGTCATTAGCCCCACCATCAAATCCAGAAGGAACTACTATTAGTTCGGGCTTGAATTTATAAAGAGCAGGAATAATTACTCTATCAAAAGTGGCTTCATAAGCTCCCACTCCAGAACCAGGAGGAAGGGGAATGTTAATATTGTATCCAGTGCCTTCATCTTCTCCGTTCTCTTCAATCAAACCTGTGTTTGTTGGGAAGTTTCTATCTTGATGGACGGACATGGTGAGAACATTAGGATTTGAATAGAACGCAGCTTGTGTCCCATTTCCATGATGAACATCCCAATCCACGTAGGCAATTCGTTGTATGTCTGTTTTAGCCAAGGCATGCATACCAGCAATTGCAGCATTACCAAAGATGCAAAAACCCATCGCTATATCAGGCATGGCATGGTGTCCAGGTGGTCGAACCAAAGCGTAAGCATTATCCACAGTGCCATTAATTACAGCATCAAAAGCTTCAATTACACCTCCTGCAGAGAGCAGCGCTATATCAAAACTATCTATACCCATAGGCGCAGAAATTCCTGCATCTACTGAAATGGTTTTATTGAGTGATTGGATATGCTCAAAGTATTTTTTAGTATGAAATCGTAAAATTTCGTCTTTTGTCGCCGGTCGGGGTTTAATTCTTGTTAGTTCATCTAGAAGACCGGATACTTCCAATAAGTTTTTTATTCTTCTTTTTGTGTCAGGGCTTTCAGCGTGTTGCAACGGTTCAACCAGTCCGCCATAAGGAACATAATCCGCATGATTGCCCGTGTGATGCCATAGATAGCGTTCGTGAAATACTAAGCCCGTGCTCATTCTAATTTTTATATGATTTCAAAATATCTTGCAAGCTCCCATTGAGATATCTTATCAGTTTTCATTGAGCTACTATTTTTTAAGAATTGATCGTGTTCCCATTTTCTTGTGTTGCTAAAATGATTTACAAATGCATCACCAAATAAAGATCTGGCTGATTCAGATTTTTTAAAAAGCTCAGAGCTTTCTTTTAGATTTCTAGGCACTTCAAGTTCTTTTGGAACTTTCAAAGAGTAAGCAGTCCCTATGGTTTCTTCCGTAGGCAGTATTTTTTGTTCAATACCAAGACATCCAGCCCCTAAAGTTGCGGCTAGCGCTAAGTACGGATTTGAATCAGCCCCGGGTAGTCGGTTTTCTATTCTCTGAGAGCTGGGACCTCCCTTTATTACTCTTAAGCCGGTCGTTCTATTTTCTTCACCCCAGGTCATGTTGATAGGTGCCCAAGCACCAGGGCACAATCGTTTATAAGAATTGACAGTGGGAGCTATTAAACTAGAAAATTCTCTCATGTACCTTTGTAAGCCACCTAAAAAATAAGTCATTGTTTCGCTTATTTCGCCTTGGCTCCCTGTAAATGCTGATTCCCCATTAAGGTGTTGTAAAGATGCATGAATATGACCTGATTGACCTGGATATTTTTCAGACCATTTAGCCATGAAATTAGCCATTAAATTATTTCGCTGCGCTAAAACTTTCATAAACGTTTTAAAAAGAATAGCTTTATCAGCCGACAACAAAGCGTCATCTACAGCTATTGCCGCCTCTATAACTCCTGGACCTGTTTCTGTATGAAGGCCTTCAAGGTGCATATCCATGGATAAACACATGGATAAGATTTCTTGGTATAGGTCTGAATGAACGGAACTTCTTAATATTGAGTAACCAAACATTCCAGGCGTAAAGTTATCGAGGTTTTTAAAATCTTTATCTCTGATACTGTCTGGGGTTTCATTGAAAAGAAAGAATTCGTACTCAAATGCAGATTTTGCTTTAAGTCCATGTCCCTCTAATCTTGACAATATTTTTTTTAAAATTCCTCGAGGACAAACATCAGCAGATTCAAGTTCAGAGAGGAAGAAGGGAGTGTTTTCTTCAAACGGAACATTCCTTCCTGAATCAAGAACAATCTTTGCCTTTAGGTCTGGAAAGCCTGTATGCCAGCCGGTGAATAAATCTGAAGAGTCTGCAGTATTGAATTCATAAAGTTCGTCTTCGCTATCCCATCCAAAGATCACGTCACAAAATCCAAAACCTTCATTACTGGCTTTGAGGAATTTATCAACATGTATGTATTTTCCTCTTAGTACTCCATCTATATCAGTAACTGCTACTTTTATGTATTGCGTACCAAGCTGAGTCAAAGTTTCTTTGAGATCTTCCGGTGTGTTTATTTCTCTTAATTCCATGGCCTAATATTACCTTGATTTGATATAAATTAAGAGGAGCCTGATAGAATCATCATAAAATAGAAGCTTGTGAAGTTAATTAAGTAATATGAATGATAAAACTGTAGCGGTCTTAGGCGGAGGAAGCTGGGGCACTGTTTTGGCAAATCTTGCAGCTGAAAGAGGTTTTAAGACGACTCTATGGATGAGAGACAATGAAGTTGTTGAGCAAGTAAATTTAGGAAAACAAAACTCTAAGTATTTGCCGGGTTACATATTGAGTGACAATCTTCTGGCAACCAATGAAATAGAGGCAATATCTTCATCTGACTTAGTTATATTTTGCATACCAAGTGACTCGTTTAGGGACATAGCGCAAAAAGCCGCCCCTCACATAAAATTAACTTCTCACTTAGTAACCGCTACCAAGGGAGTTGAAGAGAATGGATTTATTCTTATGAGCCATATCTTAAGTGAGGTATTTGGAGACGAAATGCCTATTGGAGTGCTAAGCGGACCTAACTTGGCAAGTGAAATTTCTAAGGGACAAATAACAGGTACTGTCATTGCATCTTCCAGTGAAGATTTACAATCTGTATTCGTTGAAATTTTTTCTTCAGATTCATTTAGGGTTTACGTCAATGAAGACATCTATGGTGTCGAGATGGGAGGAGCTTTAAAGAATATTTATGCAATTGCTTGTGGAATAGCGGACGGTCTTGATTCTGGAGAAAATACCATTGGAATGATAATGACCAGAGGCCTGGCGGAGATGAGTAGGCTGGCAATAGAGTTGGGAGCCAATCCTCAAACTTTTTTAGGTTTATCTGGAGTAGGAGATTTAATCACAACTTGCGCATCCCCTTTAAGCAGGAATCATAGAATTGGTAAATACATAGGAAAAGGTTTATCAGTGGAAGAAGCAAAGAAAGAAATAGGGCAGACAACTGAGGGATTAAAAACGCTTAAAGTTGTATGGGAGAAGGCTAAAGAAAGAGGAGTAAATATGCCCATTGTGGACTCTCTTTACAAAATAATTTATGAAGGAGAAGAGTTGAACAACTCAATTCAGAAAGTTTTGGGCACAGATCAGCTGAAAGATGTAGAATTCTAGAAATAAATAACAAAATTATGAATAAAAAATCAGAAGAAAATAAGGAAGTAGAAGGTGTTGTTGAGACAGAGGCAGTAGATGACTCTATAGACACAGAATCCTTAAAAGAGAATTTTGTACAGCAAGGTAAATGGCTAAGGCTTTTATGGATGATGGGGTTTTCTTTTATATATTCAATATCGCTATGGGTTCTTTGGCTTATTGTTACAGTCCAATTTCTTTTTGTTCTCTTAACAAACAGTCCTAATGAAAATATTTTAAGAGCTTCTTCGGGATTCAGAAACTACATGGTTCAAATTTTAGATTTCATCACTTACAGGTCTGAAGACAAGCCTTTCCCTTTTAGCGATTTTCCTAGTTAAATTCATTACCACTCATAGGAGGAGAAAGAATGGAAAGCTTTAAAGATAAAATAGCTGTTGTCACTGGCGGTGGAACGGGCATGGGGCGTGAGTTGGTTCGTCAATTAGCTAAAGAGGGGTGTCATGTTGCTATGTGCGATGTGATAAAAGAAAATCTAGAAGAAAGCTTTGCGCTGACTTCAAAAGAGTTTCCTGATGTTCACATTACTACTCATATCTGTGATGTTTCTGTTGAAGAAGACGTGATTAGATTTAAGAACGAAGTTCTTGAACAACATGAAACAGAAACTATTAACCTTCTGTTCAATAATGCTGGAATAGGTGGAGGAGCAAGTTTTATTGAATCTTCTCGAGAGGAATGGGAAAAATGCTTTGCGGTTTGTTGGTACGGTGTTTATTACTGTTCAAGAGAGTTTGTGCCTTTTATCGTAGCAAGCGATGAAGGACATGTTATTAACACAAGCAGCGTTAACGGGTTTTGGGCAAGTCTAGGTGGAACACCTCACACGGCATATTCCGCAGCTAAGTTCGCTGTAAAAGGCTTTAGCGAATCTTTGATAGATGATTTTAGGATGAACGCACCTCATGTTGGTGTGTCGGTGGTTATGCCAGGACACATTGGAACTTCTATTGCCATTAACACAGGAAAACTCCTTAATTCAGGTCCAAGATCTGATGAAGAAATGGAAAAAGTAAAACAAAATATGATTAAATTAGGAGCGCCTGTACACAATCAATCATTAGATCAAATCAGAGATCTTATAAAAGAACGGACTGAATCTTTTAAAGAGTCAGCACCTATGACTGCAGCAGAAGCGGCGACCGTAATTCTTGACGGAGTAAAAGATAATAAATGGAGAATTCTCGTAGGAGAGGATGCCAAGGCACTGGATAAGTGGGTCAGAGAGTCACCTGAAGAGGCTTACAACATGACTTTTGATGGACAGAACAGATCGGAAGTGGATGACACATCCACAAATCTTTAATTTAATAAGAGAATCGTAGGAGAAAATATGAAAAGTTTTAAAGAAAAAGTAGCAGTAATAACCGGTGCTGGATCAGGTATGGGGCGTTACCTTGCTGTGCTTCTGGCTAAAGACGGAGCTGATGTCGTTGTTTGTGATGTTAATGAAGAAACGTTAAATGAAACGGTAGAAATGTTACGAAAATACAACGTTTCTGTTTCTTCTCATATTTTGGACGTTGCAGACAAGGAAGCGGTTGAAGCATTGCCGGAGAAAGTTATTGAACAACATGGAAAGGTTGATCTGGTATTTAATAATGCAGGGGTTACGACAGGATCTCACTTTAAGGACATGGAAGAAGATAACTGGGATTGGGTTATGGACATCAACTTTGGTGGTGTCATTAACAGCACAAGAGCTTTCATCCCTCACATGATTGATCGACCCGAAGCCGCAATAGTTAATACATCTTCTATTTTTGGCATGGTTGCAGTTCCAGGTCAGACGGCTTATCACGCAACTAAATTTGCCGTAAGAGGGTTTACGGAGAGTTTAGCCATGGAAATGGCTGACACCAATCCCAATCTTCAAATCCATTGCGTTCATCCTGGTCACGTAGGCACCAATATTGCTGCGAATGCCAGATTTGATGAAGAAGAATTTAATAATCAGGTTGAAGAAAGGCAGAATTCTATCTTCACAAGAGGCGCCCCTTCTACCATAGAAGAGATGGGCAATCAGTTTCGAGAAGGAGGAATGCATCCGAGTAAAGCCGCTGAGATAATTCTTAATGGCGTTAAGAAGAATAAAAGAAGGATATTTATTGGTTTGGATGCCAAACTTTTAGATCTCTCTCAGCGTTTATTCCCAAAACACTACCATAAAACTTGGCCTTTGTTTATGCCCTTAATGATGATTTTTAGAGATAAGAAGCAACTTAAATCACTCGACTAGTTTTTTAAAAGTAGAGTATCGCGGGTTGTCCACTGATATCTTGCTTTTGGTGATCTCAATAAGTGCATTCTTAAGACTTTCCTTGTCTAATTCCGTATTGCCTTCTTTTATAGAGTTGGCAAGTTCAACTAAAGAAGGCTCTTGAGTGCTTTCTATTACTTCTTTAATTAACTCTTCAGCTTCTTTTGACAAGTTCTCGCCCAGATCTATTTCTCTTTGCACAATTTGCAGTACATTTGTCACTATCCTAAGTTTGAAGACTAGGTGAGGGGGGAGCTCTTCTTTAATTTCCGAATTAAGAAAATCAATAACAGCTGCTATTAATTCAATGCTGGTTGGTCGATCGAATATCATTAATTACCTCCTAAAAACAACAAGTCAACAATATCTATTTCTGTTTCAGAGACACGTCTTCCTATTGCAGCTTTCTCAATAGAATTTACACTGCCGTTTATATGAGCATACGCTTGCATTAGGCAAATAACTCCCCACCTAAACGTTCCAAATACTTGCCATGTTTTTATAAGTTCAGCACTAATCTTTTCTTCGCTTACACCGTTATAGCCTTGGATTAAGTCTTCTATTTCTCCAAAACCTCCGACCACCATTTTATAATTTCCAAAGCGCCAAGAATTACCGCACATCCAGCCTAAATCTTGAATAGGGTTACCAATGTGAGCCAATTCCCAGTCTATAATTCCTGTTAACCCATGCTCATTAACCAATATATTGCCAAGTCTAAAATCACCATGGACAAGACTCTCTTTAAAATCCCCATAGTTTTGTTGTTTAAGCCATCGATAAGCGTATTCAAAAACAGGGGAAGGCTGCTGGTACGATTCATAAAGCTTGTAGAGGTCCTCTATAAGCTGAATAGGAGATTTTTTAGGAAGGAATTGAAGGTTAGCTAGCGGGGTGTTGTGAATTTTTGCAATTGCTTCCCCGCACTGATGGGCCAAAAGAGGCAAAGCAGGTTTGTAGCGTTCATCCCTTAGAATTTTCCGAGCAATGGTTTCTCCTTCTATGAATTTCATGACATAGGAGTCACCCAGATCATTATCAGAGTTTGACACCAATACTATTTCAGGAACGGGTCCGCCTTCTTTAAGCACCTCTTCTTGAATTTTTGCTTCATCAGCGGTTTGGATGGCAAGGGAGCTCTCTGTTCCAGAACCTCTTCTAAATATCATTTTTGAAGAAACGTCTGAATTTACTAAATTAAATTTCCATATTTCTTTTGAAGCTCCACCGGTTAGAGGCTCAAGGTTTTCAATAGATCCGCCTATGCCCAATTCGGATAAACCATTGCTCAAGTGGAAGGACAAATCTTCACTCATGTCATTCAATCAGAATTTAAACTTGCGTCGCGTTCTCCGAAATCCCATCCGGCTCCGTTATTTTGATAATTTTTTAGAATTCTTCTTGCAACGGATTGGACGTGCACTTCGTCAGGACCGTCATATATTCTGGCTTCTCTTGCATGACGATACATTAGGCTTAACGGCGTATCATCCGTTAAACCTTTAGCTCCATGCACTTGTATAGCTCTATCAATGACGTTGTGGACCATCTTTGCTCCAACGACTTTTATCATACCAATTTCCACTCTGGCATCATCGCCTTGATCTATTCTCTTGGCAGCATCCAATGTCAGTTGTCTGCTCGCTTGGATTTCACAGGCGCTATCAAAGACAAATTTCTGAAGCAATTGCTTATCGGCTAAAGATGAACCAAAAGCTTCTCTTTCATGCATTCTTGAGCACATCAAATCAAAAGCTCTTTGCGCTTGTCCTAACCAGCGCATGCAATGGAATATTCTTCCAGGTCCTAATCTTCTTTGTGCTATCAAAAACCCTTGACCCCTGGGGCCGAGTAAATTTTCTGCAGGCACTCTGACATTGTCGTATTCAACTTCGTAATGACCGCTTCCTCCTGTTGTTCCTAGAACAGGGGTTTCTCTTATTATCTTGTATCCCGGATTGTCCGTTGGAACAATGATCATGCTAAAAGCACCGTGACTTGGCACATCCAATTCTGTCTTACACATAACGGTTGTATACGTTGCTCTTGCTGCCCCAGTCGTAAACCATTTTCTGCCATTGATGACCCATTCATCGCCATCCAAGACTGCTTTTGTTTGAAGTTGTGTTGGGTCAGAGCTAGATACATCAGGCTCAGTCATGGCAAAACTAGGAAAAATTTCTCCCGCAACCAATGGTTCTAAATAGGTATCTCTCCATCTTTTTGAAGCAAATTCCCTTAACATTATTGAGTCTTGTAACGAGTGCGTGCCTAAGGCAACCATAGAGGGAGAAGACCTCCCAACAACTTCATTAACATAAACGTACTCCATGAAGGGCATTCCTTGACCCCCAATGTCTTTAGGGTGGCCTAATGCCCAAAGATTCTTATCTTTTGCTAACTGCATTAATTCAGATAGTTTCTTAGAAGATTCCTCGTCTCTTTTTTCAAGTATTGATTCTGCTGGATAGACTTCATTTTCTACAAAGTCTTTCACTTCTCTTCTTACTTCACTCCAGTTTCTTTCCATTTTTTAATCCTCCAAATAGATTTATTAAAGTTTTATAGGTTGGGAAAAGCCTTTCAAACGTATGCTATCTTTTTTAATCTCCACGTCTGTCTCTCCTTGCAATACATTTTCATTAAATTTGTAAGTTACGTTGTAACGACCCTTCAGACAGGATCTATTGTGTTTTTCTGTTTCTTTTTTTGTAGCTACTAATTTAGCATGATAAGACTTCATTTTTGAATGACTGAATTTTTCTTCCAGTATCATTTTAGTTTTATCAGGAGATAGGATTAAAGCAGAAGCGTTATTTCCTCCAAAACCTTTTGCGTTTAGAAAAGCAGCTTCGAAGTAGCTTGGGTCTTCAATCTTATGCTCCATAAGAATATCTAAATTGCTGTTGTAAACATCATCTGCTATTTGATCTGTAGAGTGAATACCAGGAATGACACCCTTATCCCAAGTTCCCAATGACGTTATCAGTTGATCCCCTGAAGCAGGTGCCATGCTATGACCTAAATAGGACTTGATAGCTGAGACAGGCCAAGATTTAATTCCGTGAGTTTTGGCAACTTCATTCAGTATGTGAGACTCGGTTGTCCTGTTGGCCGGAGTGCCCGTGCCGTGAGCATGCACAAAAGTTCTAGATTTCAGAGAAGCAGCACCAAGTATCTTCGAAGCACTGGAAGCGCATTTGGCCATGGTTATGTAATTGCCAATACCAGGGCCGCTTATGGAGCTTTTATAGCCATCCGCATGAGAAAAAACCGATGGCACAGAGCCATAAATGTTTGCTCCCAGCTCAATAGCTAATGCGTCGTCCATTAGAATGGTAAATTGAGCTGACTCTCCTAGGACCATGCCAATATTGTTGCCAAAAGGTCTGCAAGCTTTAACCTGATTAGGTCCATTTTCAATGGATTCATTTTGTAAAGCTTGAAGTTCAAGCATGCGTTTATCATCCGATAGGGCGCTCATGGCATAAAAGCCATCAACTATCTCTGGAGTGATCGGTGCCTCAGAACCGCCAACCACAACAAAACGTGCAGAGCCTGATTCAATGGCTTCTTTACCAAGTTGCAAGTTGTACAAGAAAGTTGCACAAGCTCCAACGCAATGTCCTGTTCTTCCTACACTCCCTAATATATAGGCATTGATGAAGTCCGCTGACATTTCTACCAATCCCAAAGCAAGATTCTTTGAACTGGCTCTTGATCCCTTTAAACGAGATTGCATGAGACCAGAAAAACCAAATTTATCCATTTGTCCAATAGCGGCTCCGCTAAATACTGCCACTTCATCCGGACCTATTTTTGACTGAATTACATCCCAATCAATACCCAATTGACCTAAAGCGTCGCCCATTCCAAAGACCGTCATTTGTAATGCTTTTGGGTGTTGTCTGGCAGCATAGAGGCTAGAAGGATCAAAACCCGAGGGGAGCTGTCCTCCAGCACTTGCTTGTATGTCATCCGTGATAATTCCGTCTGTGTCATAGATCTCACGATCTATTTTCCTTACCATTGTTTCAGATCTAATGCTTTTCTGGTTCTCAATTAGGTAGGATTTAAGGTCTATTGAATCACCTGAAGTTGTCTCCCAAGACCGCCCAATGGGTTCTATTATTCCTTCCATAACAGCAAGATCTTGTAAAACTTCCAGTTGATCTTTTAGAGTTAAAGTATCAAAAATTAAGTTTTTGTAACTGATATGAGACGAACTTCTGCCCGCTGAATTTATTCCACCGAATCCTGTGATTAAAGCTAGAGGTTTTACGTTCATTGTTTAAGAGTTTATTTGATACTTACCTAAAACACTATTGTATGGCAATATCTCATAATATATTTACAAATTTATACTTATAAGGAGAAGGTATGCATCCAGGAGTTAATGGAAAGAAATTCCCCAATAAACCAGCAATAATTATGTCTGGTAGTGGAAAGGTGATTACTCACGGAGAGATGAATGAACTCTCAAATCAAGGTGCGCATTTGTTCCGTTCGTTAGGACTAAAACCTGGGGATTCCGTAGCTATCATGCTTGAGAATCACCATCTATTTTTTCCAATTGTATTTGCTGCTTGGCGCAGCGGCCTTCGATACACGACCATAAGTTGGAGGCTTCAACCATCCGAAGTTGAGTACATTGTTAAAGATTGCGAAGCAAAGGCCTTAATAACGTCAAAGTTCTTAGAAGAAACGGCTGTAAATCTTAATGCTTCCCTGGAGGGTGTTGCGAAGCTGATGCTTGATGGTACTGCAGAAGGGTATCAATCTTATGAAGATGCTATTGAATTTATGCCCATAGTATCTGTAGAGGATGAGTGTCAAGGAGGATCGATGCTTTACTCTTCAGGAACTACAGGAAAACCAAAAGGCGTTAAGAGAGAACTGACATTGGATCCTCTGCCTTATTCTGAAGAAGACGAGGACACAGCTCTGAGCAGGGCTCTGATGATTTATGCAGGCAATGAGGAGAGTATCTATCTTTCCCCGGCTCCTCTTTATCATGCGGCCCCGCTAACTTTTAATTCGGCTTTCTTGGCTGCAGGCGCTACGTCCGTCATCTTAGAAAAATTTGATGAAGAATCTGCTTTAAGTGCAATAGAGGATTACAAGGTCACTCATTCTCAGTGGGTACCAACGATGTTTGTGAGGTTTCTTAAAATGGACCCATCTATTAAATCCAAATACGATCTTTCTACGCATCAAGTGGCCATTCACGCTGCAGCACCATGTCCAGTAGCTGTTAAAGAACAGATGATTGAATGGTGGGGCCCAATATTGCATGAATACTATGCCGGTACAGAAAACAATGGAATGACAGTTATTACTTCTGAAGAATGGTTGGAGCACAAAGGTTCTGTGGGCCGCTCTTTGTTCGGTCCTCTTCATATACTGGATGAAGAAGGAAAAGAAGTCGCTGTTGGTGAAACTGGAGGTGTTTATTTTGGCGGCGATACAGCAACTACTTTTGAATACCATAACGATAAAGAAAAAACTGAGAGTGCTATTACCAAAGACGGCATGAGTTCTCTGGGTGATGTTGGGCATTTAGATGACGAAGGTTACTTGTATTTAACGGATCGTAAATCTTTTATGATTATCTCTGGGGGCGTAAATATTTATCCAAAAGAAACAGAAGACTTATTGGTCATGCACCCCAAAGTGGCTGATGTTGCTGTTTTCGGAGTACCAAATGAAGAGATGGGGGAAGAGGTAAAAGCAGTAGTTCAGCCTGCCAATTTAGAAGACGCAGGCCCTAACCTAGAAGCAGAGTTAATTGCGTATTGTAAAGAAAATATGTCCTCCATTAAGAGTCCAAGAAGTATAGATTTTGAAGAAGAACTGCCGAGACACCCAACAGGAAAATTGTACAAAAGATTGCTTAAAGATAAATATTGGCCTTAAGCAGTGATTAGAAATAAATCAATGGTTGTTGGATCTACCGGATTGATTGGGAGGTCTTTGGTTCATCAATTAATTGAAGGTGGTGAACCGGTTATGGCCCTCACAAGAGGAGATCAGATAACCTCAAATTCTATCTTGGAGTATGTAAAGGTTAATTTTGATGCATTAGAGCTGAATAGCGAATTATTTTCTGACATTAAAGATATATATATCTGCCTAGGTACTACTATTAAGAAAGCTGGGTCAAAGGAGGCATTTCAAAAAGTAGACATCCAATATTGCATTGACGTAGCCAGAGAAGCAGAAAAAAATGGAGTTAGAAATCTTTCAATAATTACTTCCGTTGGTTCAGACTCGAGGTCTTCAAATTTTTATCTAAAAACCAAAGGATTAATTGAAGAACAGATTTCAGATTTAGATTTTGATTCTATTTCAATTCATCGACCTGGTCTTTTGATTGGTTCGAGGAAAGAGGCAAGGGCAGGGGAATCCATAGGACAAATCCTTTACCCGTTCTTAGTGAACCCCTTCCTTATAGGAAGTCTGACGAAATACAGGAGTATAGAGTCAGAAGTTTTGGCCAAAGCCATGATCCGACTCTCCGGATTTAAAAAAAGTGTGAACTTTTACTATTTTGATGATTTTTTAGACAAAATATCAATTTAAAACTAGCCGGCTTTTTTAAATTTAAGATCCTGGTCTTCTAAGCTTTTGAAGCGTATTTGCGTGATATCTTTCAAATAATCTTGGCTGTTTATCCATGGATCTCTTGAACCTTGTTTAGGAAGCTGGTGTTTTACTCTTTCAATATACCCTGAACTTAGATCTAAATAGTCATTTTCAGAACTAACATCATCTCCAGACTCTGGGCAGAAATAATTACAATCTTTTTTATCCAGTAAGTTAATTAGATTACAAGCATATTCAGAAATAAGGTCTGCTCCTAATGTCCAAGAAGCTGTGGTGTATCCAAAAGTAGCAATTAAATTTGGAACATCACTAAACATCATAGTCTTGTATTGAAGTTTTTTTGAAATGTCTAAAGTTTCATTATCAATCTTTATATTTATGCCATTTAGCAATTGCATATTTAGACCGGTAGCTGTGATTATTATGTCTGCTTCTAGTTTTTCGCCGGAATCCAGCTTAATGCCTTCTTCTGTAAATGTATCTATCGTATCGGTAACTACAGAAGCCTTGCCAGAATTAATCGCGTTAAACATATCGCCGTTTGGAACCAGGCATAAGCGTTGATCCCAGGGCATGTATCTTGGTGTGAAATGCTTATCAACATCGTAGTCTGCACCTAAATGATCTCTCACTTGATCAATCAGCATAGTTTTAATTTTTTCCGGATTCTTCCTCATTCTAGAGAGCATGAATCGTCCCATAAGAATGTTCTTCCATCTGACAAGAAAATACCCCAGCCTTTCGGTAGTAAATCTTTTCATAAAATTACCAATTACATCTTCATCGGGAGCAACAAAATAGTAAGTAGGAGATCGTTGCAACATGGTTATGTGTTTTACTTTTTCAGCCATAGAAGGAACGATCGTAACTGCGGTTGCTCCGCTGCCAATAACCACAACTTCCTTGTCTGAGTAGTCTAAGTCTTCAGGCCACTTTTGAGGATGTATAACTTGTCCTTTAAAGTTCTCAACGCCTTTGAATTCAGGAGTATAGCCTTCGTCGTAGTTGTAATAACCACCACAGAGATACAAAATATTACAAGTAGTTTTTTCTACTGTTTTATTGGATTGGTCTTCTACTTCAAGCGTCCAAAGCGCCTCGATTGACGACCAAGAAGCCCCGATTACTTTTTTATTGAACTGAATTTTCTTTCTGAGATCATTCTCTTCTATGGTTTCTTCT
>Ga0209091_10000739_pt1 | contig 30732 bp, 37 predicted proteins | sample ArcticOcean_MG_C_6_FD_187438 | JGI IMG/M metagenome (GOLD analysis project Ga0209091, IMG submission 187438) | Marine microbial communities from western Arctic Ocean - ArcticOcean_MG_CB8_128 (SPAdes) (version 2) | ecosystem: Environmental > Aquatic > Marine > Oceanic | place: Arctic Ocean...
TTTTCTTTTAGTTTTTTTTGATACTTTTCTTTTAGTTTTTTTTGAAACTTTTCTTTTAGTTTTTTTTGAAACTTTTCTTTTAGTTTTTTTTGGCATGAAATTATTTTTTTAAATACTACCCATCTTATTTAAAATTTTCCAGCTTTTAGAGTCTATAGGCATAACTGATAATCTGCTTTGTTTAATAAGCGATAAATGGCTTAGAGCCTTACTTTTCTTGATTTTTTCAAGTGTTACACTTTTTTTTAGTTTTTCTTTAAACTTAACTTGAACAGCAACAAATCTACGATCCTTGTCTGTTTTATCTAAAAAAGCTTCTTTTATGACCTCAACTATTCCAACAATCTCTTTCCCAATATTTGAATGATAAAAAAAACAGAGATCTTTTTTTTTCATATTTTTCAAATTTTTTGCTGCCTGGTAATTTCTTACTCCATCCCAAGGAGCACCTTTAATTCCAGCTTTTTTTTGCTGGTCTATTGACCAAACATCAGGCTCTGATTTCATCAACCAATATTGCATTATAATCTTACTCCAGCACCTTTTAAAAATTTAGCCTCTTCATCTAAGGCCCATCTAGGTTTAGCAGGATGGTCTAAATCATCAAATTGTTTTATTTTAAATCTTTCTAAACCAACCATTGCAATCATTGCAGCATTATCACCACATAAATTAATTGGAGGGAAAATAGCATTAAAGTTTTCTTCTTTACAGAGTTTTATTAGTATTTCTCTAATTTTTTTATTTGCAGCAACTCCACCAGCAATCACAAAGGTATTACTCATATTTCCATTGATATTTTTAAATTCTTTAAAAGCAACACTACTTTTTTTATATAATATTTCTTCAACTGTTTTTTGAAAAGAAGCGGCCAGATCATATTTTTCTTGATCTGTTTTTATATGTTTGGCAATTCTGAGAACTGCGGTTTTAAGTCCAGAAAACGACAAGTTACAGCCACCTTTATGTAAGATTGGTTTTGGTAATTCATATTTATTAGGATTACCTTTTTTTGCATATACTTCTATTTGTGGGCCGCCTGGAAATTCTATACCAAGCATTTTTGCAGTTTTATCGAATGCCTCTCCAACAGCATCGTCAATTGTTGTACCTAATCTTTTATATTTTCCTAATCCCCTCACACTTAAAAATTGAGTATGTCCTCCAGAAATTAAAAGTAATAAATATGGGTAATCTAGTTTTGAATTAAGTTTTGCGCTTAAAGCATGGCCCTCAAGATGATTGACAGCAATAAATGGTTTTTCTAAAGAAGAAGCCATTGCTTTTCCAAAGCTTAGACCAACAGACAAACAAACAATAAGACCAGGGCCTGCTGTAGCAGCAACAGCATCCACATCCTTTAATGTGACACCACTTTCTTCAATTGCCTTTTTTGTAATTAAATCAATATTTTCTATATGCGATCTTGCAGCAAGCTCAGGAACTACACCACCGAACTCTTTATGAATATCAACCTGGCTTGAAACAATGCTAGATAAAATTATTGGAACACCTTGTTCATTTTCAGTAATTATAGATGCGGCTGTTTCATCACAACTTGATTCAATTCCTAAAATTATAGGTTTTTTGCTCATAGAATTAGTTTTTATTAATAATACAATCTCATTATAAGTTATGGATTATAAAGCAAATAAATGAAAAAAAAAATTATTATTGGATCTAGAGGAAGTAAACTGGCTCTAATTTATGCTGAAAGAGCGAAAATAGAACTATTAAGAAATTCACTAATAGAGAGTGTTGAGATAAAAAACATTACAACAGTGGGTGATACCATAACAGAAGAAAGGGTATCTGAGCACGGGGGCAAAGGGGTATTTTGTAAGGCAATAGAGCAAGAGTTGTTGAGTAGAAATATAGATATAGCAGTCCACGCATTAAAAGACATGCCAATAGATGAAACAGAAGGATTGTTAACCAACTGTTTTTTAGAAAGAAACAACCCAAGAGAAATTTTAATTAGCAATAATAATAAAAATATTAAAGACCTTAAACTTAATGCTGTTATTGGAACCTCATCTTTTCGAAGAGAGTTTCAACTAAAGAATATAAGAAAAGATCTTAATTGTAAATTGATAAGAGGAAATGTAGATACAAGAATAAAAAAATTAAATGAAAATTTATACGATGCAATAATTTTATCTTATGCTGGCATTGAATCGTTGGGTTTAGAAGAAAAGATTTCTCAAACATTTACAACCTCAGAAATAATTCCTAGTGCAGGTCAAGGTGTAATAGCATTGCAATGTAGAAAAAATGATCAAGAATTAATAGAAGTATTAAATAAAGTTAATCACAAGCAAACACATAATTGTATTAAAGCAGAAAGAAATGTTTTAAAGGTTTTAGAAGGAGACTGTGAAACGGCAGTTGGTGCTTTTGCAAAAGTCCATGATAAAAAAATAAGTCTAGAAGCAGAACTTTTTTCTCTAGACGGAAAGCAAAGATTTCACGTCATGTTATCAAAAGATTTAAAATTAGCTTCAGAGCTTGGAATAGAAGTTGGTGAAACGCTTAAGAAAGAATCTAATAATTTATATAAAAAATGATATGCATATTTTATTAACTAGGCCTTTAGAAGATTGTTATGAAATAATTTTAAGATTTCAGTCATTAGGTCACGACGTTTCTCACTTACCCCTAATAACTATTGAGGATTTAAAGTATGAGTCTTTAAATTATTCTGATTTTAAAGGAATTATTTTTACCAGCTCTAATGCAATTAAATTTTTAAATATTAAAAATATAGATAAAAAAATCAATTGTTTTTGTGTAGGAAGTGCTACAGAAAAAAAGGCAAGAAGTGTTGGTTTTCAAAATGTTTTTGCTGCAGAGGGTAATGTGGATAATTTAAAGGAATTAATTTTACAAAACTCCAATTCTTCAGATGGACAATTTCTTTACGTAAGTGGTGAAACTATTTCTGGTAATTTAGATCAACAATTAGCTTCTGAAGGTTACAATATAAAACGAATTATTAACTATAGAGCAAATCCAATTAAAAAATTTGATCAAATCTTTATTGATAAACTTAAATCAAAAATGCCAGAGATTGTTTATGTTTACTCACAAAATAGTGCTGTTAGCTTTTTAAATGTAATTAAGAATTATCGACTAGAATCCTTATGGATGGATACTAATTTAATGTGTATTAGTGAAAAAACCTCTTCTATTTTAAACGAAATTAAGTGGAAAAAAATTTTTCTTTTTAATCCTGGAGAAGAAGAATTTTTACTGTATAAAATTTAGCCATGGAACTATTTAACAATTTTACCGACCTATTTCTTTCTGTTTGGTCTAAAGGAATTTATGGAGTTGATATTTTTCAAATATTGATTGGTGTTGGAATCTTTTTTATTTTTTTAATTTTTAGAGGAATTATCAGTAAGGTAATTATAAAAAGACTAAAAGCTATAGCAAAAAAAACTACAAATAAATTAGATGATACTTTTGTTAACGCAATGGAAGGTCCTGCGAGATTTCTACCAATTGTTTTAGGGTTCTTTATTGCAAGTTATTATATGTCATTTGGAGATGATGGTAGGGCTGTAGTTGATACAATTAATAGAACCTTAATAACAATTTTAATTTTTTGGGTAATCCATCAAATCGTTGAACCAATTTCTTATATTCTAAGCGGTTTAGATAGAATGCTAACTAGAGAATTAATTGGTTGGATTATTAAATCGTTAAAAATTTTAATTTTTATTTTAGGCTTGGCAGCTGTTCTTGAGCTTTGGGGGATAAAAATTGGGCCAATTATTGCAGGATTGGGATTGTTTGGTGTTGCCGTTGCGTTAGGTGCACAAGATTTATTTAAAAATTTGATTTCTGGAATCTTAGTTCTTGTCGAAAAAAGATTTAAAATTGGAGATTGGATTTTAGTAGAAGGGATTATTGAAGGAATAGTTGAGAAAATAGGTTTTAGATCAACAACTATTAGAAAGTTTGACAAGTCATTGGCAATAATTCCAAACTTTCAGTTTGCAGAAAATGCAGTTGTAAATGTTAGTGAAACACCTAACTGGTTAATTAGTTGGATTATTACCCTTCAATACGACACAACAGTCGATCAATTAAAAACTGTAAGAAATGAAATTGAAAATTATATTAATAAAAGTGATGATTATAATACCAATATTGGTGTAGCAGTTAGAATTGACAAATTTTCTGATAGCTCAATAGACATGTATGTTCGTTGTTTTACAAAGACTGATAGTTGGAATGAGTGGCTTTCTGTAAAAGAAAGACTTGCAATAGAAATAAAACAAATAGTAGAAAAAAATAAAGCATCTTTTGCTTTTCCAAGTCAGTCAATTTATATTGAAAAAAAATGATAGCTATCTTTTATTTGATACTCCAATTATTAAAACTTTATTCTTATGTTGTTTTAGCCAATGTTGTGATTAGCTGGCTTGTTGCTTTCAATATTTTAAACACTCAAAACAGGTTTGTTTATTCCATACTAGAAATGACTTATAAACTAACAAATCCAGCACTTAACAAAATAAGAAGTTTTCTGCCTAACTTAGGATCATTAGATATTTCACCTGTAATACTACTGTTATTGATTTGGTTTATAGAAATGTGTATGAAGCTGTACATTGCACCAATGATTTTTTAGAAAATTTTATGATTTTAATAGATGGAAAAAAAATTGCAGCTGAACTTAGAGAAGAACTAAGACAAGAAGTTGTAGAACTAAAAGCTAAACATAATAAAATTCCAGGACTTACAGTAATATTAATTGGAGACATGGCTCCTAGTCAAATTTATGTTCGTATGAAAGAAAAAGCTGCGAATGAGGTAGGTTTAAAGTCAGAAGTAATTAGATATCCAGAAGCTGTCGAAGAAAAAACTGTATTAGATAAAATTGAAGAGCTAAATAAAGATGAAAACATTTCAGGAATTCTAGTTCAACTACCGTTACCAAAACATATTGATAAGCAAAAAGTTATTGAAGCTATTTTACCAGGAAAAGATGTTGATGGATTTCACCCAATGAATGTTGGAAACCTTTCATCTGGCTATGAAAGCTCAGTACCCTGTACCCCTTTAGGATGCTACTTAATGATTAAAAAAATTGAACCGAACTTGAGTGGAAAAAAAGCTGTTATGATTGGTAGATCAAATCTTAATGGTAAACCAATGGCACAATTACTTTTAAAAGAAAATTGTACAGTAACAATTACACACTCAAAAACCAAAGATTTAAAAGCTGAGTGTTTGGAAGCAGATATTATTGTGGCAGCAGTTGGTATTCCAGAATTAGTAAAAGCAGATTGGGTAAAAAAAGATGCAATCATAATTGATGTAGGAATTAACAAAACGGAAAAGGGTATTGTGGGTGATGTTGCGTTTGATGAAGTATCTAAGGTTGCAAAAGCTTTAACACCCGTCCCAGGCGGCGTAGGTCCCATGACTATTGCCTGTTTATTAAAAAATACTATTGAGTGTTTTAAAAGATCTCAATAAAATATATATATAAAGCTGTTAGAGTGTTAAAAAAAATTTTAAGAAAACTTCACATAATTCATAATATTTATATTAAATATAAGTTTTTTATTAAAAAAAAATCATATTCGATGAACAACGAAGACACAGCAGTCTTGGACTATTTTAAAAATAAAAAGAATGGTTTTTACGTTGATGTTGGTTGCCATCATCCCACATATATAAATAATACTTATTTACTTTATAAGAAAAACTGGAGTGGAATAAATGTAGACACAAGTCAATTTTCTATTGATCTATTTAATCATATGAGGCCGCAAGATCTGAATTATAATTGTGCAGTCTCTAATAGAAATGGAACTGTAAAACTTTTTTTTCAAAAAGAATTTAGTCAACTAAGCACTATTGAAAGCATTCAAGCAAAAAATGTGTTTCAAGGCAATATTAAAGAAAAAGATATTCAGGCATTTACTTTAGATGAAATATTAAACAGACATAAATACAAGAATACTAAAATTGATTTTCTAAATATTGACGTTGAGGGTGCAGACCTCAAAGTTCTTGAAGGACTGTCATTCGAAAAATTTAAACCTGAATTAATATGTTTAGAAATTCACGATAAAGAAGTAAAAAAAAGCAAAATTTATAATTTTCTTACTGATAAAAAATATGAACTAATATGGTCAGGTATTTTTAGTCATCTATTTAAGTCTAATTAAGATAATTTAGAACGTCCACCATCAACAGCAATTATTTGGCCAGTAATCCAAGAACTTTCTTCAGTAATTAAAAATTTCGCAAGTGCCGCAGAATCTTTTCCTTCACCCAATCTTTTAAGAGGATGAGCTTTAGCAATTCCTTCTGCAATAGCAGGATTTTTTAACATTGGTTCAGCTATCTTAGATTTTGATAAGCTGGGCGCAATACAGTTTACTCTAATATTTGGAGCAAATTCTGCAGCTAACGTTACAGTCAACCCTTCAACAGCAGCTTTTGCAGATGCAATAATTGTATGGTTGGTAAAACCTCTTTGTGCAGCAACAGTTGAGAATAAAACAACTGAACCCTTATTTTTTTTTAAACTTTCTTGATATCCTTTTATGGCTTCAATTGCTGAATAAAGATTTAATTTCATACATTTATTCATGTCTGCCTCTGTAACCATTCTTAATGGTTTTAAATCAATTGAACCCACACAATAAGCAATACCTTTAATATCATTAATGTCTGATTTTACTTTTTCTATAAATCCATCTTCTAAAACATCAGCGATAGTGTAAGAGCAACCTAATTTTTCTGAGATCGTTTTAGCTTCACTTTCATTTCTAGCAACTAGATGAATATCATTACCTGAATTCTTTAACTGTTCCGCTAAGCTAGAACCAACAGAACCTGTCGCACCAAAAATAAGATATTTTTCTGACATATAATTTTTATTTAGTTATATTTAACTATGAAATTGTTTTTTATACTTGGCAATCAATTATTTCCATTAAAATACGTAGACCGCTTCAAAAAGGACCACTCTTTTTATATGGCAGAAGACCACGAACTATGCACTTATGAAAAACATCATAAGCAAAAAATACTGTTATTCCTGTCTTCTATGCGATCTTATGTGGATAAACTTAAGAGTAATAAATACAAAATAGAATATTCTAAAATTGAAGATAAGGATTTTAAGGATACTTATTTTGACAAACTAAAAAAAATTATTGATCAAAAAAAAATTACTGAAATTACAAGCTTTGAAGTGGAAGATAAATTTTTTGATAAAAAACTAAAAAACTTTTTTATTAAGTTAAAAATAAAATGGAATATTATTCAAAGTCCAATGTTTTTAAACTCAAGAGAAGAATTTAAGAATTATTTAAGTAGATCAAAAAAGCCATTTATGGCTACATTTTATAAGGAGGTAAGAAGAAAATCTGGGATATTAATGGGGGCAGATGGAACTCCTGTTGGAGGTAAATGGAGCTTTGATGACGAAAATAGAAATAAGTTACCAAAAGATATTATAGCACCAAAACTTCCAAAGATAGATGAAACCAAACATACAAAAAAACTAAAACCTGTTATTGAAAAAATATTTTCAAGTCACCCAGGAAATACCGATGATTTTTGGCTCGCAACAGAACTTGAAGATGTAATAAAATTATTAAATTTTTTTATTAAGGAGAAATCTAATCTATTTGGTGACTATGAAGATGCAGTTGATCAAAAAAATAATATATTATTTCATAGCGCTTTAAGTCCTTATTTAAACTTAGGACTAATAACCCCAGAACTTATTATTGAAAAAATTTTAGACTTTCATAAAAAAAATAATATTAAACTTAATTCTTTAGAGGGCTATATTAGACAAGTTATAGGGTGGAGAGAGTTCATGAGAGGAATTTATCAAAATTATAGTGACCAGATGGAGACTAAAAATTTCTTTAAACAAAATAGAAAAATGAAATCTTCTTGGTACGAAGGCAATACTGGTTTGCCACCATTAGATTATGCAATTAATAATGCTGTAAAATATGGCTGGTCACATCATATTGAAAGATTAATGATTTTATCAAATATAATGAACCTTTGTGAAGTGAAACCAGTTTATGTATACAAATGGTTTATGGAAATGTTTGTAGACTCTTCTGACTGGGTAATGGTTCCAAACGTTTATGGAATGGGTTTATTTAGCGATGGAGGAATATTTGCAACCAAACCTTATATTTGTGGATCTAGCTATATTCTTAAGATGATGGATTTTAAAAAAGGGGAGTGGTGTAACACTATGGATGGATTATATTGGAGATTTATAGATAGAAATAGAAATTTTTTTTCAACAAATCCAAGACTTTCAATGATGGTTAGAGTGTTTGAAAAAATGAAAGATGAAAGAAAAAAATTAATTTTATCAGAAGCAGATAAATTTATTAAACAAAATACTATTTAGTGAAGAAAGAAAATTTACCATCAAAAGTATGTATTACCTGCAAAAGGTCTTTTACTTGGAGAAAAAAGTGGAAAGTAAATTGGGAGAAAGTTAAGTACTGTTCTAAAAAGTGTTCTAAATGATTTATTTATCTTTATTTGTTATATCCTTTTTAGCAGCAACCATTTTACCATTTTCATCTGAGATTACATTAGCTGGCTTAATAGCAACATCAAATTATGATAATCTATTATTATTAATTATTGCGAGTTTGGGAAATGTATTAGGTTCGATTTTAAATTGGCTCTTAGGATTTTATTCCAGAAATTTTACAACTAAAAAATGGTTTCCTTTTAATGAAAAGCAAATAAACAGATCTTCAAAATGGTTTAATAAATTTGGTATATGGTCATTGTTATTTGCTTGGCTACCCATTATTGGTGATCCTTTAACTTTAGTTTCAGGTTTACTGAGAGTTAAGTTTATAAATTTTGTCATTTTAGTAACAATTGGCAAGGTATTTAGGTATTTTCTCATTTATTACTTTATGTAGTTTTTTTAAAGTCAATTTGTAGCACACCACTAATGAGTAATGTCTATATAAGAATTATCAATTATGCGTCCTGTATTCAAAATTATACTAATATATGAAATATTTTTTTTTCTTTTCTGGAATATCTTATATTTTTCTAGTTCAGATATTGAAAACTGGTTTGAAGTAAAAATTTTAGAGGCGATATATACTTTCTTATCAACAATGATTTTAGGATTTGGATTTGTATATGTAGTTTATATAAGTGCAAAATTATCTGGAATGTTAGATAAAATTAAAACTATAAAAGACCCTAGAAAAAATTAACTTTGTTAGAAGCTAATAAATCTATTGTTTAGATTTTTTTTTTAGCTTAAGTCCTAATTTTTCACTGTGTCTTAATCTAAGAATTACAATTGCAGATGCTATAAGGACTATCGCTAATGCCTCATAAACTAACGCAGACGGATCCATTTCTTTTCCCTGCAATATAATAAATCTAGCTAAAGCAGTGATGGCGATTAAAAGAGGCAAGGTGATGCTTATAGATTGTTGACCCCAAAAAACTCTAACCATAGCTAACACCTCTAAATACAGAAACATTAAAAGAAGATCGGCCAATTGTATTGATTGATTCATAAACATTGTTTTAATTTCAATAGCAACAGCCAATACCGTACTTATTAAAATAATGCTTAATAAAATTAATTGTAAATTTTTTATAATTTTTTCCATTATTTATTATTTTACAATTTTTTTGTCTATTTATCTACAAAGATTAATTAAATATGCTAAACATTTTAATGCTTGAAATTTTTATTCAAACTTTCTTTTTATATTTTATTGTTGTTGATCCATTGGGTACGACACCTTTATTTTTAATTGTGACTCAAAATATGGAGACTAAAGAAAAAATTAAGACAGCATTGAGTGCAACTATAATTGCAACTACTATATTGTTGTTTTTTGCGTTATTAGGAAGCTCTTTATTAAAATATTTAAATATATCATTTCCTGCATTTACAATTGCTGGAGGGATTATTTTATTCTTAATTTCTATAGAGATGTTGTTTGATAAACGACAACAAAGAAAAGAAGATGATCTTGATCACAAGTCAGAAAATGTAAGTATATTTCCTTTAGCAACTCCGTTATTAGCGGGTCCTGCAGGCATTACATCTGTTATAGTTTCTGTATCAGACATAGGTAATAATTTTACAAACCAAGTTGTAGGAATGCTATCTCTTGTGCTAGTGTTATTTTTAACTTTTATAGCTTTTTTTGTAGCCTCAAAATCCTCTGAAATAATAAATAAAAAACTAATTAGTGTTTTTTCTAGAGTAATAGCAATTATCTTAGCGGGATTAAGTGTTCAATATATTTTAGACGGACTAAAAGCTTTTTTATCTTAAATTATTTTTTAATTAAACTTTGTAACTATTTTAGGTATATGATTTTTAAAATTAAAAAAACCTTTATTGCAAAATTGCCATGAAAATTGATCTATCTCTCGATAAAGAAACTCAATATTTTTTAATTGATTAAGTTGTAAGTAGTCCAAATTTTCTCCTACAGTTGGGTAAAGTGCATAAACTGGTTCTTTAATAGTCTTAAGGTCAGAAATATTGATCACCTCTGAAACAATTGATTTTTCTTTAAGTCTTTTTAGTTGGTCGTTAATTAAAAGGGCTTTAAAGTTTATTGTATTTTCACTTAATTGAATCTGTCGAGTATCATTTGTATTTGAAATTATTAAGATTTTTTTAAAGTTATAATTCTTAAAGTCAGTGAGCTCCATTGAAAGATTATTATCAAATACTAATAATGTCTTGTCCTCTATTAAATGAGGATTAATAAAAAACTTTTCTACAATTGAATAGCTTTTTTCTGTAATTTTTGGAACAGCTTCTTCATTTATTTTAATATTCTGAAATCGATTATTAGTAAATTTTTTTATATTCCATTCTGTTGCTAAATAATTTTTTCCTAGTGTTTGAATTCCAACAACCCACCTCCAACCTAAAGTATTAGACGCAGCGTCCCCGTCAAAAAGATATTTCATAAAAAATTCCGCACCTAGTTGCCAAGGTAAATTTAATGTAAAAATCCAAATACTAGCAAACCACATTCGTGTGTGATTATGAAGATAGTTAAATTTTTTAAGTTCGTTGACCCACTCATTAAAACATTCAATATTTGTTTTACCCTCTATAGCATTTAGATAATCTTTATTATCTTTAAAGTTTTCTTTTATATCTTTTAATTCTCTTAAATAGTCTGTCCATACGTTTGGTCTTAATTCAAGCCATCCTTTCCAATAAACACGCCACAACACCTCTTGAATAAACTTCTCATTTTTGACAAAAGAAAGTTTTTTTAATGATTGATTAATAATTTCTATTTCACTGACTAAACCATGGGTTACATAAGGCGATAGACAAGAAGTATTATTTCTTTTTTGAGGACCAAAATCAAAATTTCTTAATTTAGAATATTCTAAAAGATTATTTTCAATAAATTGATTTAACTCCTCAATAGCCTCAGTTCTTGAAACTTTGAAACTCATATTAAATTATCTTAATTGTGTTTTATGGAAATTAATAAATTTTTCTACGTTTGATTTATTAAAGGTTTTGTTTTCTTCAAAAGAAACTTTTTTCATTGAGTAAGCACTACTTTTTGTCTGTCTAGACATTATAGTGATATTACCTTTATATAATTTAAGTTTAACAAAGCCATTCACCTTATTTTTTTTAAGGTCAACAATTTTTTGAAGTTTAAACCTGGCTTTTGAATACCAGTATCCATTGTAGATAAGTTCAGCATATTTTGGCATAATTTCATCTTTTTTATGCATAGTTTCTTTATCCAGGGTAACAGATTCAATTGCTCTATGTGCTGATATTAGCAGCGTCCCACCTGGTGTTTCATAAACACCTCTTGATTTAATTCCAATAAATCTATTTTCAACTAAATCAACTCTACCAATTCCATTTTTGCCAGCAACCTCATTAAGTTTTTCTAATAAATCTCCTGGTGATAATTTTTTATGATTAACAGTTATAGGGTCTCCATTTTTAAATTCTATAGTCACAAATGAAGCTTTGTTAGGTGCTTTTTCAGGAGACACTGTTCTTTGAAAAAGAAATTCAGGTGCTGCATTTTTTGGATTTTCTAAAACCTTACCTTCAGTCGAGGTGTGATATAAATTGTCATCAATAGAAAATGGTGGAGCACCTTTTTTATCAGTTGGAATTGGAATATTATTTTTTTTTGCATATTTAATTAAATCTGTTCTAGAATTTAATTTCCATATTCTCCAGGGAGCAATAATTTTTATCTTGGGACCAAAATAATGATAGCCCAATTCAAATCTTACTTGGTCATTGCCTTTTCCAGTTGACCCATGAGAAACAGCATAAGCACCAAATTTTTTAGCAGTTACAATTTGATATTTTGCAATTAATGGTCTTGCAATTGAAGTTCCTAATAAATAAACACCCTCATAAATTGCATGTCCTCTAAGCATTGGGAAAACGTAATCTTTTACAAAAATATCTTTTAAGTCTTCAATGATGATATTTTTAACACCTAATTTTTTTGCATTTTTTACAATTTTTTTTCTATCAATTTCCTGACCCACATCAGCGGTGTAACAAATAACTTCTGCATCATAATTTTCTTTAAGCCATTTTAAAATAATAGAAGTGTCTAACCCGCCAGAGTAAGCGAGTACAATCTTCTTCTTTGATTTCATTTATTTATCTGCAGTTTGCTTTAGTAGCATTATATGCTTTAGTAAAACCTAATAATGAATAGTGATCAATAGTTTGAGATCCATTTTGATTATGACCTATGACCATAATTCTAGATCCTGTTTTCATTATTTTAATCATTTTTTTCTCTAGTTTATTTTTTGGGTCTGACATCCAAGCAAAACCATCTTGGATAAGATCAAATTTATATTTATTTTTTCCAGATTTTGCTGTTACAGAATTTTTATTGTTAAATTCATAGCCAGCCGTAATGCTTATTTCGTTAGTAATTTGTTCCCCCGGTCTAAAACTAATAAACAATCTTGCATCTCTAGGATTAGCTTTTGGAGCCTGAAGAACTGGCTTAGATTGAGCAAAACAAACCTTACCTTTTTCATTCGTCATTACATATGTTTCCCAATCTTTGTGTGTTCCCATTTTTTTAACTTTTTCAGCATTAACCTGACTCGCAAAGCTAGTTATAAAAATTATAAGTATAAATTTTTTAATTAGGGACATGGGTTAGGGTAAATTGTTTGTATTTCATTTATTTCTTTAATAATTTCTTCAGTTAAGTTTACATTTACACTTTCTATGTCAATTTTCAACTGCTCCATAGTTGTTGCGCCAATAATAACAGATGTAACAAATGGTTGAATTTCTAAAAATTTCAAAGACATTTGAGCTAAATCAAGGTCATGTTTTTTTGCTATTTCATAGTATGATTCTACCGCTTTATTTGTGTTGGGTTTATCATACCTAGTCCAAAAGTCTCCATCACGCTCTATTCTTGAATTTTTTGGCATTTGATTATTTCTGTACTTACCAGACAAATAACCACTGGCCAATGGTGAATAAGCCAAAAGACCAATTTGATCTCTTACAGATATTTCGGCAAGACCAATCTCATAAGTTCTATTTAATAAATTGTAAGGATTTTGTATCGACATCATTCGAGGAAGTTTTTTTTCTTTAGATATTTCTAAAAACTTAGCAACCCCCCAAGGTGTTTCATTTGATAATCCAACTTCTCTTATTTTACCGTCATCTACAAATCTCTTTAAGTTTCCAAGCACATCTTCAAATTTATTCCAATCGCCATCATCTTTGTGTTCATAACCCAATCTCCCGAACATGTTGGTATTTCTTTCAGGCCAATGTAATTGGTAGAGATCGATATAATCTGTTTGCAATCTTTTTAAGCTATCATTTATAGCTTGAGTCATTTTTTTAATTCCATAATTATTTCCACCACCTCTTAAATAGGCTCTCATGGGTCCTGCAACTTTTGAGGCTAAAATAACTTTGTCTCTCTTTTTTGACTTTTTAAACCAATTTCCAATTATAATTTCAGTGTGTCCGTATGTTTCTTCTGCTGGAGGTACAGAATAAAGCTCTGCAGTATCCCAAAAGTTTATACCTTGGTCTAAGGCATAATCCATTTGTTCAAAACCTTCGTCTTGGGTATTTTGTTCACCCCAAGTCATTGTACCAAGACAAATTGTACTGACATCAAGGTCAGTATTTCCTAGTTTTTTGTAATTCATAAACTTTATTTTTTAAGGTTTGTAAGACATCTTGAAATAATAGTAAAAGCCTATTATATATAAGTCATGATATTCAATAAACAAAATATACTAAATAAAGTAAAAGAAGCGCAACAGTCAACAGTAGTGATGGATGAGGGTTTAAGAGCCTACATGCTTAAAGTTTATAACTACATGGCTTCTGGTATTTTATTAACTGGACTAGTATCTTTAATATTTTTTAAACTATCAGTAGTAACAGACGCTAATGGTTCTATTGTTGCCCTAACAAGTTTAGGAAATACAATTTTCCTTTCAGGTTTCAAATGGATTGTAATGCTTGCCCCACTAGGAGTTGTTCTTTACATGAGTGCTAAAATTAATAAAATGGCGGCATCTACTGCTCAAACTACTTTTTGGGTTTTTGCCTCGTTAATGGGAATTTCATTATCTTCAATATTTTTGACCTATACTGGTGCCAGTATTACCAGGGTTTTTTTTATTACCTCAATCACTTTTGGTGCAATGAGTTTATATGGTTACACAACTAAAAGAGATCTTACAAAATTAGGATCTTTCCTAATGATGGGTTTAATTGGAATCATTGTAGCATCAGTTGTTAATATGTTTATGAAATCTACAATGATGGATTTTGTGATTTCAATTTTAGGTGTTTTAATTTTTGTTGGACTTACTGCTTACGATACACAAAAAATTAAAAATATGTATGCAGCAAGTGACACAGGTGAATTGATGGGTAAAAAAGCTGTAATGGGTGCTCTAACTCTTTACCTAGACTTTATAAACTTATTTATAATGTTGTTAAGATTATTTGGCCAAAGACGATAAAGCTATATTTTTTATTTAATTCAATAAAAGAGCTAGTTTTTTTTATGATTAAAAAAATTATATTTAATCTTATTTCTTAAGATTTTTCCAGTTAGTATTTTTAAACAAAACTTCTAAATCAAAAGAATTTTTTAAAACTTTACCATTTGAGTCTGTAATTAAATACTTTAGATTTTTATTGCTTGGCTTAAAATTTTTACAAATTTTATATAAAGCATTCTCTGCAGCATTTTTAAAAACGCTAAAACTCACTTGTCGGCTAGAGATATTTAAACCATAATCTTTCCACGATCCTTCAGAGACCATTTTTGCATACAGGTCTAAGATGATCTTAAGTTCATTTTTTTCAAAAAATTGTCTCTCTTCTATTTGTTTATGTGGATTATTAATGACTAGTTTTAAGTTTCTATTCATCAAATTTATGTTTGTTAATTAAAGAAATTTGGAATGCTGTAAAAATAAATGTGATTGGCAATAAACCCCAAACCTTAAAATTTACCCAAAACTCTTCTGATTGCGTCCTCCATACACATTCATTTAATATTGCCAGACAAAAGAAAAAATACATCCATCTTTTAGTTAGAATTTCCCACCCAATATCAGATAAAGCAATTGACTTTCCCATTATCTTTTTGAGAACTGGTTCTTTTATAAAATATTTTCCAAAAAATAAAGCAAGGCCAAATAAAATATTTATTACAGTTGGTTTTATGTAAAGAAAAATTGGATTATCAAAATAAATTGTTAAACCACCAAAAAAAGAAATTAAAATTCCACTAATAAGTGGCACCATTGGAATTTTTTTTTCCAGAAACCAGACTATAGTTAGTGCAATTAATGTAGCAATTATAAAGGGTGGAATAGCAATTGTTAAATCTTTATCACTATTATAATAATAAAAGAAAAATATTCCTAAAGGTCCTAAGTCAGTAACAAATTTAATAAATGATTTATTCACGTAAAAGATATTAACATATACACAAAACATTCATCAATTTTTTTATTGATTTTTTTTTTATAATCTCCATATTCTAGGTAATGACAATCCAAAAAGCTAAATTTTCAATAGGAGACATAGTTAAGCATAAACACTTTGAGTTTAGAGGTGTGATATATGATGTTGATTTTGAGTTTAATAATTCTGAAGAATGGTACCAATCTATACCAAAAAATGTTAGGCCTAGAAAAGACCAACCTTTTTATCATTTGTTAGCCGAAAATGATGAAATCACATATGAAGCATATGTATCTGAACAAAACCTGCTTATGGACGATTCAAAAGAGCCTATTAAACATCCATTAATTGAAGAAATTTTTTCGGGAAAAAAAGGTACTAGCTACTTTAAGCCTTCAAATTGATTAGATCATTTTTTTAACACAATTACTTCAAATCTTGGACATATATACTTGCTAGTTTTTAATCATATTCTGGTCAAGAGTGTTTATTAGCGTTTCCAAAAAACACTATCTCCCTTCCATTCTTGATCAGAATTATTTTCCATAATAAAAATTAAATTATCTATTTTTTGATATATATAATTTAAAAATGCTTAAATCTTTTGAACCAAATAAAATTTTTGTGATTACATCTAAAGCTCCAAAATATGTTTTATTTTTATTTATAACTGTTTTGAGTATTGGACTAACAGAAGCATTAATTTTATCTCCTGAAGACTATAAGCAAAGCCATGCAGTAAGAATTATGTATGTTCACGTTCCAGCAGCATGGATATCACTTGGAATATTTTCTTGTTTAGCTTTATTTTCGATTGGCAGTTTTATTTTTAAGAATAAAAATTTTTCTTTAATCTCTAAAAGTTTAGCACCATCAGGATTTGTTTTTAATATTATTGCATTAGTAACAGGATCAATTTGGGGTAAGCCAACCTGGGGAACTTGGTGGGCTTGGGACGCAAGAATAACGTCTATGTTAATCTTAGCTTTATTTTATTTGATGTATTTATTAGCGTGGAGGATTTATAGAAATAAAGAGCACGTAATTAAAATTACCTCTATCATTGCAATTTTAGGCGCTATTAACGTTCCAATAATTAAATTCTCTGTAGATTGGTGGAATTCATTGCATCAGAGTGCATCAGTTAATGTTTTTTCAAATACATCTATACATATGTCAATGTTAATCCCTTTAGGGATAATGACTGCGGCATTTACTCTTTTCTCACTGTTAATTTTTTTAATGAAATATAATACAGAACTGATAAAAGTTAAAAATAAAGGACTAGATAGATTATGATAAATGAAATAATTTTAATGAATGGGTATGGATTTTACGTTTGGTCTGCATTCTTTTTTACATTGATAAGTTTTACATCTTTATATTTTGTAACTAAGTTACAACTTTTAAAAGAGCAGAGAAGATTCGCATCTAAATTCGGTACTCTCGATGCGGAGAAAGCAAGAGCTGCAAGATCACAAAATATTAATAAAGAGATATTATCAAATACAATCAAAATTTAACTTATAAACCATGTATGGTAAAAAAGTTAAATTACGGATTTTATTTTTAATATCAATAATAGTTTCAGTAGCTTTATCTGTTTTTTTAATTTTACAATCATTAAAAGAAAACGTAATTTATTTTAAATCACCCTCAGAAATTAAAAGCTTAGTTAAAATAAATAAAAAAAAAATTCGAGTGGGAGGGATGGTTAAAGAGCAATCAGTCATTATTAATACTGATAAAATAAATTTTATTATTACTGACTTTAAAAATGAAATAAATGTTACTTATTCAGGAGCGGTGCCAAATTTATTTGTAGAGGGAAAAGGAGTAGTTGCTGAAGGTTTTTTGAAAGACAGAAACTATTTATTAGCTACTAAAATATTAGCAAAGCATGATGAAAACTATATGCCACCAGAAGTTAAGGAAGCGATAGGGGAAAAATAAATTGTTAGCTAATCAAATTGGATATTTTTCTTTAATTTTAGGTTTAGTATTCTCATTTTTACTTTGTGTTTTTTCTATTAAAAGCTTTAATGATAATAATAAAAACATCGATCATAAGGTTCTGTCATTATCGTTTTTACAATTTTTTTTTGCTGTAGTTAGTTTTTTAGGGTTAATTTTCTCATTTATCAATTCAGACTTTGGCAATGAAACAGTTTTTAATAATTCTCATACAACCAAACCACTGTTCTATAAAATATCTGGGACATGGGGCAATCATGAAGGAAGTTTATTATTATGGCTATTAGTATTAACTTTATTTATTTTTTTATTTTTAATTAGATCTAACGAACAACCAAAAAAATATAGAATTTTAACTTTATTATTTCAACAAGTAATTATTATAGGATTTTTTTTATTTATACTAAAAACCTCAAACCCTTTTAATTATTTATTTCCAATTCCCAATGAAGGACTTGGACTTAATCCTATTTTGCAAGACCCAGCGCTAGCAATACACCCCCCAATTTTATATTTAGGCTATGTAGGTTCTTCAATCATATTTTCTTCTGCATTATCCGCTGTTACACAAAATTATATTTCAAAGCTTTGGGCACAACATATAAAAAAATGGGTTTTAATTTCTTGGGTTTTTTTATCTCTTGGAATTATGCTTGGATCAATTTGGGCATATTATGAATTAGGATGGGGTGGCTTTTGGTTTTGGGATCCAGTTGAGAATGTTTCCCTGATGCCATGGTTAACACTAACAGCATTACTGCATTGTATTTTAGTATTAGAAAAAAGATTAGTATTAACTTCATGGATTGTAATACTTTCTATTGCAACATTTACACTTAGTATGTGTGGAACATTTTTAGTTAGATCTGGAATTCTGAACTCAGTTCACACTTTTGCAAATGACCCAGAAAGAGGCGTATTTATATTGATTTTTTTATTTGTTTTAGTTTTTTTATCGTTAGGAATATTTTTTATATTTCATAAAGAAAATAACAAAAATTCAAATGAAATATTTTGGTTGAGTAAAGAAACCTCTATCTTAATTAATAATTGGTTTATGATGTATTTTTTATCAGTCATTCTAATAGGTACAATTTATCCAATATTTTTAGATGTACTATCAAGTCAAAAAATTTCAGTAGGACCTCCTTTTTACCACAAGCTAATTGTTCCTTTTTTAATTCCTTTTTTATTATTTATGTCGATTGGGCCAAAGTTAAATTGGATAAAAGCAAAAATAGAAAATAAATTTGAACTTATTATTCTTTTTATAATTGCAGTTTTTTTATCTTTTTTTATTTTAAGAAAATCAAGCACTGATTTACTTTTTAATACTGTTTTAATTTCATCTGCTTTTTATTTATTTTTTGCAACAATAAAAGATTTGTTGATTAAAAAATTGAATAATTTTTCTCAATCAATTGCGCACTTTGGTTTTAGCCTGTTGATACTAAGTATATTATTTAATAGCATTTTTTCTTATGAAATTATAACCAATATGAAAGTGGGTGAAAAATTTACTTTCGAAAAAGGTAATATATTTTTTAAAAAGATAGAAAAAAATGAAAATACTAATTACAGTTCAATAATTGGACATTTTGAAATAAATGATAATCAAGGTAAAATTAAGTATCTTAAACCTGAACTGAGAATTTATAATCAACCTATAATAATTACTAGTGAAGCAGATATAAAAACGACATTATTTTCTGACACTTTTTTAGTTATGAATGTTGTTAAGGGAAAAGAATATTTTAATGTTAGATACCAAATTAAAGCATTTATGATTTGGATTTGGATTTCGGTTTTATTAATATGCCTAGGAGGGGTAATGAGTTTATTTAAAAGAAAATATGAAAAATAAATTTTTTTTTATTATAATAGTTTCATTTTTTGTTTTTTGTTTTATTATTTTTTATAAAGGATTAAATAATTCAAATATTTACACACCAAAAGTAGACAATAAAAAAAAAATACCATCCTTTATTGCTAAAGATTTTTTTTTAGAAAATGAAGTTAGTTCAGAAAAAATATTTAATGATAGCAATTTTTATATTTTGAACATATGGGCATCGTGGTGCGCTCCCTGCAGAAAAGAACACTCAATACTAATGACGCTGAGTAAAAACAAATCAATCAAATTAATTGGTTTAAATTATAGAGATAATTTAGATAATGCAAAAAAATTTATTGATGAATTGGGAAATCCATATTCTCAAATTCTAATTGATGAAGGCGGAACTCTAGCAGTAGAATTTGGAGCTTACGGTGTACCTGAAACATTTATTATTAACAAAGATAAAAAAATTATAAAAAAATTTATAGGTCCCCTCAACCGAGAATTATTGCAAGAGATAGAAATGTATTTAAAATGAAAAATATAAGTTTATTTTTAATTTTTTTTATAATAATAAATTTTTCTCAGCTAAAATCTGATGAGAAATCTGATGTACTAAAAAATAAAATTTTAAAAAATGTCCGTTGTTTAATTTGCCAAGGACAATCTGTTTATGATTCAGAATCAGATTTTGCCCTTAGTATAAAATTAATTGTTAAAGAAAAAATTAATGATGGTTTATCTGAGGATCAAATATATGGATTTTTAAAAGAAAAGTACGGAGACTGGGTATTATTTGATCCTGTATTAAGTAAAAATACTTATATTCTATGGTTATTACCCATATTGTTATTTCTATTAGGGGGTGCAATAATATATAAAAACCTAATAATAAAAAAAAAAAAATTATAAATTTATATTAAATCACATGAAAACAAATATTTTTTTAAACAAAATTTTTTTAATTGTAGTTTCAGCCTTATTTTTTTTACCAATTAATGCTGAAGAAAATAAAAATAATAATAGTCATGAATATAATTTTTATATAGGAAATTTTGATTTCAGCGATCATAAGCAAAAAGCAATATTATTAGGATTCCAACATCAAAATAAAACACTGCAAAGAAAAACTTTTTTAGGAAATATGTCCCCCTTAACTGGTGGCTTTATAACTGAAAACTCAGCGGCATATATCTATAGTGGTGTAGAATTGAATTATGGAATGGGTGATAAAATGACATTTACTCCTAGTTTTGCACCTGGACTTTACACTGCGGGAGATGGAAAAGACTTAGGTCATGTCCTGGAGTTTAAAACAGAGTTACAGGCATCTTATGCCATCTCAGAAGGATCAAGTTTTGGTTTATCATATAATCATATATCTAATGCAAGTTTAGGGAGCAAAAATCCTGGAGCAAATAGTTATATGCTTAATTATCTTAAAAACTTTTAATATATATATTAATGAATTTGAAAGATTGTCACAATTTTAGTGACTTTAGAAAATTAGCTAAAAAAAAATTACCTTCTCCAATTTTTCACTACATAGATGGTGCTGCAGATGATGAAATTACATATAATAGAAATACAAGTGCATTTGATGATGTTGATTTAGTTCCAAATGTTTTAAGAGGAGTTGAGAATATTGATTTATCAACAACAATTTTTGGAAAAAAATTAGATCTTCCATTTTATCTTGCACCTACAGCTCTTCAGAGACTTTTTCATTATGATGGAGAAAGAGCAGTTGGAAAGGCAGCTCAAAAATTTAATACAATGTTTGGTGTTTCAGCTCTTGCAACAGTAAGTGTTGAAGAAATAGCTTCTTTAGTTGATACGCCAAAAATGTTTCAGTTCTATTTTCATAAAGATAGAGGATTAAATGATGCTGTAATGGAAAGAGTTAAGGCTGCTAAATTTGACGTTATGGCTTTAACTGTTGATACAATAACAGGTGGTAATCGTGAAAGAGATCTTAGAACTGGGTTTACCTCTCCTCCAAGACTTACATTATCTAGTTTATTTAGTTTTGCATCAAAACCTATGTGGGGAATTAATTATTTAACAAAAGGAAAATTTGAATTACCTCATTTACAAGATCATGTTAGTGAAGGTACCAGCACAGCAACATCAATTGGAAATTATTTTTCTAGTATGCTTGATCAGTCTATGAACTGGAAGGATGCAGAAAAACTTTGCTCTCAATGGGGAGGTCACTTTGCTTTAAAGGGTATAATGAGTGTTGATGATGCAAAAAGAGCTGTTGATATTGGATGCACAGGAATAATGGTTTCAAATCATGGAGGAAGACAATTAGATGGATCCAGAGCCCCATTCGATCAACTTGCAGAAATTGTTGATGCTGTTGGAGATAAACTTGATGTAATTTGTGAGGGCGGAATTCATAGAGGAACTCATATGCTTAAAGCATTGTCATTAGGTGCAAAAGCATGCTCGGGTGGAAGACTTTATTTGTATGCATTAGCAGCAGCTGGGCAAGCTGGTGTAGAAAGAGCAGTAAATCAATATCGCTTAGAACTAGAGCGAGACATGAAATTAATGGGATGCACTAAAATAAGTGATTTAAATAGAAATAATTTAAGATTTAGAAGAACGTGAATTTAAAGGATTGCCATAATTTTAGTGATTTCAGGAAACTAGCGAAAAAAAAATTACCATCTCCTATATTTCATTACATAGATGGTGGAGCTGATGATGAAGTTACCCTAAGAAGAAACACCGATGCATTTGATGATTGTGATTTAATTCCAAATATTCTGGCAAGTGTTGGAAAGCCAGATCTTTCAACAACAGTGTTTGGTAAGAAAATAGATATGCCAATTTTCCTATCCCCAACAGCAATGCAGAGACTATATCATCATGAAGGAGATAAAGCATCAGCAAAAGCAGCAGAAAAATTTGGAACATTTTATAGCATGTCAACAATGGCAAATAATACTATTGAAGAAATATCAGAAATATCAAAAGGTCCAAAACTATTTCAACTTTATGTTCATAAAGATCAATCAATTACAGATGATTTAATTGATAGATGTAGAATTTCTGGCTTTGATGGAATGTGTTTGACTGTTGATACTCTTGTTGCAGGCAATAGAGAAAAGGATCATAAAACTGGATTTACAACTCCACCGAAATTAACTCTTCAAAGCTTTATGAGTTTTGCAGTACATCCTTCATGGGTATTTAATTATTTAACACATAAAAAATTTGAACTTTCTAATGTTTCAAAAAAAACTGACAAAGGAACCAACATTGCAAAGTCAGTAATTGAATACATAAACGAACAATATGATCCAGCTATGAACTGGAAAGATGCAGAGTATTGTGTAAAAAAATGGAATGGGCCCTTTGCATTAAAAGGAGTGATGTCAGTCGAAGATGCAAAAAAAGCTATAGATATTGGCTGTACAGCAATAATGGTTTCAAATCATGGTGGAAGACAATTAGATGGATCAAGATCACCTTTTGATCAGGTTACAGCTATTAGAGAGGCTGTTGGAGATAAGCTTGAAATAATTTTAGATGGTGGAGTAAGAAGAGGAACCCATGTTTTAAAAGCCCTAGCTGCAGGAGCAACGGCATGCAGTTTTGGAAAAATGTTTTTGTTCTCTTTGGCCGCAGGAGGTCAACAAGGAGTTGAACACTTATTACAAATCATGCATGATGAGATTAATAGAAATATGGTATTAATGGGATGCAAAAATTTAAAAGAATTAAATAGTTCAAAATTAATTTATAGAAAATAGAAAGGTAATACTTAAATGAAATTAGCAAAAAGTTTAGATCGACTAGGAACAGAAACGGCATTTAGTGTATTAGCTGAAGCAAAAAAATTAGAAGCTCAAGGAAATCCGATGATTCATATGGGATTAGGCCAACCAGATTTTAAAACACCAAAACATATTGTTGAAGCAGCAAAAAAAGCTTTAGATGATGGACACCATGGATATGTAATGTCCAATGGAATTCCAGAATGTAGACAAGCCGTAACAAGAAGTATTAAAAGACTTTATAACGTTGATGTAGATTTTGAGAGAATTTTAATCATGCCTGGTGGAAAACCAACAATGAGTTACGCAATTCAATGTTTTGGTGAGCCGGGTGCAGAGATAATTCACCCAACTCCTGCTTTCCCAATTTATGAATCTATGATTAATTATACTGGCTCAACAGCAGTACCATATGATCTAACAGAAGATAAGGATCTAAAATTTAATCCAGAGAAGATTTTATCTTTGATTACAGATAAAACTAGATTGCTGATATTAATTAATCCAAATAATCCAACAGGAAGCTTCGTCGAAAAAGCCGATGTTGATGTATTAGCAGAAGGTCTTAAAAAACATCCACATGTAACAATTTTAAGTGATGAAATTTACAGCAGACAAATTTTTGATAATAAAGAAATGCCTTCATTCTTTAATTATCCAGAATTAAGAGAAAGATTAATTGTTTTAGAAGGTTGGAGTAAAGCATACTCAATGACTGGATGGAGACTAGGATGGAGTTTTTGGCCTAAAGAATTAGTTCCACATGTTAATAAGCTTTTAATTAATAGTGTTTCTTGCGTAAACGCAGCTGCTCAATTTGCTGGTATTGCAGCCTTAGATGGCCCAGATGATTCAATTAACGAAATGATGAAAGAATTTACTATAAGAAGAAAACTAATTCATGAAGGTTTAAATAGTTTACCCGGTGTAGAGTGTAGTTTGCCAGGTGGAGCTTTTTATGCATTTCCTAAAGTAATAGGAACAGGAATGAATGGTAACGAATTTTCTAAAAAGGCTATGCATGAAGCTGGAGTTGCGATTGTTCCAGGAACAGCTTTTGGTAAGACTTCTGGTGACTATGTAAGATTTAGTTTTGCAGCTTCTCAAGATAATATTTCTCAAGCATTAGAAAACATTAAAAAGATGTTAGGCTAAAAATTATTTTTAATTAAGATCAAAAATTTTTCCTGGATTCATAATATTATTTGGATCAAGACTTCTTTTGATTGATTTCATTAAAGGTAAATTATCTGGATGTTCTTTTAATAAGTAGGCTTTTTTTTGTAAACCAATACCATGTTCTCCTGTAATGGTTCCTTCAAGTTCTAGAGTTTTATCTATAAGTTTGTCACTAAAATCTCTAATTTTTTGATACGAACCTTCAACTGCTGGATCGTACATTATAATTGCATGAAAGTTTCCATCCCCAACATGACCAACCATTGGTGCTTTAAGGCCAAATTTTTTAATTTCAGTTTCGGCAAAATTAATACATTCAACTAAATTAGAAACTGGTACACATACATCTGTTGAATATATTTTAACATTTTTCCCCTGTGCCTTTACTGAATAATAAACATCATGTCTTGCTTGCCATAGTTTGTTTCTTTCCTCAAGTGATTCAGCCCACTTAAAATCACTTCCATTATTATTTTTTGACAATTCTTCAACAATTTTAATTGATTCTTTATTAGACACTTCACTACCATGAAACTCAAAAAAAAGAGTAGGTTTTGCTTCTATATTTTTTAATTTTGAATATTTAATACTAATTTCCATTTGGTCTTTATTTAACATTTCTATTCTTGCTATTGGGATACCATACTGAATAATTTCTTGAGAAGTTAAAACAGCAGTCTCAAGATCAGGAAAATGACAAACGGCACTCATTATACTTTCAGATATTGGTGACAATCTTAAGTGCACTTCTGTAATTATTCCTAAAGTACCTTCTGAGCCAACAAATAAATTTGTTAAGTTATATCCTGCAGATGTTTTTTTTGTACGAGTTCCAGTTTTAACAATTTCACCATTAGGCAAGACAACAGTTAAACCTGTAACAACAGTTCTCATTGTTCCATATTTTACAGCCATAGTACCTGATGCTGAAGTTGAGGCCATTCCACCTAAGGCAGCATCTGCGCCTGGGTCAATAGGAAAAAAAATACCATCATCCCTCAAATGTTCATTTAATTGTTTTCTTGTAACATTTGCTTGAACTCTACAATCAAAATCTGCCACATTAACGCTTAGGATTTTATTCATTTTTTCTAACGATACTGTTATACCACTCTCGTTTCCAACAGCATTACCTTCTAAAGATGTTCCAGTACCAAAAGGAACCACAGGAATTTTATGCTTATTACACAATAGTAGTATTTTTGAAACTTCTTCATTAGTCTCTGGAAAAACAACTGCTTGAGATAAAACTGCTTCATAAGCATCTTCACCTCGTGCATAATTGGCTCTTGTAGATTTTGAAACTGAAAATCTATCTTTTAAAAGATTTGAAAGCTCAGTTTGTAATATGTTGTTTTCCATTTTTTTATAAATAGTATATCAACGTTGTTATAAAAAAAAATACTGAAAATATGAAAAAAATACTAGTTACAAGAAAATTATTAATAGATTGTGAAGAAAAAGCCTCAAAGACTTTCGATGCAAAATTAAATTCTAGTGATGAATTATATTCTCAATCAAAATTAATTGAATTAAGCCAAGGAAATGATGCAATTTTAACATCTTTAACAGATAAGATGGACGAAGAAACAATTAATAAATTACCTAATAGTATCAAAGTTATTTCAAATTTTGCAGTAGGTTTTGGAAATATAAATTTAGAAGCGGCAAAGAAAAGAGGAATTGCAGTAACCAATACACCAGAAGTTTTATCTGACGCTACAGCGGAAATTGGAATTTTGTTAATATTGGGTGCCTGTAGAAGAGTTTCAGAAGGAATTCAAAGTGCAAAAGAAAGTAACTGGAAATGGTCTGCTGATTATCTTATAGGAAAACAATTAACAGGAACAAGACTTGGAATTTTAGGAATGGGTAGAATAGGGCAAAAAATTGCTAAAATTGCAAAAGCTTTAGGAATGATTATTCATTATCACAACAGATCTAAATTAAGTGAAGAAAAAGAACATGGCGCCATATATCACGATAGTTTGAAAAATCTTTTTTCAGTTTCTGACGTATTGTCAATTTGTTGTCCTGCAACAAAAGAAACAAAAAATTTAATTAATCAAGAAACGTTAGAATATTTTCCAACAGGAGCTGTTATTACAAATGTTGCAAGAGGAGATATTGTTGATGATGAGGCTTTAATAGATGCATTAAATAGAAAAAAAATTTATGCAGCAGGTCTAGATGTATACAAAGGTGAGCCCAATTTAAATCCAGGTTATTTAAAAATAAAAAGTGTTTTTATTTTACCTCACCTAGGAAGTGCCACTAAACATACGAGAACAGCGATGGCTAACTTAGCATTAGATAATATTGATGAGTTTTTCAAAACTGGAAATTGTATAAATAAAGTAAATTAATAACTCCATTAAAAGAGCCGCTGTTAACGGCTGGTTTTCTGTGTATTTTAAGTGTAAAATATAACGTATAATTAAAGTATGATGTTTAATAATAAATTATCTCCATTTAATTGGAGACATGAATCATAAAATTAAAAAAACTTTTAAATTGAGTGATGAAGATTTAAGAAGAGAAAAAAAAATAACTTCAAAATTAAATTTAAAAAAATTACCATTTAAGGTATCAAAAGAAAATTTTTGTGCGAGATATGGACAAATGTTTAAAGAAATGACACCTCTCTTTAAATATAAAGAAGAAGAATATGCAATGAAGTGGTGTCTTTCGACAGAAAAAAAGATGAAAGTTTTTTTATTAATATTTGAATCAAATCAATTAGGAAAAGAAATTTATAAAGAAAAAATAGCTAATAAATTGCCAGAATATTCTTACAAAACAGTTGCTCAGATTATTGATGAAGGAATAAAAAAAAATTTTTTTGTAAATATACCTCCACGAGCCCGCATTGTAAAAGATGCAAAAGTTAGAAATATTAGACCCTCTGAAGAACTTGTTATTGAATTTATAAATTGGCATATAGATATAATTTCTGTTCTTTCAAAGTTTCAAATAAAATATACATAATTGTTTGTTTTTTTATAATTCTAAGTTACTAGGCTACCCTTTATGCCAACCTAATAATTTTGGGTCTTTAATATTAATAATTAACATTAAGCGTTTATTAGTAGATTGTGAGTGACAAATATAAACAGAAATAAGTTGCGGTAAAAAGTATTGCAAATTTAGAGAGAAAAATTAATAATATATTAATCATTCTACTCATGATTGCATTTTTTATTATGTTGAGTCATTTTATCTAAAGACTCTAATTTAGTTCTATGTTTTAATAATAATAGATAGTTAACTAATACAAATAATAAAGGAGATACTAATGATTAAAGAAAAAAAATCATTGAAGGCAATTAAAACACCTTCAAGACGTAAGTTCTTCAGAGCAGCAGCAGCGACAGGTGCAGCGGCAGCAACAGCTGTGGCAATGCCTAATGTAGCTTTTGGTGCTCCATTAACATTAAAAATGCAAGCAGCTTGGCCTTCAGGTGCAAATATTTTTTTTGAAATGGCGCAGGACTATGCAAATATGGTTGACGCAATGTCTGGAGGAACACTAAAAATTGATCTTCAGCCAGTTGGTGCAATCGTAAAGACTTCAGAAATTGGAGCAGCTGTAAGTGATGGAAACGTTGATATGGGTCACTGGGTGACTGCATACTGGTACGGTAAAAATGCTGCAGCGTCACTTTTTGGAACAGGACCTTCATACGGAATGTCATCTCAAGAAGTTATGGGATGGATGGAACGTGGTGGTGGAAGAAAACTATATGAGGAAGCAGTAGCTAGTGTAGGATTTGACTATATTGGATTCTTTCATATGCCTATGCCAGCACAACCTTTTGGTTGGTTCAAAAAGAATGTAACTAAAGTTTCTGATGTTAAAGGAATGAAGTATAGAACAGTTGGTTTAGCGACTAACGTTTTAACTGCTATGGGAATGGTCGTAAGACAATTACCAGGTGGTGAAATCCAACCAGCGATGAAAACTGGTTTGATTGATGCTGCTGAGTTTAACAACCCAACATCAGACTCACAGTTTGGTATGCAAGATGTATCTAAACACTACCACTTAGGTAGTTTTCACCAATCTCAAGAAATGTTTGAGATTCCAGTGAACAAGAAAAGATACAATAGTATGTCACCTGCTCATCAGGCTATCTTGAAGAACGCTGCATATGCTGCGAACTCAGATAACTACTTCAAAGCGCTAGTTAGATATTCTGACAGTTTAGCTATGTTGATGAATGAACATAAGGTTAATGTTTACCAAACGTCTGATGCGATCTTAGCTGCACAATTAAAAGGCTGGGATAAAATTGTTGGAGAGTTCTCTGCAAAAGATGCATTCTTCAAGAAGATCATCGACTCTCAAAAAGCATACGCTAAAAAAGTAATGAAGTACTTGCTGATGAATCAGCCTAATTACAAACTAGCATATGAGAATGAGTTTGGTCCAATTGGAAAAGTTAAAATCTAATTAGCTTTTAAATAATTTAAAAGAGGGGAGTTTAGGCTCCCCTTTTTTTATAGTACAGTTTTTGAAAAAACTAAGGTATTCTATTCAATCATGATGAGATCTTACATAAAATTTGCAGACACTCTAAGTACTTCAATGGGTAAAGCTTTTTCTTGGTGTATTGTAATTTTAATGGGTGGAACAGTTTACGAAGTGATTATGGCTTATGCATTTAACAAGCCAACGCTTTGGAATTTTGACTTTAGTATGCAGATGTATGGAGCAATATTAATGATGTCAGGAGCATATTGTTTGGCCACAGAATCTCATGTTAGAGGAGACGTAATCTACAGATTATTTAGATCAAGAACACAAGGTTGGATTGATTTAATACTTTATTTTATTTTTTTTTTCCCTGGTGTGATAGCCCTTGCATTTTATGGTTTTGAATATGCTGCACAAGCCTGGAAAATAAAAGAAACTAGCTGGAGTAGTCCTGCGCAGATTAACATATATATGGTAAAATCTATGATACCAGCAGCTGGCATTTTATTAACTATTCAAGGAATCAGCGAAGTATTTAGATCAATAATTTGTATACAGACAGGACATTGGCCAGCAAGAATGGTTGTTGCAGAAGAAACAGAACAAATTTTAATGAGAACTGCTCAAGAAGAGGATCAAAAAGATGTTATTTAGTTTAACAAATCCAGAAATAGCTATTTTTATGATGGGCATATTTTTATTTGCGGTACTACTAGGTTTTCCAATTGCATTTACGCTAATGGCTATGGGAATAGGCTTTGGTTATTATGCTTATTATGATCCTGTTTTAATGGATCATATTTTTGATAATAGAATATTTTCATTATTTGTAAAAAATACCTACACTGTTATGGACAATAATGTTTTGACTGCAGTCCCACTTTTTTTATTTATGGGGTACTTAGTTGAAAGAGCTGGAATTGTATCAAAATTATTTTTTGCAATAAGACTTGCAGCTCACAGATTGCCAGCCTCAATGGCAGTGGCTGCATTAATAACTTGTACTTTATTTTCAACAGCTACTGGAATTATTGGAGCTGTAGTAACTTTAATGGGATTACTTGCTTGGCCAGCCATGGTTAAAGCAGGTTATGATAAAAAATTTGCATCAGGTGTAATTTGTGCTGGTGGATGTTTAGGTATTTTAATTCCCCCAAGTATAATGTTAATTGTTTATTCAGTAATTGCACAGCTGTCACCACTAAGACTGTTTGCAGCAGCAATTTTTCCAGGATTATTACTAGCAAGTCTGTATATAACATATGCGGTAACTAGAGCTTGGTTAGACCCGTCTATAGCGCCAAAACCACCAGCAGAGGACATTCCACCAAGAGCCGAAATTTTAAAAGAAGTGTTAGTTTCTTTTGTACCTCTTTTTGGATTAATCATGTTGGTTCTTGGAACAATTTTAGCAGGAATAGCAACTCCAGCAGAAGCAGCAGCTGCAGGAGCATTTGGCGCA
>Ga0209091_10000740_pt1 | contig 30718 bp, 36 predicted proteins | sample ArcticOcean_MG_C_6_FD_187438 | JGI IMG/M metagenome (GOLD analysis project Ga0209091, IMG submission 187438) | Marine microbial communities from western Arctic Ocean - ArcticOcean_MG_CB8_128 (SPAdes) (version 2) | ecosystem: Environmental > Aquatic > Marine > Oceanic | place: Arctic Ocean...
GCAGTGTCGGCTTGGTGTATAAAAAGGTCGCATATGGTAACGCGTTTGGAGTAAGATCAACAGGACTGAGCGCTATAAAATGCTAGATAGTGGTGATTTATGTGTGACTAAAGTCTAATAACTCACTTAGCTAGTACTGGAGTGTTTTTAGTAGACTGCCACACCTATTTTGACTCTCATCAGATCTCTCTGGCCATGCCATAAAACTCTTTATTAGGCCGCATGGAGGCAAAGTTGACCATAGGATTGCCGAGCCCGAAAAAGGCTGAACTTGAAGCTTCACAGTGCTGCCCAGCTACATAGTTGCCAATCACTGTAACGGCTTTCTCATCTGCAACCGTATTTACACCTGTCATATTACTGTTCCTTAAAGCGTTAAAAATAAAATATTTATTAACCAATCGACTAATAAATAAAATAAGTAAATCTTGCTAATTCACATTTATAAGACAATAGGTTAATAAATATAATGCCCATATAATATAAAATAAAATTTATTATAATTATTAGACAATCGACTATTAATTAATTAAAAAAAATCCTACCTCTGCCTTGTTAAATTTTCTAAAAAATCTGTTTTAAAGATATCAATAGGAGCAGCACGTCGTTCTAGTTTAGCCCGCAGAATAGCTCCTTCCCAGCCAATCCAGAATGATTCAGCTTTGGCTGCACAATTAATGTTTGGTGGTATTTCACCTAAGGCCTGAGCTGCTAACAAACAGGTTTCAGTTTTACCCTGCCATTCACAGAAAACGTCCACTAGGCGTTGTCGAAAAACTCCTGGCAAGGCATATATTTCAATGCCTAGGTTACCCACTAGGCAGCCTCGATTAAAATCATACTTGGCCATGTTGCTGCGTGCTTGCATAATAAAATTGTTGAGCCGCTCAAGCGGAGTGTAAGCCTCATTCAGAAAAGCATGGTCCAACATCTTATTAAAAAATTTAGCATAAGCATCAATCAGTGCCAGACCAAATGCTTCCTTACTGTCAAAATAAGCATAAAATGATCCTTTAGGCAGACCAGCTTTTGCGGTAACCTCATCCAAACCTGTTGCACCAAAACCTTTTTTGGTTAACAAGGCAACGCCGATAGTAGTTAGCCGCTGGCGATTTTCATCAGTCTGTTGGGCACTTCTACTGGGGCGCCCACGTGCCTGTTTTATGGTACTTACATTATTCATATCTTCACTATATAGACGACGTTTAATATTTCAACCCTAAACTAACCTGAATAGATGTGTTTCATAAAACATATACAGGCAGGCGACCAATAAATTTGCTTAGATCATCCACTTTTGGTCACCCCATTTGGCAGCCATATATTGATGTCTACCAGAAAACGCGACATTGGACCAAATACCAGGAGCATCAAGCATCTGCAAGTTACACTGGACACCTAAGGCTGGGCTAGTAAAATAAGAGCTAAGTGTTTACATTAACCACAAAGCGACCACGGGTAAGGCCATCAATTTGGTCTTGGGCAGTTTCTAATGCTTGAGCTAGGGTTATTTCAGTCATTATTGCTTCTAGGTGCGTAAGGTCTAAATCTTGCGCTAAGCGGTTCCATGCAGCAATACGGTCCGCCTTAGGACGATATACGCTGTCAATGCCCGCTAACGTGACACCGCGTAAAATAAAAGGCATCACTGTGGCCGGTAGGTCATATCCTTGGGCCAAGCCACACGCAGCAACGGCGCCACCATACTTCATCGATGCACAAATATTAGCTAAGGTATGGCTACCTGCAACGTCTACAGCACCAGCCCAACGCTCTTTAGCTAGCGGCCTACCCTTTTCAGTCAACTCATTACGGTCCATCACTTTGGTGGCACCTAAACTCAACAAATAATCTGTTTCTTCTGCTCGGCCACTTGAAGCCACTACGTTATATCCTAATTTAGCCAGCAAACTAATAGCAACACTCCCCACACCGCCAGCTGCGCCAGTGACTAAAATTTCACCCTTTTCTGGGGTTACCCCATGTTGTTCTAGAGCCATAACGCACAACATGGCTGTGTAACCTGCAGTACCAATAGTCATGGCTTGTTTAGCTGTAAATGCGCTAGGCAGTGGCACTAACCAATCACCTTTGACCCGAGCCATTTGGGCTAAACCTCCCCAATGGCCCTCACCGACACCAAACCCATTCAACACCACTTTTTCACCCACTTTAAAATCGGTGTGATCACTCTTTACTACGGTGCCAGCAAGGTCAATTCCAGGCACCATTGGAAAGCTTCGTACAACAGGGGATGCGCCAGTAATGGCTAGGCTATCTTTGTAATTGAGTGTGGAGTAGTCCACCTTAATCAACACATCACCCTCAGGTAGCTGCGCTTCTTCAATCTGGCCTAACCGGGCCGTGTAACCTGCTTCGTCTTTGTTGATTAATAGTGCTTGCATTATTGCTATCTCAGAGTAAATCAGCAAACAACCATACGCTGAAATTGTGCCGAAGCTATTAGCCTTTTGTCTATAATCCTTCACTTTCTTAAAAAGAACTAAGCTTCTATAAAAGGCAGTTAGATGTCCTTAGCTAAGCGTAAACCATCATAGATAGCTGCATGGGTGTTGCGTGCAGCCACTGCGTCGCCAATACGAAACAGCTGATACTGGCCCTGCAGATTGCGAAGACTGGTTTGAGGTAAACCTTCAATAAAGGCCTTTTGATCAAGCTCACCTTGGTTAGAAGCGTCTTCCTTTAAGTCAAAATAGAGGCCATCTAAGGGTAAAGTGCCATGATTAATCACTAGCTGATCCACCAGCCGAGTTTTGTTAATGCTGCCATAATCGCTACTTAACGTTACTTCAATTTGATCGCCCAAGCGGCGTGCCTTTTCAGCTCGGTAAGTCACCGTAAAGATAACATCCTTATCTTGTAGACTGCGCATATAAGGCACTAGATTCATGGCCATCACCTCAGGTGAGAAGCTTCGGTCAGGTGTCATGATTTCTACCCTAGCACCACTGTTAGCTAACAATTCTGCAGCCTGAAGTGCTGGGTGGTCGCCAGCATCGTCAAAAATCAGCACATTGCTACCAAGTTTGGCATCGCCAGAAAGAATATCCCAGCTCGACACTGCAAGTTCGTTACCCGAGATTAATACATCAGTATCAGGCATACCACCGGTGGCTACAATCACCACATCTGGGTCCAAGCTCTTAACATCATCCGCCTCGGCCCAGTGATTAAAGTGAAATTCCACATCTCGCTTCTGACACTGAGCCATCCGCCAATCAATAATAGACAACATTTCTGCGCGTCTTGGGGTTTGCGCGGTGAGGCGTATTTGCCCACCTGGCTCGGCTGCTGCCTCTAACACAATGACCTGGTGACCCCTTTCAGAAGCCACCCGAGCAGCCTCTAAGCCACCAGGTCCTGCGCCAATAATCACCACCTTTTTACGTATATCAGCCTTGGCAATGTCATGGGGCATTGTGAGTTCTCGACCAGTAGCCGCATTGTGAATACACAAAGCATCACCGGCTTGGTAAATACGATCTAAGCAATAGTTAGCCCCGACGCAAGGACGTATGTCTGCTTCTTTACCCTGCATGATTTTGCGCACCAAATGAGGATCAGCCATGTGTGCCCTTGTCATGCCCACCATGTCCAGTTTTCCTTCTGCTATGGCGTGGCGTGCTGTGGCAACATCGGGGATTTTAGCACCATGAAAAACAGGGAATCCTGTTGCCTCGCGCACAGAGCCAGCAAAATCTAGGTGGGGCGAGCTCTTCATGCCCATAATGGGTATCACATCGGTCAATGCTGCATCAGTGTTAATGCGCCCACGAATAACATTAAGAAAGTCGACTTGGCCCGTGTCACGCAGAATTTTAGAAATCTCTATACCCTCACTTGGATTAATACCTCCTGCGTAAGCTTCATCTGCAGTGTAACGAACGCCAACAATGAATTTTGAACCTACTCGGTCACGAATTGCCTGTAGCACTTGCAAGGTAAACCGAATGCGGTTGTTTAACGCGCCACCGTAAGGAGGCTCTAAGGTATTGGTTAAGGGCGACCAAAATTGATCCATTAAATGACCGTAGGCTTGCAGTTCAATACCATCTAATCCAGCAGCGTACATACGTTCAGCGGCATCAGCATAATCACGGATAATGCGGTCAATGTCCCAATCTTCCATTTTTTTAGGGAAGGCACGGTGAGCCGCTTCTCGGCGGTGTGAGGGAGACACAGCAGGTAGCCAATCGCCTTTATTCCAACCCGTTCGGCGACCAAGGTGAGTCAACTGTAACATCACTGCACAGCCATGCTCATGGCAAGCATCTGCCATATCTCTTACAAAGGGAACCACCTCATCTTTATAGGCCAATATGTTGTTAAATACTGGCGGACTGTCCCTAGAAACCGTGGCAGATCCAGCTGTCATGGTGAGTGCAACACCCGCCTTGGCACGTTCCAAATGATAAGCAAGGTAACGCTCCTTAGGCAACCCATCTTCAGGATAAGCCGGCTCATGGGAGGTCATCATAATGCGGTTTTTAAGGGTTAAGTGCTTTAGCTTGTAGGGCTGTAACAAGGGATCATTAGACGACATGGCTGTGTACCCAAAGAGAGACAAAAGGAGTTATCCAAAAACTTAATAGTATTCTTATCATTCATGCACCCATTGATGCAATAGGTTATACACTCAGGTATGGCGGCTATAAAAGCGCTGCATTTCAACTTGGCTGGGCTGCTGACCAGTAAATACTTCGCAATATTGAGCAATACGTGAGAGTCGCACCACCGAAGGTTCTTTTATGGCCATCGATATATAACCCACTTGGGTATAGAGCACCGTCATGGCCCTCACCTCCGCTTGAGCAGCCCCCAACCCGTGGCGCATAAACATCGATTTAATAGCCTCGAACCGTTGTTCATCTGCTATATCAAGATGCCTCTGCAGCTGTGGGTCTGTCCTTGCCCAATAACGAATGGCCTGATCCAGTTGAGAATCAAACAGATTGGCATTGTGCCAACAGTCCATCACATTGAGCATTGCCTCACACAAAGAACCGGCAAATAAATTAGCCTGGGCAATTAAATGACCCGTATTTTTTTCCTGCCAACGAATAACCAGCGCATCTAGCAAATCTACCCTATCTTTGAAGTGCCAGTAGAAGCTAGTGCGAGACACGTTCAAACGTCGAGCCAGAGTCATTACTTTTATCGCTTCTACACCTGCCTCAAGCAAAATTTTGTAGGCAGCATCAAGCCAAGCAGAGCGACCTGCATTAGGTTGCATAATAATCCTTTTATGTTGCGTATGACTAACTTGACATTAGTGTCGTTAATGTTGACACATATGTCAACTATGTTAATCTTCAAACAACGCATTACTACTTTTAAAGCCATATTAAAACTTGGAGACAACGGATGAACATCGCAGAAATACATATTTTCCAAAAACATCAAGCTATAGTCGATGGGCCTTATATCATGTCCACCATGACCCTCACATCCGTTGACGCCACCATCATTAAGGTCGTATCCGACACCGGGTTAGTTGGCTGGGGAGAAGTGTCCCCCCTTGGCCCTGTTTACCAACCCCAACATGCACTAGGTGCTCGGGCGGCTTTATGCCACCTAGCACCAGCATTAATAGGCAGCTCCTGCCTCCACCCATTGCTGTTGCAAAGGCGCATGAATGACCTATTAAATGGCCACAACTATGCCAAGGCAGCGATTGATTTTGCCATTATGGATTTAATGGGTAAACATTATAAAATGCGTGTATGTGACTTATTAGGTGGCGCCGAGCGTGAACGTTTACCAGCCTATTTTGCCATCAGCAAGGGCACCGCCGATGAAGTAGCTAGAAAGGCAAAGGATAAGGTAGACCAGGGCTACCAGCGCATACAGATTAAAAGTGGTGGACGCGACGTAGCAACGGACATAGAAGTCATTCATAAGGTTTGGGAAACCGTGGGCAAAAAAGTGAACCTAGTGGTAGATGCCAACCGCGGCATGACGGGTAGCCAAGCCTTGCAACTAAGTTTAGCCTGCAAAGACATTCCTTTTTTGTTTGAACAACCCTGCAATACTATGGAAGAGGTGGCTAACATTAGGCCGCAAATGGCTCACCCCATTGCCCTTGACGAAAACATTGAAAATATCAATGACATGCTACGAGCAATTTCCATGAACGTATGTGACGGATTTGGTTTAAAACTCACTCGTGTGGGTGGCCTTAACAATATGGCTACCATGAGAAATATTTGCGAAGCGCGTGGCCTACCCCATACCTGTGAAGACACTTGGGGGGGTGACATTTTATCTGCGGCCATTTTACATATGGGAGCCACAGTTAAGCCAACCATGCTCGAAGCTGTTTGGACAGCTGGCAACTACATCGAAGAAAGTTATGATCCAGAAAACACCATTCGTTGCAGTGACGGCTACTTCGATTTACCCAAAGGCTATGGTTTGGGTGTTAATCCCCAAGAGGACCGGATTGGCGAACTGTTATATTCATTTTAATAAGACCTATGCAGCGACCTGACTTAAGTGAAGATCAGGTCGCCAAGAAAACGTCCAGGTACCAAGGTAAAACCACCAGCAACTACCATGCCACCAATATAGAGCCCTATCATGTTGAGCTTGTGCTTTTTCACATCGCCAGCCTTGATGGCAAAGTAGGCCGATGGCACCGAATAAAGCACCAACACACTCAGCAAGTGAATGAACCCAAAGTGGTCAAACAGTGTAGGGCCTACTTGGGCCGACATAAACAAGGTAACCATGGCTGTAAACAACATCAGCACCATGTAGATACGACCTAGGAACTTATGCTGTGCCGTGCCCTTTTTGATTAGCATCATATAAGTAGCAATAATAAATGCTGGCCCAATGGTACTTAAGTGGACAAAGGACAAGAATTCATAACTGTTGTTTAGATTCATAATGCGCCTGTTGTTTTGCTAAATTAACTTTTCGTAGCGTTTGAGCACAACGCCTGCCATCATGGATATTAATGCCATAGCCCAAAAAACTTGGCCACTAATATGCTCATACAAACCTCCTACTAAGGTCATACTCATACCCATCAAAGCCCCTAGAGCAAGAGCATCATAAAAAGTTTGGGCAGAAGCTGTTAACTGGTCTGGTACTTTTTGGGTGATGTATTGAGTTATCGCTAAGTGAGTGGCTGCAAAGGTGAAGGCATGTAGTATTTGTACCGTAAAAAGCAGACCAACTTCAGTGGACCAGCCCAATGCAAGCCAACGTACAACACCAGCAATCACTGCCGTCCATAATAGGCCTTTAACACCAAGTTTCCTTAGCAACCAGATACCAACGGCAAACAGCACTACTTCGGCGGCCACACTTTGCGCCCACAACAGACCAATAGTCGATTCACTTATACCCGCCTCAATCCAATGCAAGGTGCCGATGGCGTAAAGGGCGCCATGGCTAGCTTGTAATAAAGAACCCACAGCAACCACTGCAACAAACCCAGGTAATTTAAACAACTCCAAAAAAGCCAATTTACGGCTTGTTTTAGCTTGCGGGCGGATATCTGGCAAAGATAAAGCAAACACGATGACAATGGCAGCAAGCACTAAAAGGAGTTGTGGGAATGCATCAATACTGTAGGCTGCAATGTAAAGCCCGCTTAGGGTAGAAGAGGCTATAAAAGCTATGGAACCCCATAGCCGCGCACTGCTGTAATTAAGCTTGCCCAGCCGAGAGGTGGCGATTGCTAATCCATCCACCATGGGAACTTGGCTAGTTTGTAAGGCGCCTACCACAAACCAGACCATAAGCATGGACCAAAAGGTTTCGAATTGCACAAATAAACCAAAGCCCAAAAACGCAAGTACTGACAACAATAGTATCCAACGTTTCTTATGGCCAGTAGCATCTGCCAAAATACCCACACCTAAACCAAAAAACACTTTGCTCACAAATGCAGAGCTAAGAATCAGCGCAGCCTCTTGGGCATCTAAACCCCGGCTTACCATCCAGTAAGGCAGAAATGGCAACACTAAACCAAAACAACAAAAGTACGCGAAGAAAAACCCTGAGAATACCGTTTGCCCGCGCAACTTAGTTAATGAAGTACTAGATGGCATAATCTATGAATTCCAATGTTCGGGACAAATCGTCCACTAACAGATTAAAACCAATCCCTGTTAAGGCTCTACTGTCAGTCGCCCCATCTGGTTTTTTGGGTGTTATATCTTCCATAATATGTCTCTGTTCCACTGGTAAAGTCCGCTGGTAAAATCACGCAGCGAAAGTGTAGCCGAAGACGGTGCAAAAGTCCTGTTAGCGGAATGTCTAGATTGTATTGTGTGGATGGCCTCTCCATAATGGGCTCCATCGCTTTTACGTGTGCACAGGCCCTTAATGCCCAACACTGTTTCTTCCACATTTCTGTACAACGCTCAACGGCTTAAAGTCTTATTTGCGGGCATTGCCAGCCTTATTTTAATGATTGGTATTGCGCGATTCGCCTACACGCCAATGTTGCCTCTAATGCAACAACAAGCAGGCCTTGGTATTGCTCAAGGGGGCTGGTTAGCAGCTTTTAATTACGCAGGCTATTTTTGTGGTGCTTTAATTGCTGCAAACATTAGTGATCTAGCTAAGAAAGACCGTCTGTACCGGCTAGGTTTATTAGTGGCTATAGTTACTACAGCGGGCTTAGGATTCACACTAAATTTTTGGTTATGGGGTTTGTTGAGGTTTTTGTCAGGCCTCAGTAGTGCGGCCGGATTATTGTTGGGATCTGGCTTAGTAATGCATTGGTTGCTACGTCATCAATTACGTTCTGAATTGGGAATTCATTTTATTGGCATGGGTGCTGGAATCTTTTTGACCGCACTTTTTGTATACCTAATTGCAGGCCAGATAAGCTGGCAACAGCATTGGTTTTGGCTTAGCGCATTAGGCTGTTTATTAGCGATCCCTGCGTGGTTTTGGTTACCTAAACCTGATACTAGTGGTTATACAGTGGGTGGCGAGAAAATGGTGGATCAACCACCATCACAGCAGTTTCTACAAACCTTTATGTTGGCCTATTTCTGTGCAGGTGTGGGTTACGCTGTTATTACCACTTTCATCGTTGCCCATGTAAACCAAATTACTGCAGACCATGACTATGGCTCAGTAACCTTCATGATCATTGGCCTAGCAGCTGCTCCGGCATGTATTGTTTGGGACCTTATCGCCCGTAAGCTTGGCAATTTAAACGCCTTACTGTTGGCCTTTGTTGTGCAGTTTACTGGCATGCTCATCCCCATTTTAAGCCCAGGTTTAATCTGGACCTTTATAGGTGCTGGCTTATTTGGTGGCACCTTTATTGGCATTGTAAGCCTAGTTCTTACCATGGCAGGACGATACTTCCCTACTCGCCCTGCAAAAATGATGGGTAAGATGACGTTATCCTATGGCTTAGCTCAGATGGCCGCTCCAGCAGCCGCAGGCGTTTTAGCTCAATGGTCTGGCAGCTACCATTTAAGTATTATCGTTTCCTGCGGCATCATGTTTGTAGGCTGTTGGTTAATCTACGGACTGCGCAACCATGAGTAAAATAATTAATTTTTCACTCAAAAAATCGAGTTAATAACGCCAACCAACGCCACCTTTGTCACCACCCCTAGCCCAGCACTAACCATCCCGCCACAGCAATCATTAAGGTACCTGCAATACGGTTCATCAGGCGGACGTTGCCACTCTTTTGTAACACCTTACTCAGGCTTTTTCCACCAAGGGCGTACACCAAAAGGGATAGTGCTTCTAGGGTTAGAATTACACTTAATAGAATAACCATTTGATTTACCAAGGGGCGTGATGGTTCTATAAACGGTGGCAACAACGCGATAAAAAAAGCCCAACCTTTAGGGTTGGCAACGGCGGTGATAAATCCTTGGCTGGCTAGTTGCCTACGTCCCGTTGTTTTAGGAGCACCGTTAAGGTCTATGGCCATTTTGCCTCGTGAACGCCACAGCTGAATACCCAAATAAAATAGGTAACCCCCACCCGCAATTTTTAGCACCACAAAAAGTGCTGGGTACTGGACAATAAGTGCAGCCACCCCTAAAACCACTAGCACAGCCAGTAGACCTACACCTATGAGCTCACCCAACATCATCCACATAGTGCGGCGTATACCAACAGTCATGCCGAGGGTCAGCGCCAAGGTCATGCACATTCCCGGGGTCACGGATACAAAAAAGAAGGTGGGTATTAAGGCTAAGAGTAATGCTGCACTCATTGATTTCGTCCATTGAATCGAATCTACGCGCGGATAGTGCATGGGGTTGGAATCTGTGTCAATGGATGCGTCCAACCTAAGACACGGATAGACAAATCAGTTACCATCAGCCCTCACGTTACTGCATGACTCTATATAGAGCGCCAGCCCAAATTAAGGTTTATTTAATGCTTCAAGTGCACCAATTTTTTAAGCAATTGTTTGACGAAGTTATTGCGGTTTCGTGGCCTCTTTTTAAGCTTATGGTGCCAATAATTTTAATTGTTAAAGTACTAGAAGAAGTTGGTGGTATAGCACTTTTAGGTCAGTGGTTAGGCCCACTTATGGCCCTTGTAGGACTACCCCAAGAAATGGGTTTAGTGTGGGCAGCCACCATTGCTACAAATATTTATGGCGGCATGATAGTACTTTACTCGTTTGCTGGTGAAAGCAATTTAACCGTGGCACAAATGACCGTTTTGAGCGGCCTCTTGTTAATGGCTCATGGACTGCCCATTGAGGTTCGTATTGCTCAACTAGCTGGTATGAGAATGCGAGCAGCTATTATTACACGTATGTTTGGCGCCTTTGCTTTTGCCTGGTTATTACATGTGTTCTACGATCAAACTCAATGGTTGCAGGAACCTGCGCAAATGGTGTGGCAACCAGAACCTATTGCCGATGGATTAAATTATTGGTTATTGAGCCAATTAAAAGCCTTAGCCATGATTCAAATCATCATTATTGTGTTGCTCACCTTTTTAAAAATCCTGCGTGTTATTGGTGTAGAAAAAATTATCCAATGGCTACTGCACCCAATACTTAAATTAATGGGCATTGGCAAAGAAGCCACCACGATTACCTTAGTGGGTATTACCCTAGGGCTATCTTTTGGTGGCGGATTATTGATTAAGGAGGCCCATGCAGGGCATGTATCTAAAAAGGACGTTTTTTCTTCTCTAGTGCTACTTGGCTTCTGTCACAGCCTTATTGAAGACACGTTATTAGTGGTTTTATTAGGTGCTCATCTTTCTGGTGTACTCTGGTTCCGTTTAGTGTTCGCATTTATCTTCACCAGCGCCATGAGTTACTGGCTCACTAAGGTAAGCCCTGAGTTCCAACACAAACATTTAATGAGACCATAGACAGTAAAGCACATGTTAAAAATATCCAACCGCATCATCATTCCAGACCACGAAATTGAGCAGCAGTTTATTCGCTCGCAGGGTGCAGGTGGTCAACATGTCAACAAAACCTCTACTGCAGTACATTTGTTTTTTGACATCCGTGCCTCAGCATCTTTACCAGCCTACGTAAAACAGAAACTACTTAATACCTCAGACCATCGTATCAGCGCCTCAGGCAAGATCATTATTAAATCCCAAGCCAGTCGCAGCCAGGACGCTAATCGTCAGACAGCGCTAGCGCAGTTAGTCGAGGTGATCCAAGCAGCCATGGTGCAAGAAAAACGCCGCATAGCCACCAAACCCACCAAAGGTTCTAAAACCAGGCGCTTAGATACTAAAACCCAAAAGGGCCACACTAAAAAATTACGCTCAAAAGTCGATGGGGTCTGAGACCACACGGTAATCCCCAGGCGCCAAATCGGCGGGGAGTTTAATATGACCTATTTGAGTACGGTGGATGCTCAGCACTGGGTTACGAAAGTGGCCAAACATACGCTTAATTTGGTGGTAGCGCCCTTGCTTTAATATCACTTTGGCTGTTGTATCAGTGGTAATGTTTAGTTGTGCTGGTGCTGTAGTCAAATCCTCAAAGGCAAAATAAATACCCCTAGTAAAGCCATCCACTTGCTCTTGGGTAATTGGGTTAGCTACTGTAACCGAATAATGCTTAGGGAGTTTTGTGTCTGGTTGAGTAATTTGACGAGACCATTGCCCATCGTTGGTTAACAGTAACAAGCCAGTACTTTGCAGATCTAAGCGCCCTGCAATGTGCAAGCCACTGTACTTTGATGGCAGAATATCCAACGCCGTAGTGTGTTTATCATCTTGGGTGGCACTGACAACACCCACAGGTTTATATAGCATTAGGTAGATGGGCATTTGATGCCTTAGGACCTTGCCCTCAACCTCTAGTTTCGAAAACTGCCCAATGATCTGTTCACCTTGGTAGCAAATAACGTCATCTAGGCTGACTAAACCACGGGCCAGCAACAGCTGAACTTGGCGTTTTTTATAGCCCAGTTGTTGGCTAATAAACTTATCTAGACGGGCTGCGTAGGAAACCATAGATTTAATCCTACCCAGCTACCAAGAGCCACTCACTAGGAAGCTTTTATAAGCTATGAGTTTCTTTTTACCAGCATCTTGGGCACCTGGAAGTTTCACATTCAGTGGTGATGGCATCTTTTTAGGTGCCTTAACAAACCAATCTACGGCTAGTTTTCCTCGTTGTATGTGCGCTTTTTCTGTGACCATCTGAGACATTTTTTGGCTCGCCAAACTATCGTTTTCTAAGAGTAAGAAATCACCTTGATATTGCACAGCTGCTAAGGTTTTTTTGGCTTTCGCTAAAGGCTTTTGCATCATCCACGGTTCAATTTGAGCATTTTTCCCAGTCCGCTTAACCAATACAGGGAACAGGGGTGCCATAAAATCGATCATCCATCCATCGACTTCAATCCACCAGTGGTGTTGGCTATCACTACTTTGTAAGTGCCCACCTTGATATTCTCCAAAGGCCAGAATCTTAGCCTGCAAACCAAGGTGATAGACTGAAGCACCAACAATAGGCTGGGCTGCCATGCCGAAGTGACGTTTTAGAATTTGTGCACCATACACACTAAACAGCATACTAGCTTCATGACTATTTACCGAATCGGCAATTAATAGAGAGTGAATTGTTGAATAGATACGGCGATAATTGGCAAGAGAAATAAGCATATATGAGATCTAAAAAAGTAAAATAAAAGCCTATCTGCTAGCATTGTAGCTTTCGTTAACAAGCATGGGCCTAAAGCCTATTAGGCTAAACTAGGTGCCTATTGAAGCATGTGCTTGATAGAGTTTTTCCACATGACTGCGGATGCGTAGTGCCAACTCTGGGCGATCTAAATCATTTTCTGCAATAAACAAAATTTGCCGATCTATCTGTGGTGTTAAACGGCCACTCCCTCGTTCTTCAGCAAGTCTTGATCTAAGAGAACTAGCTAAGGCGTTTGCCACCGGCATAATAATAGGTGATGGGAAAAGTTTAGGAATATTATCATGAATCGCAAACACAACATCCAGGCCCGTTTTCATGGCAGTGTCGTTACTTGAAGAGGCGTTATAAGGCACCAGCAATATATGCCCTTCTCTAGTCATTAAGTGTGACATGATTGTGTCATCAGTCTGATTTATACCAATAACGTCTGCCTCATCAATGGTAAAACCAGCAACCGTAATCTGAGTAAACATTTTGTCACGGATCTCAGACCAATAAGGCCTAACTGGAGTCACTTTAGTAAACATACTAGGGAACCTTTTCTTTAAATCTATCTATCAGTATATCAAACCATGTAGTCGATTTATCTTACTTTTATGGTGAGTTGTTAGATGGTTAATTAAACCATAGAAAGTAAAGTTCATAATAGCAATATGAATCAACAAGGCTAACCTTTTCGACCATTATTAGGCTAAATACAAGTAACCTTAATCGTTGCTCCACCCACTTATAGACTTCACTTCTAAGAAATCTTCTAAACCCCAAACACCACCTTCGCGGCCATTGCCTGATTGTTTATAACCACCAAATGGAGAACCAGAAGCCCTAAAAGTACCGTTCATTTCCACCATGCCAGAGCGTAAACGGCGAGCAATGCGATTTGCCTTGGCGCTGTCTTGAGTTTGGATATAATTGGTTAACCCGTAAAGTGTGTCATTGGCCATGGCAATGGCTTGTTCTTCTGTGTCAAAGGGGATCATACATAAAACTGGACCAAACACTTCTTCCCGGGCAATTTGCATGTCGTTATTTACGTCAGCAAAAATGGTTGGTTTAACAAAATAGCCCGTCTCTAAACCTTCCGGCTTGCCAAGGCCACCTATGATCACGCGAGCACCTTCGTCAATACCTACTTTAATAAGCGCTTGTATTTTGTTGTACTGCAACTCAGATACAACAGGCCCAATGTGACGGCCATGATCGGCGGCCCTGCCCACTTGCACCTTTGCAGCTGCAGCTATGGCTGTGGCCACGGCTTGTTGATAAACGCTGCGCTCCACCAGCATTCGTGTTGGCGCATTGCAGGATTGCCCCGTGTTGTTAAAGCAATGATAAATGCCACGTGAAATGGCTTTTTCGTCAGCATCGGCAAACACAATGTTAGCGCCTTTGCCTCCCAACTCCAGAGACACCCGTTTAACCGTATCTGCCGCATTTTTAGAAATAAGGGCTCCCGCTCTAGTGGAGCCAGTAAAAGAAACCATATCAACATCAGGGTGACTAGTTAGTTGCGAGCCAACACCTACACCATCGCCATTTACCATATTGAATACGCCTGCAGGTATTCCCGCTTGGTGGATCATATCGGCAAATATTAAACTCGATAATGGCGCAATCTCAGAGGGTTTAAGCACCATGGTACAACCAGCAGCCATAGCCGCAATGGCTTTTAGGCTTACTTGGTTCATGGGCCAGTTCCAGGGTGTGATTAATGCACACACACCAATGGCTTCATAAATGATTCTATCATTAGGTGCATGCTCGTTTAACGTACGTTCAAACTCAAATTTTTCTAGCTCTCTAATTAAGCCTTTGGTGTGGCCTGACCCTGATCCCGCTTGAGAGGTTAGGGCCATGTCAATGGGCGCTCCCATCTCCTGACTGATGGCATGGCCCATTTCTTCATTGCGGGTTTGATATATTTCCAAAAACTTCTTTAGTAGCGCTAGCCGTTGTGCCTTTGGGGTTTGGCTCCAGCTATCAAAAGCGGCTTTGGCTGCAGCTACAGCAGCATCTGTATCGGCTTGGTCTCCAATTGAAATGACAGCACACACCTGCTCTGTGGACGGATCTATCACGTCCATTTCACTACCGGACAATGGCGCAACCCAAGCACCATTGATGTAAAACTTTTTAGTATCAATCATAAAGCTATGTCTCTATAAATCTAATTAACGGGACCATTTAGCGACGTTTTGCGGCCTGTAGTCTTCGAGTAGTTTCAGTAATTCTGAAGGGTCGTGATGCACAATTAACAACTCTAAGTGCTGGGGCTTAATAAAACCAGCTAAAACTGCTTGGTCAAAAAAAACCAACAATGCATCATAATAGCCATTAATATTGAGTAAACCAATAGGTTTTTGGTGGAATCCCAATTGTGCCCAAGTTAGTACTTCTGTTAGTTCTTCTAGGGTACCAAAACCTCCAGGCAAGGCAATACAAGCACCCGCCAATTCAAACATCATGGCTTTTCTGGTATGCATTGAATCCACCACATGTAATTCTGTCAAACCCTCGTGTGAAACCTTATGGGCAAACGACTGAGGGATTACGCCAATCACCTTTTGCCCACCAGCCAATACTGCGTCAGCTACCTGGCCCATGAGGCCCACCTGAGCACCACCATAAATCAATCCCATAGACTTGCTACTGATTGCTTCCCCTAATGCCTTTGCAGATTGCATAAACAAAGGATTTTCACCCGGGCTAGAACCACAAAAAACGCACACGTCTTGCATCTATATTCACCTTTTTACCATAATGATATGTGATTAATTTATAAGATTATTATTGAATTGAAAATAATAAAATGAGTAGCCACGAATAGACAAGGCACCACTATGCCAAAAATCAACTATGATGTCTGTATTGTGGATGCAGGTGCCGCCAATACATTGGGTCTAGGGGACGGCACTAAAACGCCTAGCGCCAAAGCTATGCCTTCTACCTATTGGCATTTGATGCTAAAAGGAAGAGAATAGTCAGCAAATCCTATTCAGTAGTGTACGTTCATGAAATCACAACCACCCTACTACATTTTAGTAACTGGTTTACCTGCCAGCGGTAAATCTACTTTAGCGAAGCAGCTACAAGATAAGCTCGATTGGCCAATGATGGATAAAGACACCATCTTAGAAGCAATGAATGTTGCGTCTCGCGCCACTAGTGCAGAGCAGCGTCGTCAGATTAGTAGCACTGCTGACCAAGTTTTTGTGGCCTTAGCCAAGCAATTAGGCTGCGGTATTTTATGCACTTTTTGGAACCACCCAGCATCCACTACCACCCCAGGCACTGATGCCCTTTGGTTGCGCACTCACTCCAGCCGTGTGATTGAAATCTATTGCCACTGCCCAGCAGAAACGTCATACGAACGCATTCAAATTCGCCAACAAAAACAAGGGACATCTGAATCGAACCGCACAAATTTAGGTTATGACCTGCTGTCTGAATACAAAGCCGAAGCCAGCCTTGGGCCACTAAATTTAGGCCAACTTATTATCGTTAAAACAGACCAGCCAGTAAAAATTGAGCTCTTGATTAGTCAAATCCAAACCCTATTAAAAAATCCAGCGCAATAACCATACAGTCAAACACCTAGTACCATCGCTTTGCAGCAGTGCTGCACTGGGTGAATGGCTCGAAGATAAATGGCATGGCCAAATGGGCCCACAAACTCACTAACGATTTGACTAAACATGCCGTCTAGTCCACTAACAGCAGTGGGTCTAAATGGGTTTTTTGCCAAGTGACGCCCCAGTGTAAATGTGGCCCCGTAGCGCGGCCAGTTTGGCCTACTTGACCCAGCACTTGTCCTTGCTTAACAACTTGCCCTAAACTTACTTCTATGTGTTGCATGTGCGCGTATACGCTTGTTACACCTAACCCATGATCCAACATAATGGTTTTACCCGTATAAAACATTTGCTCATGCACTAGGGCCACCTGGCCAGCCAAAGGCGCAATGATATTAGTGCCTTCAGCCGCAGCAATATCCACACCATTATGCGGGTTCTTTGGAACACCATTAAGAATACGTCGTGAACCAAAAACCCCACTTATCCTGCCTTCAACGGGTTGTATCCATTGTTGGCCTAACCAATGTGCTTGGCTGTGGCTTTGCCTAACCTCGCCAATCTGTTGGTTGTCTGAGCGGATACGTTGAGTAGATTCAGCATTAGGTGTGACTTTTTTGCTGGGCAATCCATCAATTTTTTGTTCTAAATAACTGCGTTGTTTAACAAACAGAGGGGTTTCGGTGCGAATGTTATTCAGCCTAGTCGCCAAGGTGACCCCCGGAGCAGCATTGCGGCCTAAACCAAATACATACAAGCCAGTATCTGACACCTGTACTTGCACACCATCAAGCCATACATCTGTGCCAGACTCAACTTGACCAATGACCAACTCACCTTGCTGGTAATCCGATGCAGTAGAGATACCACTCACAGCTAACACCACCACCATTATGGCCAAGCGATAGGTTATATATTTTGACTTAAGCGTTAACAAGCTGCGGTGACAGAAATTTCAACCAACAAAGCAGGCCGAGCCATAGCGGCTTGAACGCAGGCTCTTGCAGGCGCATGGCCTGATGGCACCCACGCATTCCATACCAGGTTCATGGCAGCAAAATCGTCCATAGATTTTAAATAGATAGTGGCCGTCAACATACGCGTAGAGTCCGACCCTACGCTGACTAACAACTCATCTACTTTGGCTAGCATGGTCTGAGTCTGTTGGGTAATATCTGTTTCGGCATCAGCAGCAACCTGACCACACAGATAAGCTACATTATTGTGTACCACCACTTTACTGGTGCGTTCATTGGTTTGGTGACGACCTATGTTCATAATCGTGTTCTCAAAAGCTTAATAATAAAACCAAAATCTATCTTTAAGCAAATGTAAATCAAACTTTTTGCAATACTGAAGAAGTTTATTGACCCTATCCATAGACCATGTCATGGTCTGGCCCATTGTTATTGCCACTGCACTGGAAACGTCACAATGTCACATTTATTTAGCCCTCTAACGATCAAAGACATCACCTTACGTAATCGTATTGGAGTGGCGCCTATGTGCCAATATCAATCCGTTGATGGTGCTGCCCAAGCTTGGCACATGTCACAACTCGGCTCTAAAGCTGTAGGTGGCGCAGGACTTGTGATTACCGAAGCCACTGCCGTGTTACCAGAAGGCCGCATTACTCCTTCGTGTATGGGCCTGTGGAACGATATTCAAGTTGAAGCTATAAAACCCATTACCGCCTTCATTAAAAGTCAAGGTGCCGTGCCTGGCGTTCAACTTGCCCATGCTGGCCGCAAAGGTAGCAGTGCACAGCCTTGGTTAGGCGGGCAACAACTTACGGATGCTGAAGGCGGTTGGGGTACCATAGGGCCAACAGATCAGCCGTTTGATGATGATGGCACTCGCTTATGGAAAGCGCCAAAAAAAATGCAGCAAGACGACATAGGGCAGATACAAGACGCCTTTGTGGCTGCTGCTAAACGGGCACTAAAGGCGGGTTATGAATTTCTCGAAATCCACTGTGCACACGGTTATTTATTGCATAGTTTTTTGTCGCCACTGGTAAATACGCGCACTGATGCTTATGGTGGCGACCTCAAATGCCGTGCCCGTATGCTGCTTGAAACTACGGAAAAAGTTCGTGCTGCTTGGCCCCAAGGGTTGCCTTTAGCGGTGCGGCTATCCATAACCGACTGGGTAGAAGGTGGGCTAACTGTTGAAGACAACATCCAGGTGGCTACATGGCTCAAAGCATTAGGCGTAGACCTGGTTGACTGTAGCTCTGGTGGAGCCACGCCCGCAGCCCGAGGTTCCATTAATGGTGGTATCGCTCAACAAGTGGGCATGGCCGCAGACCTACGCCAAGGTTCTGGTTTAATGAGCATGGCAGTTGGGGAAATCACCCAAGCACAGCAAGCTGAAGGCATTATTGCTAGCGGCCAAGCCGACATTGTTCTGTTGGCCAGAGCAATGCTCCATGATCCATATTGGCCTACCCACGCAGCAAAGGAACTAGGTGTTGAAATGCCTCAAGTTATGCCGCCACTGCATCAGTTTTTTATAGGCCGTTAGTAGCGTCAGTTAGTAAGGTTATATTTAGGCCCTCAGAATTGGCCGCGTTAAACACGTAGGGCCGCCCTCGCAAGCAATACACAAGGCATCACCGGTAAAGGTTTTTACCTCGCAACCAGATGCCTCCATAACCGCCTTCGTGCCTGGAAAACCTTCAATCATAATACACTTTAAGGGTGCCGTAGGAAGCACGTTAAGGTTAAGACCACTACTCGCTATAAATTCATCATTGGGTGCTTCTATCAACTCGATTCCCATGGCCTGCATCAACTGATAGAGGGCTGTAGGTACCAAAGGGGTGTGAATTAAAGCTAACTTTGGAGCTAAAGGTGAGATCACCGACATCAAGTGCAAACAGGCTTCTGCACCTTGCCAAACCGGCAAATCAAACCCTAGCACGCTAACCCCATGAGAGTTCAACATGGCATTAAGTTGATCTATACCAGCTTGGTTAGAACGAAATCCTCGCCCCACCACCAGGGTGTTGTGGTCTAACCAAATACAATCACCTCCTTCGATCTGGCCCTCGCCTTTCACACGCCCTAAAATAGGTATGCCAGCATTTATATAAGCCTGCTCATGCAGCGCAGGCTCTGCCTTACGCAACGGTTTACCCATATTAAGGATAATAGCGCCATGATCACTCATGAGTGAAGGGTCATAGGTAAACATAGCATCTGATAAACCATCGTTATGGTCTTCAATATTTATAATTTCTGTTCCACAGGCCTCCACTAATTTACGAAAAAGGTGATATTGTTCCTGCGCTTTAGCGCCATTAAAAGTTGGGCCGTAGTGCCATTGCTGAGGGTCGGCGTGTAACAAACTCTCGCGCGGTGCCCGCATCAACACACGTTGAAGAGGCAGAGACATGGACTGGCAACCAAAGCTGGACATGGGAGATTTCCTTGTGGTGACTGTTTAGTAATTGTGTAACAACTGCACTGACATAATTAACATGGTATTAAACGATCGTTCAGTTAATGCGATGCTACAAACATGCTGTGATGAAGTAAAGCCCGTCACGATTAAATCGCCCTGTTCTACTCAACTTGATCCACAACTACCCATCGTTATACTAAGGTTGACTAACCACTATGGCTTACATACTATTGAACAGTCGTACAATAATAAGAAAAACGCGAAGGTCATGTTAATGCCCACGGAACCCCAAGCCCATAATGCCCTAGAGGTTGAAAACTTACATAAATCTTTTGGTGCTAATGACGTGCTCAAAGGCATTTCGATGTGTGCCAAAGATGGCGAAGTGTGGTCCATTATTGGCTCCAGCGGTTCCGGTAAATCTACCTTCTTACGTTGTTTAAATTTGTTAGAACTGCCAAGCCAAGGCCATATCTCACTGGCTGGTGAAGCCATTGAATTTAAAAGAAATTTACAAGGACATATATTACGCCCTACCCGTCAAAAACAAATCCAACGTCTAAGAACTAATATGGGCATGGTGTTTCAAAGCTTTAATTTGTGGCAACACCAAACTGTACTTAAAAATATCATTGAAGCACCTATTCACGTTTTAGGAATAGACAAGGCCCAAGCTATAGATGAAGCTGAGCGCTTGCTAAATCGTGTGGGTTTGTGGGATAAACGAGATGCATATCCAATGCACTTGTCCGGCGGCCAACAACAGCGTGCGGCTATTGCTCGCGCTTTAGCTATGCAACCGAAGATGATGCTGTTTGATGAACCCACCTCTGCTCTAGATCCAGAATTGGTAGGTGAAGTGTTAAAAGTGATACGCGGCATTGCCGAAGAGGGTAGAACCATGATTATGGTGACCCACGAAATGCGCTTTGCACGAGATGTATCGAATCAAATCATGTTTTTGCATGAGGGCTGTATAGAAGAACAAGGTAGCCCACAAAAAGTATTTTATGAATCTGAAAGTGCTCGTTGCCGAGCCTTTCTAAGCAGTGTGAACTAAAAGGTTCAAGCAATTTAATAAAAATAAGGAAAACTGACTATGAAGAAAATTAAAAACCTCCTATTAGGCTCTGCAGCCTCGTTAATATTAGTGGCCGGCGTTAGCCAAGCGGAAGTGCGTATTGGTATCGACCCCGCACCTTACCTTCCCTTTTCAGCAGAAAGCGCCTCTGGACAACTCGAAGGCTGGGAAATTCAGATTGCCGACGCTATTTGTGCGGCCATGAATGAAGACTGCGTATGGGTGAAGACGGCGTGGGATGGCCTTATTCCTGCACTAACCTCCAACAAAATCGATGCTATTATCAATTCCATGTCGATTACCGAAGAACGCATGAAGACCATTGATTTCTCAGACAAGTACTACAATACGCCAGCGGTTATTGTTGCACCTAAAGACTCAAATATTAGCGCAGATGCTGCCAGCGTTGAGGGTATGTTTGTTGGTGTTCAGGTAGCTACTACACATGCAAACTACGTTGAGGCTCACATGACTGGTGCTACCATTAAGTCTTACCAGAACTTTGATGAGCACAACCAAGACTTGTTCTCTGGCCGCCTAGATGCAGTAATCGGCGACAGCATGGCTATGCAACCATTCTTAGAATCTACCGAAGGCCAATGTTGCGAAATTAAAGGTGACTTACATGATATAGCCATCTTTGGACCTGGTGTGGGTGTTGGCTTACGTAAGGGTTCCGATCTTAAAGCCAAAATTAACGCAGCTATTACTCAAATTCGGTCCGACGGCACCTTTGATAAGATCTCGGCACCTTACTTTAGCTTCGACATCTATGGCGGCTAACGTTTAGCGTTCCTTGTCATCCTGAGTGTAGTCGAAGGATCTTAGATCTCTCGGCTACGTTCTAGATGGCATCCACTTATCTTTGGCCATTATTTTTAACCTAAAGGACGCTCTTGGACGCATTTCTAGCATTCCTCAACATACTCAAGTTTTCAGATATGGGCTGGGGTGACAACCTGTTTTATGGTTTGTTAGCTACTCTACAAATCGCCTTTGGGGCTTACTTCTTAGGCACCGCCATAGGCTTTTCTGGCGCATTAGGCAAAATAAACGGCGGTCCAGTTGCCCGTTTTTTACTCGGTACTTACACCACCTTGGTACGTGCAGTGCCAGAGCTGGTACTTATTTTATTACTTTATTACGCAGGCAGTGCCCTACTAAACCAGCTACTCATGAGTTTGGGATACAAGCCCATTGACATCAGTGGTTTAGTTGCAGGTATTGTTGTTTTGGGTGTGGTTCAAGGTGCTTATTCCACAGAAGTGATCCGTGGTGCATTACAAGCCATACCTAGGGGCCAATTAGAAGCTGGGCGAGCTTTTGGCATGTCTAGGTTCACCTTGTTTAGACGGATTACCATCCCAGCCATGATCCCCCTGGCGTTGCCAGGCATGTCTAACCTGTGGTTAATCGTCACCAAAGACACAGCATTATTAGCCGTTGTTGGATTCCAAGAACTCACCCTAACTACCCGTGTAGCTGCAGGTACTACTCGTTATTATTTGGAGTTCTTTTTAATAGCTGCGGCCATTTATTTAACCGTCACACTTATTTCCAACCTTGGATTTCAGTGGTTAGAACGCCGTTCAACTCGTGGCATGACTAGCTTAGGGCATTAACATGGAATGGTACTGGGTAGGCGAATACGCTCCTAAATTACTTGCCGGCACATGGCTCACTATACAGTTACTAGTGATGGCCATATTTTTTGGCATGCTGCTTGCTATCCCCCTTGGTTTGGTGCAGGTAACTGGGCCACGGATTTTATCTCTGCCAGCGAAAGCCTTTTGCACCGCCTTTCGTGGCACTCCCCTACTCATTCAACTGTGGTTGCTTTACTATGGCCTTGGCTCCATCTTCCCTTATATAGATGGCATACGCACGAGCTTTTTTTGGCCTTATTTGCGCGATGCGTTCCCCTATGCCGTGGTTGCTTTTACACTAAGTGTGGCAGCCTACGAAGGTGAAATTATGCGCGGGGCATTTAAAAACGTACCCAAGGGCGAACTAGAAGCAGGCATTGCTAGTGGCATGAGCCGTTTTCAATTACTACGCCGAATATGGCTACCACGAGCGCTACAGAATGTATTTCCCACCCTTGCAGGGGAAATGGTGCTCACCCTTAAAGCCACACCCTTGGCGGCTACTATTACCGTGTATGAAATTTTTGGTGTTGGCACCATCATCCGTCAAGAAACCTACCGTATCTATGAGCCACTACTGCTTATTGCTGGTGTTTATATTTGCCTCACCGGCGTTATTGTTCTGCTATTCCATTGGTTAGAAGGCCGAGTGCCTAAGGCTTCTGGGTAATAGATTTCAGGGTAAAACCGTTCCATCAGGTAGATGTTTTGTCGGTCTCTACACTTGCATTGAGTAAGGCATTGCCGTACCCTTGGATTTATGCAATGGACTATGCAAACAATAATTGAGCTTCCTGAATTTCTTCGTGAAGCTCGCAGATTAATGGACGACTCTGCAATTGATGACCTAAAGATATTTTTGTCATCACACCCTTATGCTGGGGATTTGCTTACAGGCACTGGTGGTGTTCGAAAACTTCGTTGGCGGGCAAGTGCCGACAAAGGAAAAAGTGGTGGTGTCCGAGTAATCTATTTTTCTACCATCAAAATTCACCTCTTTTATTGCTTTCGGTCTATAGCAAGAGCACCAAAGATAACTTGTCGAAAAAGCAATTAAATAGCCTCAAAAAAATCACACAAAAGATCAGATCGATAAGGTCACCATCATGACAAAAGATACCTTCTCCAGTATTCACAAAGGCTTAGAAGAAGCCCTAGCCTACATAGAGGGCAAGCCAGTTCCGGTACGAGAAACTAAAATAAAAGTGCCAGAATCAATTGATGTCCAGCAATTAAGAGCCGTGTCAGGCCTAACACAAAAAGCATTCGCACAGCGCTATGGCTTCACTTTAGGAGCGGTGCGTGATTGGGAACAGGGGCGTCGCACACCTGAACGATCTGCTAGAATATTATTGCGTGTAATTGAGCAGGCCCCCAGTGTAGTTGAACGTGCCCTAACCACCTAAGCCAAGGCTAAGGTACGATCTAACCACTGATTCAAAATGGTTTGCCACAGTTCAGAACTTTGGTGCTTGCCGTTAAGGCTCCAATCCAACCAAAGGCCGTCTGCTAATGCACTGTATTCAATCGCTAACACGCGAAGATCAACCTTACTGTTAGGTAAGGATTTAGCGAGCACTTCTATAAGATAAGATTGCAGCCTTTCATTAATGCGGTCATGAGTGGCCCTCATCACTTTAGAATCAATGGTTTTAGACCAAAACACTACCCAAGCTCGCAACTGATCTGGGCACATAATATCTTCCTCAAAGGCACAAGATACAAGGGTTTTGATGGGTGAATCTTGGTTCTGCGTATCGGCCTCTATACGTGTCCTTAAGGTTTGATGGTAACGCCGAGAACTTTCTTCATAGGCTGCAGCCACCAGCTCCTCTTGGCTGGAAAAGTGATGATTGAGTAACCCCACTGAAACCTGAGCTTGGGCACAAATTTTGCGTGATGATAAACCACTCGCACCCTCACTCATTAAGCATATCAGTGTCGCTTCAATGAGCTGAATTCGCCTTTCAGGGGGGGATAAACGATCTGATTTTTTCTTCAAAGCAGTTCCAAAACAGGCAAAATAGTTAATCTTAATTGTCGGCTTTATTTGACTATTGAGCAAGTGCTCAATATTATTGGACGATCGTTCAATAGCGAAGTTTACGCTGCCAAGGTGACTATGCAATTTTCCCAATTAACTAATCGTATCAACGGCGAAGGCGCAGCTGCATGGGACCTTCATGAAGTTGCTATAAAAGCTGCCGCGGCAGGTAAAGATGTGATTGTACTAAGTGTAGGCGATCCAGATTTTGCCACACCTACAGCCATCACCCAAGCTGCGATTGAAGCCCTGGAGTCAGGAGACACTCACTATCAACTGGTAGCGGGACGTCCTGAGGTTAGGCAAGTTATCGCCGAGCAGTTCCGATCAACCCACACCCCAGACATAAGCGCAGACAACGTCATCCTTTTTGCTGGTGCTCAAAATGCGTTATTTGCTGCCAGCTTATGCTTATTAGATCCCGGTGACGAAATACTGGCCTTAGACCCAATGTATGTCACCTACGAAGCCACCTTAGGCGCATCCGGTGCTAACTTAATACCGGTACCTATGCATGCCGATGGTGGCTTTCGGTTTAATGCCCAAGCTACTCGTGAAGCCATCACACCTAAAACCAGAGCCATACTTATTACTAATCCTAACAACCCTACAGGGGTGATGATGTCTAACGATGAGGTTGAGTTAATTTGCGATCTTGCCATAGAACATGATCTCTGGGTCATTGCCGATGAGGTATACGATCAATTGATATTTGAAGGTGAACATATCAGTATCGCCCACCATCCTGGTATGTTTGAGCGTACTGTTACTCTAAACAGCCTATCAAAAACCTATGCTATGACAGGCTGGCGTGTAGGTTGGGCTATTGGGCCAACGGCACTTGTTGAACATTTTTCCAACTTGGGCCTGTGTATGTTGTATGGTTTAGCCGGATTTTCCCAAGCCGCTGCCTACACTGCGTTAACACAATCACAAGCTGAAAGTGAGCACATTAGGGTGACCTTTAAACAACGTCGAGATTTGGTCTTTGCTGAACTTAAGAATATTAAAGCCACTCCAATTCTTAAACCGAGCGCAGGCATGTTTATCATGATGGATGTGCGTGCCTTAGGCATGAACGGCCTTGAATTTGCCAACGCACTTTATAATGCCACCGGCGTTGCTGTTCTCGATGCCGGCGCTTTTGGTAAAACCTCATTCGGTTGGGTGCGCATTTCATTTACCGTTGATGAGGCCTTATTGTTGCAAGCCTGTAAGCGCATTCGTGGTTTTATTGATCAATGTCAGCAGGCCAACTCATGAGCAACATACCAGCCATAACCAAGGGCCAACAGCTCATTGAGTTGCTGGAAGCTTATGGTGTCGATACTGTATTTGGTATCCCTGGTGTGCACACCTTGGAGCTTTACCGAGGTTTAGCCGCCTCCAACATTCAACACATTACGCCCCGCCATGAGCAAGGTGCAGGATTTATGGCCGATGGCTACGCTCGAATCACAGCAAAACCGGGCGTCTGTTTTGTCATCACTGGGCCCGGCCTCACCAACATTGCTACGGCCATGGGCCAAGCCCTTGGGGATAGTATCCCCATGCTCGTCATCTCTACAGTCAATGCTGCTGGTACAGAAGCACAAGGCTGTTTACACGCCATGCCACAGCAGGCAGACGTAATTAGACCACTGACCGTTGCTAGTTTTCAGCTCAATGCTAACGACAGCGTCACAGAAACCCTTGCCCAAGTGTTTGCCGCACTAGAGGCCCGTAATGGCACCCAACTTGGTCCTGTACACCTGCAGATTCCCCTAGACGTTATTGGACAATTAGCCGGTGATGAAACGGCCAACGGGGTTAAACAACCCGTTAAGCGTCATGACCAACTGACAGAGGAATGCACCAAAGCACTAAACCAGATACAAAATGCAGCCAATGTTATTAATCAGCATAGCCAAATCGTTATCCTTGCAGGTGGTGGCGCAGTTAACGCACAACATCAAGTAAAGCAGCTTGCTAAGACACTTGATGCGCCAGTAGTAACCACCATCAATGGCCGTGGCCTGCTAGCTAACCACCCCCTGTCGGTGCCAGCCAGTCCTAGCTTAGAAGCAACTCGTAGCTTACTAGCGCAAGCTGATTGCGTGATCGCCCTAGGCACAGAAATGGGACAAACCGATTACGATATGTACGTGAACGGCGGCTTCCCACTATTAAAAAACCTCATTCGTATCGACATTAATCCTAGCGTAATACAAGCAACAGAGCAGCTTGGGATTCATTGTGACGTATCACAAGGGTTAACCCGCTTACTGCCACTGTTAGCACATAAGCAGCCCTCTAGCAGCTTAGGTGAAGCCCGCGCACGCACCACTAGACAGGAAGCGTTTACCGAGCTTCCTAAGCCGTATCAACAACACCATAGTTTTCTAACAGCCATAACCAAGGCGCTTCCCGAAGTAATAATCGTGGGTGATTCCACCCAACCAGCTTATGGTGGTAATTGTTATTTTGACGCACCTGCGGCCAAAACGTGGTTCAACTCTGCTACAGGATTTGGCACCTTAGGTTATGCTGTGCCTGCGGCCATAGGGGCCGCTTTAGGACGACGGCTACAACATAATAATCAGCCTATCATTGCCTTAACCGGTGATGGTGGCTTGCAGTTTTGCTTAGCTGAACTAGCCACTGCCAAAGATTGGGAATTGCCCATTATATTTATGGTGTGGAACAATCAAGGGTATGGTGAAATTGAGTCTTCCATGTTGGCTGTGGGTATCACCCCTATTGGTGTGAGCCCTAAACCACCCAGTATAGATGCTCTCGCGCAAGCTTATGGCATAAACCATGCCCGTCTAACATCCTTCACAGCGTTGGCTGACTTGCTGCAACAGGCCGCTGATAACCAAACTCCCATGCTCTTAGAGATTAACGAGGCGTTAATGATGGATCAAATTGAACCCACAATACCGTTTTAATTATTAGCGTCTATACTAAAGTGTACCGGTATAACATCCTTGTAATAGACCCACGTTCTCTATACAACTTACATAGCCCATGACTTCTTACCCATTTTTTGATTTACTACAGCAACATTCTCAATTCTGGTTAGTAAGCGTTGCTTTGTTTAGCCTATTAGTAGGCAGCTTTTTAAACGTGGTGATAGGCCGGATGCCTAATGCAATGCACCAAGAATGGCAGCAAGAATGTCGCGTTCTCCTCAAGCTAACAGAAAATGATCAGCAGTCCTCAAGCCCAGCGTTGGCCTCAATTGTGTGGCCAGCTTCCCATTGCCCAAGCTGTGATGTGCCATTAAAAGCCTGGCACAATATTCCTGTTATCTCATACCTGTTGCTGGGTGGAAAATGTGCTTTTTGCAATAACAAGATTAGCCCTCGATACCCCTTAGTTGAACTACTAACTTCTGCTCTAGGCGTACTGGTTGCGTGGGTACTGGGGCCAAGTTTAGCCACTGCGATGACGTTAATATTGGTGTACATGTTGGTGGCCTTAACCTTTATCGACCTAGATCATAAGCTATTGCCTGACCAGATCACCCTACCGTTAATGTGGCTGGGTTTGGTCATTAACGCCTTTGGTTGTCTCACCACACTAGCAGATGCATTCTGGGGTGCTGTAGCGGGCTATGTGTCGTTGTGGTTGGTTTACTGGTGTTTTCGCCTAGCTACAGGCAAGCAAGGTATGGGCTATGGGGATTTTAAGTTACTCGCAGCATTAGGTGCATGGCTAGGCTGGCAGGCCTTGCCAATTATCGTGCTGGTGTCCGCAGTAGCGGGAATAGTGGTTGGCTTAGTGCTGCGCATTAGGACGGCTCAAACCGATCCTCAGATGCCCTTCGGCCCTTTTTTATCCGTGGGTGGTTTGGTCTACTTGTTATGGGGCGCACAACTATGGCACATTTTTCAGCCTTAACAGCTGCCTTAGTAAAAATACAAACGATTGTCTAAATCTGGATACATATGGGCCACTTCTTCTGCGTAGCCGTTATATAAGAGCGTAGGTTTGCGGCCTAATTTACCAATAATTCGTTCTGTAGCTTGGGTCCAGCGGGGATGGTCAAACCGTGGATTAACGTTGGCATAAAAGCCATATTCACGCTTATTTTGTAACCACCAAGTGTTCTGTGGCATTTGCTCCACTAATTCGATTTTAACGATAGATTTTGCATACTTAAAACCATATTTCCATGGCACTACCAAACGAATAGGTGCGCCGTTTTGCTGTTCTAACGGCTTATCATAAATGCCCGTAGCCAATAAGGTTAGCGGATTCATGGCCTCATCAATGGTTAAGCCTTCTACATAGGGCCCACCTGCCCAGTCTGCATTGGGCATTTGTTGGGGATCATTTAGGGTTGTAAAACGCACAAACTTAGCCTTGCTGTTTGGAGCGGCTGCTTTAATAACCTCTGCCAGCTTAATGCCGTTCCACGGAATCACCATAGACCAAGCTTCTACGCAGCGGAATCGGTAAAGATGATTCTCTATAGCGTGCTCACCTTTGATCTCTTCAATGTCGTAAATGCCTGGCTTGTCTGCACCCTCACCACCAATCTCCACACTCCAGGGCGAAGTGATCAAGCTTTTATCTGCTTTAGCAGGATCATCTTTGTTATAACCAAATTCGTAATAGTTGTTATAGCCCGTTACTGTCTCATATGGCGTAGGTTCTAGAGGTTGGTTCTGCCTACTTGGTTCTAATGCCACACGCGCAAACGGCAGGTTTTTCTCTTCCTGCTTTTGCTGAAGTAACCCATAACCCCTGTCTAGTAATGGCAATGCTAATACCCCTAGCCCAGCAGCGATTAGAGAACGTCGTTTTTTATATACTTTTTCTGGTGTTATTTCGGACGAGTTAACGGGCATGACGGTACCTCCAAATAAGCACTAACATTAATACTAAGCCCATAAGTATGGGTTCTAACATGGCAGTTTTTTGCGCCATAAAGTGATGGGCCATGACAGCAGGAACAGCTACATAAGTGAGCACGTGCAGCATCTGCCACTTACGGTAGCCAAGGTATTTAACAGCGCGGTGGTTAGATGTCAATGCCAAGGGCAACAGCAAAACAAAGGCTAAAATGCCCAGTAAGATAAATAGGTTACCTGCAATCTCATCCAGCATTAGTTGCCAATCATAATAAAACTCAAGGGTAATCCAAATGAGCAAATGCAGGGTGGCATAGATAAAGCCCCATACGCCAATATTACGACGCATGGACACATGACGCTTAACCCATTTCCAGCGCTGGCTCAGTGGGGTAAATAGTAAACTAATGAGCAATAAATAAGCCCCATACCGGCCCGTAAAGTCACGGAGATCAGACACTAAATCTGGCCCCATTATGGCCTCATAAACACCCCACATCAAAGCCAGAAACAGGCCAATATTCAGCAGGTGTTTGCGTGTTGCAATTGGTACTTGGGGTAATTCCACAAACTGCTCCCTGTTTACTTAACCAAAAATCATCGTTTGGAAAAAGACTTAGGCATTTACCATTAACTATAGCAGACCATAATGCTTCGGCAAGTGGTGACCTTGTGTATCTAAACTTGACCAGGGTCATATTACGAAGGGTTATTTACCCTAAACGGATATTTGGCAAGTTCGACAAGCCCCATGACTTTTTTCAAACCAAAGACATCTATACGATCATGGCTATAGTTAATTTTATTAATTGTCATTAGTGATCCTTAGCTAGTGAGTTAGATGTTCTGAGGGTACTCCATGTTATTTAGCCATGAAATTAAGTCACAGCATTTTGTTCAACTTGGCCCTAAAACAGGCCCTCAACTAACAAAACTGTTAGACATAATGACTCAAAAAATCCAGAAT
>Ga0209091_10000741_pt1 | contig 30717 bp, 22 predicted proteins | sample ArcticOcean_MG_C_6_FD_187438 | JGI IMG/M metagenome (GOLD analysis project Ga0209091, IMG submission 187438) | Marine microbial communities from western Arctic Ocean - ArcticOcean_MG_CB8_128 (SPAdes) (version 2) | ecosystem: Environmental > Aquatic > Marine > Oceanic | place: Arctic Ocean...
ACTACCATTTGTTGTAACAGCATTTCCTACAGAATTGTATGTGCCAATCACTAATGAGCCGAAATCAGATGCTTCTGTTTCTTTTCCCATTGAAAAGGATGCGGTTCCATTCGCTTCTGTGCTATACCCCGTTGCTGTGGAATAGGTTGCACTCGCTGTTGTGCCATACCCCATTGCGGTGGAAGTGTATCCACTCGCTGTTGTGTAAGAACCCATTGCGGTGGACCAGGTGGCACTCGCTGTTGCGTTTCGCCCCATTGCGGTGGATTGGTCTCCACTCGCTGTTGTTAGTCTCCCCATTGCGGTGGAAGTTTCCCCGGATGCGGTTGTGTTAAGTCCAATTGCAGTGGACCTGGCTCCGCTCGCTGTTGTTTCATATCCCGTTGCGGTGGAATAGTCTCCTGTAGCACCAATGGTTGAGCTGCTCGAAGATGAATAACTCATATCAACGGCTTCTGTTCCTATGTTTCCATAGTTGGCAGCAGTGGCCGTAGAAAATCTCCAACCTGTCTCTGAATTCTCTGTTACAGAATTTAAGTGTCCCTTACTATCTATGTAAGTAGACAGATCTGCAACAGCAACTTGCACCATCGTGCCATTGTCATTTAGTATAAGCCTATCCGCGTCTACTACCGTTGTTGATGTGGCAGATGTACCCCCATCATTGATATTTAGCTCTGCAGCTGTAGATGTAACAGCAGTCCCTCCAAGAGTTATTGTAGTACCACTAAAGTTTGTTGCAGCGATGGTTCCCGTTGAAGGGTTATAGGTTGCATCTCCATCCGACTCAAGACCTAAAACTCCCCCATCTAGATCTGCATCGGCAGCGAATACCAAGGCATTGCCTTCATTCGTGCTTTCATTATCTGTAATAAGTACTGAAGTTGCACTTTGTGTTGCCCAAGAAAGCGCTCCATCACCATCAGTTGCTAATACCTGATTTGCAGTTCCATCATCGACAGGTAATGTTAAGGTAACATTAGCTGCCATGGCTGCAGGTTTTAAGGTTAAGGTATTACTTCCATCGTCCGTGTCTTCATTAAAGACAATAGAACCTGCACTAGAAGCACCATTCCCTACAGTTAAGTTTGCACTGGCTGTCAAAGCACCACTTGCAGAAACTGTAGTAAATGCACCCGTAGATGCTGAATTGGCTCCAATAGCTGCTCCATCAATAGCTCCACCATTTACATCAGCAGTGGCAATTACGGTACTACCCGTAAAGGCAACACTTCCATTAGCAAGCGTCATTAAATCTGTATCGGCTGTATGACCTATAGTTACTCCATCTGTAATAACATTGTCTACCGTAAGCGCACTTAAGGTTCCTAATGATGTTACATTCGCTTGTGCAGGAGTTTGCAGTGTTCCGGTAAGGTTTCCACTAAAGTTTGTTGCAGCGATTGTTCCCGTTGAAGGGTTATAGGTTGCATCTCCATCCGACTCAAGACCTAAGGTTCCACCATCTAAATCTGCATCAGCAGCAAATATCAAGGCATTGCCTTCATTCGTGCTTTCATTATCTGTAACAGTTACTGCAGCTGGCGAAGCCCATGAACCTGCTCCTGTTCCATCTGAAGTCCATACTTGATTTGCTGAACCGGCAGAAGATATAAAATATTCATTATTCTCAACCTTGCTGGCTGACAATGTCCCATCTGCAAGATCTGTTAGATCTGCATCCAATGCCTGTTTAACATCCAACTGTGTCTGAATAGCTGATGTAACACCATCGACATAACCTAATTCTGTGCTGGTAACAGCTGAAACTGCAACTTTACCATCACTGTCGGATACCAGTGCAAGTGATACAGTTAAATTTTCTGTATCAATCGTTGAACCTGCACCCGATAATGTTGTGGAAGGTGCAGTCCATGAACCTGCTCCTGTTCCATCTGAAGTCCATACTTGATTGGCTGTTCCTGCTGAAGAAATAAAATATTCATTATTCTCAACCTTACTGGCTGATAATTCTCCATCTGCCAGATCATCCAAATCTAAATCTGAAGCTTGTTTGGCATTCAACTGTGTCTGAATCGCCGAAGTAACACCATCTACATAACCTAACTCAGTGCTGGTTACAGGTGAAATGGTTATTTTGCCATCACTATCAGATATAACTGCACGTGATGCGGTTAAATTTTCTGTATCAATCGTTGAACCTGCACCTGTCAGTGTTGTACTCGCGGCAGCCCAGTCACCCGCTCCTGTGCCATCTGAAGTCCATACCTGAGCAGCTGTTCCTTCCGATGTAATAAAATATTCATTATTCTCAACCTTACTGGCTGACAATGTCCCATCTGCAAGATCATCCAGATCTAAATCTGAAGCTTGTTTAGCGTCTATCTGAGTTTGAATATTACTAGAAACATTATTTAAATATCCTAACTCTAAAGAAGTAATATCAGAAACTGCTACTTTACCATCACTATCTGATACCAGTGCAAGTGATACAGTTAAATTTTCTGTATCAATTGTTGAACCTGCACCCGATAATGTTGTGGAAGGCGCAGTCCATGCTCCTGCTCCTGTTCCATCTGAAGTCCATACCTGAGCGGCGGTTCCTTCCGATGTAATAAAATATTCATTATTCTCAACCTTACTTGCAGATAATTCTCCATCTGCCAGATCTGCCAGATCAGCATCATAGCCCTGGATATCCACACCAATCTCAAGACCCAGATTACTCCGGGTAGTGGTGATATCCGATGCGCCTGTGCCTCCATCTGCAATAGCTAAATCAGTAATACCTGTTATTGAACCGCCCGTGATAGAAACATTGGATGCTTCCTGGATGGCAATTGATCCCAGACCCAGTGACGTACGGACATCGGCTCCGCTTTGAACGGTCCAGTTAGACCCATCTGAGACAATTACATTACCGTCACTTTGACTTAAACCAGCTAAGTCAGTTAAATCAGAATCCTTTACCTGTTTTGCATCTAATTGAGTTTGAACATTACTAGAAACATCATTTAAATATTCTAACTCTAAAGAAGTAATATCAGAGACTACAATTTTTCCATCAAGATTAGAGATAATTGCTCTTTTACCAGTTAAGTCTTCTGTGTCAATTGTAGATGCAGCACCAGTAATCCCTGTTGATATCCCCCAATAACCTGCTTCATCACCATCCGATATCCAAACGTCGCCGTTAGTTCCTTCCGATGTAATAAAATATTCATTATTCTCAACCTTGCTGGCTGATAATTCCCCATCTGCAAGATCTGTCAAATCATCATCCGAAGCTTGCTTTGCATCTATCTGTGTCTGTATAGCTGATGTAACACCGGCTACATAACCTAACTCTGCGCTGGTAACAGCTGATACTGCAACTTTGCCATCACTGTCCGTAACCATGGCAACTGATGCGGTTAAATCTTCTGTATCGATTGTTGATCCTGCACCTGTTAATGTGGCTGTAGATGCAGCCCAGTCACCCGCTCCAGTTCCATCTGAAGTCCATACCTGATCTGCTGTTCCTTCCGATGTGATAAAATATTCATTATTCTCAACCTTGCTGGCAGATAATTCTCCATCTGCTAAATCGGCCAGGTCCGCATCATAAACCTGGATATCCACACCAGTCTCAAGTCCCAGGTTACTCCGGGCAGTGGTGATATCCGATGCGCCTGTGCCTCCATCTGCAATAGCTAAATCAGTGATACCGGTTATTGCACCACCTGTGATAGAAACATTGTCTGTTTCTTGGGTGGCGATTGAGCCCAGACCCAGTGACGTACGGGCATCAGCTCCGCTTTCAACGGTCCAGGAACTCCCGTCTGATACAATGAAATCCCCATCACTTTGATTTAAACCAGCTAAGTCATACAGGTCTGCATCCGCAATCTGTTTTGAATCTAATTGAAATTGTATTGATGAAGTAACTCCTTCCACATAGTTTAGCTCAGTTGTATCTGCTGTTACTCCTAAATCATCTAAACTGTTGACAGCTCCAATATCTATGGCATTGATCTGGTCTTGTACATCAGACGTAACATTTCCAAGGTACTCAACTTTTCCCGCAGAAAGAGTTCCATCTGCTAGATCGACTAGATCAGCATCGTAGGCCTGCACATCTACCCCAATTTCAAGACCTAAATTAGACCGAGAAGTAGTCACATCAGAAGCGCCCGTGCCGCCATCAGCGATCGCTAGATCTGCAATGTCCGTAATCGTACCACCTGTAATATTTACATTTTCTGCATTCTGTTCTGCCAGCGTGCCCAGACTATTAGTCAAAACATAGGTATCCAGGGTATCCAGAGTCGCGAATTCGTCCAGGTCGGATGTTAACGTATAACTACCTAACGTATCATTGGTGGCATAGACGGAAAGATCCGGAGAATTTGATAAATCATCATAATCATTGGATGTTGCGACTGCACTTAGGTCAGATGTTATTGTATAACTACCTAACGTATCATTGGTGGCATAGATGGAAAGATCCGGAGAATTTGATAAATCATCATAATCATTGGATGTTGCGACTGCACTTAGGTCAGATGTTATTGTATAACTACCTAACGTATCATTGGTGGCATAGACGGAAAGATCCGGTAAACTATCAAGATCCGTATATAGATTGCTCATACTAACCAGCGCAAGGTTTGATGTCAATGTATATGCGCTCAAGCTATCGCTCATAACATAGTAATTAAGTGTGTCACTCTGATTTAATACATTGAGATCTGGCAGATTATTTAAATCATTATAATCGCCTGTGTACGCAACAGAGTCAAAAGTCGAGCTAAGTGAATAATTGCTTAGTGTATCCTTATTTGCATAAACAGAAAGATCAGGCAAACTATCCAGATTAGTATAATTACCATGTTGAGCATATTTAGCAGTATCAGAAACCATTGCATAGAACACCGATGTCATCTCCTGCCGAGGCGATAATGTGGTTCCTTCAATTTCAATTTCAAGATAAGCTTCTGATGGAATAGCATCAATTGTGACTGTCTCGCCAAGGATCACACTGATAATACCATCATCAATAGCCACATCCTGGGTTTCTTCCCAGAACGGAGTCTCACCGTCTAAATCTGGATATAGCCTGAATATAATCTGGTACGTTCCATCTTCTACCCCCTTGCCATTGGCCTTTGTTAGAAGCCCCTGGTATGATAAATGCCTGGGCACATTATCATCACGGATTTCAGATTTGTTATTGGTTTTTCCCACAAGACCGGAACGATTGGACAGTTGTTGTTTCTGCCCCATAACTACCGCGGTCATTAAAATTAGGATGTAGATTGTTTTTTTCATGATCAACTCCTATAGCGATCTTTTACATTGATAATTTAATTTTTATTAAACCTTTCTATAAGCCCGGAAAATCCGGTGGTAGATCTATGCCACCACCATCAATACTTGCGGATATACCTTGATTTATTAGGATGAGAAGCAGTGCGAATAAAATCGGGCGTTTCTTGATATTATCAGACAAACGGCGATTTCTTTCCCTCAATTTTTCCACTATTGTTTTTTTCTCATGATTCATAGCCAATTCATCTCTAAATACATCTGCTATGGCACCATGAATTTCTGGCTCCAAACCATAGACACCACTTTTGCTAATGATATAATTAGGGCTATTTATTTTAGTCTCTGCAATCCAGGGGTATACACGCTCTAATGAAATTCTCTGGATCTGATGTTCCATCGGCTGGGAAATAAAAATATTCGGGCTTGAACCCCTAGAGACTCTCATGTCACCCATGCCTTCAACTTTATTATTTATTCCATACAAGGTGGTAATGATTCCTTCGCTGTCTACTCTGCGTAGCAACCCAAACTTGTTATCTCCAATATATAATTGGTCAGCACTATCAAAATCAATTGCTACAGGTAACCCTAAGAAAGAGTCTGTGGCTTTAATATTATTCTTTACCATGCCATCTGTTTCGTTCATACCGGCAAAGGGGACTACGGTAGAATCATTGATAACCTGGTATACTATATTGGTTGAAGGACTCACAACAAAAACACTATCCTTATTGTTTACAGCAATATCTCTGATTCCGTTCACTATACCTGGTTGCAGAACTATACTGATATCCCTGTTCTTGTCAATCTCTACAACACTGTCATTACCTTCATATAAAACATAAATATTACCATTTGGTCCAACAGTAATTTTTGTTGGAGATGTTTCTTGTCCTTTACTAATGCTTCCATCTTTATTTTTTCGGGGGCTTATTAAGGATTCAAAATAATTATCCAACATAGAAAACATGCGATGATTATCTCTATCGGATATGTATACTATGCCATTGGGGCCAACATCAATCCCAGATGGGTGGAGCAGCTTTTCTCCCAAAACTTTATTTCCTACCAAGGTGGATGCATCTTGATTTAAATTTAATTCATAGATTGTTTGATCATTCGCTGCCGCTACCAATAAAGTGCCATCATCTGTGATAGCCAGTGCTTCGGGATAATGTAATTTTTCAGATACATCCGGATTCAATACCACAGGCGATGATGTCCAAACCCATAGTGGATTATTATTTAGATGGCTTAATGCATCAAAATAATGAACTTCAAGTTCGGAAAATTCATTGATACCCCAGGTGAGCACTTGGCCTACACCTTCTAATAATGCATTCTCTGCTGCACAAGAGTCATTTATACAATTAAAATTATAATACAAAACAGTATCAACAGTTTCACTATACATGAGCGTGTCCAGGGTAATTAATGTGTCGATCGTTTCATAGACAATCATTGAGTCTATAGTAATCGTCGAATCACTTACCATACGCTTCATATGTTTCTGATTGTATTTTTGATTTCCTTCAGAAATGAGTTCTCCTAACGTTTTACTTTTGTTTTCCAAAGTATCAACTATGGATACAGTGTCATCAACTAAGAAATCGGTATTATCTGTCACCAAACCAGATGATGCAGTTGTATCTATGCTTTCGACAGTAAAATCTACTGGAACCATACTAGAATTGATTAGCGTATCTACCTGTATCAAAGTATCTATGACTGTGATATTGGATGCAGAAAGGTCAATACCTGGCCTGGATGATTTTTTTTCAATATTAATCAGCGTGTCAGTATCAAACCTTATCCGCTCTACTAGTTTAAGGGTCTGTATGGAGTCAGGTATAAAACGATTGGGATCTATTACTTTTTGAAATCCTAATTTTCGAGTTTCATTAAAAAGAAATGCATTTATTATTTCTACTTCCATGGTCTTTAGTAGACCCTTATTTATGGGCTGAATTGAAATGTAGTCAAAATTTACTTTTGATAATAAATGGTTCTGTTGTTCATCATTTGTTGAGCCTATGCGGGCTTCAGCACTAAGATCCAATACAACTCCATCTTCCAAAAATCCTTCAGTATATGTATAGTCATCGTCATATTTATCCAGGTCGTTTATTTTTACCCATACTATATCAGAATCTTTGCTACCTTTTAAATCTACGACATTGAGAACAACAGAGAACTTTGTTCCGGCAGGCATCTCGGGCAGGGCTACCTCAATAAATTCATTTTTGGTGATTACCTGTTTTATACTTACTCTATCATCCATTCCTCCAACTGTATCTTGATTGGATTCATAGAGAATCACTGAGTCTGTTTCGTTAAAGTGATAGTCATCCTGGAAGATTATGTCTTCTTGGAAAGACCATTCATATCTTTGTAATCCCTTTTTGGGAGTTGAAAGAGACGCATCTAATAAAATAGTTGTATTGGATGGCGCTTTAATATCTTCGCCAGCATTAGCTTTTACTTCTTGCGACTTACTACTAAAAAGTTCATAGGCAAATCGTTTTTCCTGAGCATTTGACATGCTAAGAAAAAAAGCAAAAATGCAACTTATTTTCATTAAAGATAGAACTAAACTTTTATACATAGGTATGCCTCTTTAAAAATATTCATTTATCTACTCTGATATTAGTACAGATTAATTGGTTTACCACCACAACGATACTACTCATTTTTGATAGCATTTGTGTTTTTTGAGCCGTGCTTACTTGTCCATGAAGCAGAGTATAGAAGGGGAAACAATAAATAATTCAATTATGGTGCTAACTTTTTAATGATAGTTACAAAAAAAGCTACTTAACATTGGACATCTGAAGGCGTTGCAGAGGCTCAAGCATAAGTTGCTAATAGAGATTAAATTTGAGTTTTGTCCTTGTTAATCGGGTTGTGTGGGCGATGACGGAGTCGAACCGTCGACCTCTACGATGTCACCGTAGCGCTCTAACCAGCTGAGCTAATCGCCCTGAATAACGCTACAAAATTTACAAAGAGAAAAAAATGAAATTAATAATATATTTGGAGAATTACAGTTCGAAATAATTAGTCTTCAATTATTGTACCGGATTCTAATTGAGGTAGGAAAACTTTTTCGAATACGACCGGATCGTGCAAAATCATAATTGCTTTTTGGATATCTTTATCTTGAGTAGCAGATTGTTTCACTCGCCCTTCATCGCCATGAAAATAATCAGCGAATTCTACAAGGAGCCAATGGTAAAGTTTGTCAGATTCTGTTTCAAACTGAGTGAGAGATTTTTGTTCAAAATAGGAATCCATAATTTCTATTGCTCCCTGGATTTGAATATCAGTAGAATCTAATTCCCACAGCATATCTTTCATATCTAGATAATTTGATTCTCCTTTCATGAAAATATCCAGGTCACTGGCATAAATATATTCTTCATATTGCGACATGATAGTTGTGTCTGCTTCAACTTCTTCAAATGAATTATAATCTATTTTATGTTTCTGAACATAATTAAAAAATAATCCCTGTCGCCAACTAGCAGATAAAATAGGAGAACCTAATGATAGTTCTACTTTATGATCTGGCGTGATTCCACCAGCACCGGAAACTTCACGACCACTTTTAGTATAGAAGATACTGTCTTGTTTTGTAGTATCTGCTAAAATATCATCTGGTAAATATCCCGGTTTTTGAATAAGGCGTCCACTAGGTATATAATATTTTGCTGTAGTGATTTTTAATGCACGATTTTTATCAATATTAAAAACAGTTTGGACCAATCCTTTACCAAAAGTGGACCTACCAATAACCACAGCACGATCAAGATCCTGAAGAGTTCCTGCAACAATTTCACTGGCTGAGGCACTCCCTTGATTCACTAGTACAGTAATATTCAAATCACTTGGTACAAGTGGATCAGTTTTACTTTCATATTTCCGTTTCGATTTTTGGGTCTTCCCCTCTGTCCAAACAAGCTTCTCACCTTTGTCAATGAATAGATCAAGAATATTCACAGCCGCATTCAACAAGCCGCCTGGATTATCTCTAAGGTCCAATACCAATCCAGTCATATTATTTTCCAGTAATTCCTGCAATGCTTTTTTCATTTCCTTATCCGAATTTCGAGAAAATCGTGTTAATCGTATGTAACCTGTCTGGTTATCTAACATACCGGAATAGGAAATATCTTTAATTTTAATATCTTCCCGAGTTAATGCAAATTCAATCAGATCTGCTTCTCTAAATCGTTGCACACTCAGAACCACCTGGGATCCTTTTTTTCCACGAATCAGTTTTGCTGCATCATCCATAGAAAGACCTTCTGTGTTCTGGTCATCAATTTTTATAATCTTGTCTCCACTAATAATTCCTGCACGTTTAGCAGGTGAATTTTCCATGGGTGTAATAACGGTTAATATCTTTTCTCTACGACCAATTTGAATCCCGACACCACCATATTTCCCCTTGGTGAGCATTTCAATCCCGCTTTTTTCTTCATTCTCCATATAAACGGTGTAAGGGTCAAGATCAAGGAGCATATTGTTGATGCTCATTTTCGTAAATGCGTCCAGATCAATATCATCTACGTAGTTTGTGACCAAATGACGATACACATCATTAATCAAGGATTGATTTTTGCGGACTTGTTTGTAAATGTCTTTTTTATCAGCACCCAAAAAAGCCAAGGAAACTGACAACAGGATTAAAATTTTAATATTTCTTTTTCTTTTTATCATTTTTCTTGTATTTTTTTTATCTCAAGCCAAATTATTTGATGAATTTCTTCCGGTGTCTTTACCCCATCTAAAACAATGAATCGATCAGAGTAAATATGTGCCAATTTAAGATATTGTTCCCGGACTTTTTCCTGGAATATTTTTCCGGCACCTTCTATTCTATCAGGATGATTTGAATTTCGACGTTTATGTCCTTCATTTGCAGTTACATCTATAAAAAAAGTTATATCAGGATCAATTTCAAAAGTGGCAAAGTCATTCAGCTGCACCAAATAGTTAATGTCCAATCCCCTTCCGCCACCTTGGTAAGCCAAAGTTGAATCCTTAAATCGATCTGCAATTACAATTAATCCAGAATCTAGACTCGGAATAATAACATCATGGGTAAGTTGTGCACGGCTTGCCGTCATTAGAAGCGCTTCAGTTCTCTCAGCCATATTTTCATTTCGATTTTTTAAAAGAACTTCCCTGATTTCTTCGGAGATGCGTGTACCGCCGGGCTCTCGAACCAATAACGAATCAATTCCATCCGACTCAAAGCGATTCATAAGCATCTTTACTTGTGTGGATTTACCACAGCCATCGATACCTTCGAAAGATATAAATAATGAATTATTTGAAATAGACATTGGGGTCATCTTTTCCTACGAGAATAACGCATTCTCCTTTTGGTGGATGTTTGGTAAAATACGTCAACAAATCAGAAAGAGTTCCCCGTATTATTTCTTCGTATAATTTTGTTAATTCTCGAGCAACTACTGCCGGACGATCGCCTAATCCTTCAAGTAAATTTTTCAAGGTTCGTTGAATTCGTTTGGGAGATTCATAATAGATTAACGTGGATTGTTCATTCTCGACACGTGCGATCCGTGCTTTGCGCCCTTTTTTGGGCGGTAGAAAACCTTCAAAAAGAAATCGATCAGTTGGGAGGCCCGAAGATACTAATGCAGCCAAGGATGCAGAAGCTCCAGGAATAGCTTCAATTTTAATATCATGCAGCAATGCTTCCCTGATAAGTTTATATGCTGGGTCTGAAATACCAGGCGTTCCAGCATCTGTGATTACAGCCAAATCTTTTCCACTATTTAAATGATTGATTATTTTTGGAATCTGGGTAAAACGATTATGCTCAAAATAGCTAATGAGTGGCGTAGAAATTCCATAATGAGACAAAAGTTTTCGAGAATGTCGTGTGTCTTCTGCAGCTATCAAGGGAACATTATTTAAGGTTTCTACAGCTCGATATGTCATATCTCCCAGATTACCAATGGGAGTGGAAACAATGAATAGCTTACCTTTCGTTTGTACCACTTTTATAACTTTGCCAATGCCTTCTTTATCATGGATATCCCAAGATCAATTTCATCACGAGTAATAATTAAATGAGGTCGAAAACGAATAGATTTAAGCCCGCAGCCTAATATCAATGCGCCTTCTTTCGCTATGAGATTGGCTAATACATCTCTGTCATCTCCACTTGGAAGATCAAATGCACAAAATAGCCCTTTCCCACGTGCATTAGATATGTTTGAATATTCTTCAGATAATTTTTCTAATTGACTTAAAAGATAGGTCCCATTTTCTGATGCTTGTGCAACAAGATTTTCCTTTTCAATGATTTCCAGATAAAGGGTAAACCGCACCATATCTACTAAATTTCCTCCCCAGGTGGAGTTTATACGACTGGATTCGTGGAACACATTATTCTCTACTTCGTCCACTCGGTTGCTGGCAAATATTCCACATACTTGAGTCTTTTTGCCAAAACTGATTATATCAGGTCTTGCTCTTTCACCATAATGTTCGTGGGCCCACATTTTCCCTGTAATCCCCACACCAGACTGAACTTCATCGTATATGAGCATTATATCGTTTTCATCGGCGACGGTACGTAAATATTCCATGAATTCTTTTCTATAATGATTGTCGCCCCCTTCACCTTGAATAGGCTCAAGAATAATAGCTGCGATATCGTGTGGGTTTTCTGCAATAGCATTTTCAATTTCACGCTTGGCTTTTTCTTCCAATAAAACGGTATTTGCAATATTCGCTTCAGTGAGTGGAAAGAATAATTTAGGTGTCGTTACCCTTGGCCAATCAAATTTGGGAAAATAAAGAGTTTTCCTTGGATCAGGAGAATCAGTCAATGATAGGGTGTATCCAGTTCTGCCATGAAAACATTCATCAAAATGGATTACTTTTGCGCCTTTCTCTCCATTCCCTGCTGCAAGGTTTTTTCTGACCTTCCAATCAAAGGCTACTTTTAAAGCATTTTCAACAGCCAAACCGCCACCTTCTATAAAGAAAGCATAAGGCAAATAATCTGGTTGTGCAACTCGTCCAAAAGTGTCCACAAATTCAGCCATTTGAGTTGAGTAAATATCTGAATTAGTCGGTTTATTCAACGCCGCTTCTGTTAAACGATCTTGGTTTTCTAAAATATGTGGATGGTTATAGCCAACTGATAAAGAAGCAAACATAGAAAATAAATCTAAATATTCTCTCCCATCCCTTCCGTCTACCAGCCATGAGCCATGACTAGCTTTTAAATCAATAACAGGATCCATTCCGTCAGCTAATATATGCTTCCCAAGTGTTTCGTGTACTTTTGTTGCATGTATTGTCATTTATATTCCTTTCAAAAAGTAATAATTGTTAATTCAAATCAAATTTAATACCTTGAGCCAAAGGTAAATCTGTTCCCCAATTTATCGTGTTTGTCTGTCGGCGCATATATTGTTTCCAGCTATCGGAACCAGATTCACGTCCACCGCCCGTTTCTTTTTCACCACCGAATGCCCCACCAATTTCTGCACCTGATGTTCCGATATTTATATTAGCAATTCCACAATCAGACCCAACAGATGATAAGAATTTTTCCGCATGTCGCATATTTAACGTAAACATAGCTGATGATAACCCTTGAGGGACACTATTATGCATTTCAATTGCTTCATCCAGGTCTGAATAAGTCATAATGTATAAAATACACGAGAATGTTTCTTCCTGAACGATCTCCCATTGATTTTCAGCTTTAATAATAGTTGGATTAACATAATTCCCTTTACCTTCAATAGATGATCCTCCAAAAAGAATTTCTCCACCAGAAGTTTCTGCTTTTTCTATTGCTTTTTTAAAATCTGAAACTGCATCTTCATTCACCAGCGGTCCCATGAGTGTTCCATCTTCCAATGGATTGCCAATATTGACTTGATTATATGCACTAATCAAACGATCCCTTAATTCTTCATATTTAGAATCGTGAACAATAACTCGTCGAGTACTGGTGCATCTCTGTCCAGCAGTTCCCACTGCGCCAAAAGCAATACCAGGAATAACTAGATCCATATCTGCAGTTTCATCCACAATAATGCAATTGTTTCCGCCCAATTCAAGAATGCTTTTACCAAAACGTTTTGAAACTACTTCGCTCACGTGACGTCCCATTCGCGTGGAACCCGTAAAGGATACCATTGGCACTCGAGAATCGTTGATCATAGTTTCACCCACACTTGAACCACGGCCGATCACTGTACTGAAAATATGCGGTGCGTCATTAATGGACAGAACTTCATTACAAATATTTTGAACCGCAACTGCACAAAGCGGTGTTGTGGAAGAAGGTTTCCAAATTGTTGTATTTCCACAAATTGCAGCTAGAAATGCATTCCAACTCCATACTGCCACAGGAAAATTGAATGCACTGATCACTCCAACGATTCCTAACGGATGCCATTGTTCATACATCCTATGATCCTTCCTCTCGGAATGCATGGTATTTCCATAAAGCATTCTGGATTGGCCTACAGCAAAATCAGCGATATCGATCATTTCCTGAACTTCACCATCGCCTTCCTGTTTGATTTTTCCCATTTCCAGAGAGACCAAACTTCCTAAAGGATCTTTATAATCCCGTAGTGCATTGCCCATTTGACGAACTAATTGACCTCGTTCCGGTGCCGGAACTTTTCGCCATTCTTTAAAAGCTTCAAGTGATTGTTTAACTACTGATTCATAATCGTCTGTGGAGCATTGATAAACAGATGAAATTAACTCGCCATTTGCAGGATTAATTGAATCAATTTTTCCTTCTTTCGTTGTGGCATTCCAGTGTCCTGGGCCTGCACAAGCACCAAAGTTATTTTCTTCTATTCCAAGTTGTTTTAAAATATCCATTAATTATCCTTAAATGTGATTGTCATTTTTCAAAATTCTAATAATCGCCTAATAAACTATAGGCTTTTTACAACAGATCTGATGGCTTCTGATAAAATATCTATTTGAGATTCATTGATTGTTAATGCCGGTGCTATTCGGACTGTTGAATGGTGTGTTTCCTTTGCGTAAACGCCATGGTCCAATAAGCCTACAGAAACGGCGTGTCCGTCTAGATAGGGTTCATTATGCATTTCAAATGCCGTGAGTAGTCCACGGCCACGAACTTCTTTGATCTTATCTGGATAATCACCTTTAATAGCATTCATATTTCCAACCAGTCTATCACCCATTATTTTGGCTTTTTCTGCAAGCTTTGCATCAACAAGGACTTTGATAGCATAAGTTCCAACCACGGCACCCAAAGGATAACCACCAAAGGTAGAGCCTTCAGATCCAGGCGTTAAAACATTTATAACTTCATCCCGTCCCGCAACAAAGGAAACCGGAAGGATTCCACCACCTGCAGCTTTACCGCAACCCATAAGATCTGGTTTGACGCCAAATAATTGGTGTGCGAAATTTGCTCCCGTTCTTCCAAAACCAGTCTGCACTTCATCCATAGCTAAAAGAATATTATGCTTTTTACATAATTCAGCAACCCGAGGGAAGTAATCATCATCAGGTACAATAACACCAGCCTCTCCTTGTATTGGTTCTACCATGAAACTTGCGATTCGATCGCCTTTTTGTTCAAATATTTCTTCAAGTGCATCATAGTCATTGAAGGGAACCAATTCTATGCCATTCAAAAATGGTCCAAAGTCTTCTTTCGATTGATCATCATCTGATAATGATATGGCAGTCATTGTACGTCCGTGAAAATTCCCTTTTGCCCCAACTATAATAGCTTCACCCTTAGGGATTCCTTTAATTCTGTATCCCCACCGACGGGCAATCTTAAACATCAGTTCCGGTGCTTCCACACCAGCAACCTTAGGAACAACTCGATCCATCCCTGTGATACCAGTCGTAGCAAGAAGAAAAGCACTCATATATTTATGACGAATGGAACGCGGAACCGTGGGTATTTTTTCTTTCGTAAGATGCGTGACAACGGCGTCTACAATAGTCTGGTTAAGTTGGCCCTGATTGACCGCAGAATAACAACATAAACCATCAATAATTTCTGATTCAATATATTTATCAATTTCTTTCGGGTCAGGTTTTCGCACTATTAAAGTAGAAGAGTCTTTTACATGAGAAACTACTGCATTTTCTAGCGGAGAATAATTGTGCCCACCTTTCTCTTTATCAATAGCTTCGTGGGCTGCCGGAGAAAGGTCACCAATTCGAATTCCATTAACAGATAAATCATCACCGTGACCTGTAATATTCACTGATGGCATATGTTATTTCCTTTTAAATATTATGATTAAAAGCCTGCAAATTTAATCACGAAATCAGCAGGTTTCGATGAGAATAAGTGCCAGTAAATCTAAATTCTATCTTGGAAGTGGTTCGTCTAAATCCGCTACGACATAGGCCATGATTGCCATTGCAGCAATACACCTATTAAATTCATTAAAATCAATTTTATCAAATGTGTCTGCATCGGTATGGTGAAACCAAAAATACTTTGATCCGTCAACCTTAAGAGACATGACTGGCACACCCTCATCATTCAAGGGTGCTACATCTGCTGCCCTACCTCCATCTGAGATCGTATTTGCACCAATGGGCTTCATAAGTTCGTGTATTTCTTCAACTATTTCTCGCGCAGAATCATTTCCAGAAAATCCAAAACCTTTGGGAGAGAATACCCCACCATCAGATTCAATAGCTAGCACATGTTTATCCATTTCATCCAAGTGCATATCGCGATAGCCTTTGTTTCCTTTTCCTCCATTTTCTTCATTTGTCCACATGACACAACGTATGGTTCTTTTTGGTTTTAGCCCCAATTCTTTAATCAGGCGGAGAACTTCCCAGGAAGCAATACACGCACCACCATCATCATGGGCACCCTGCCCCACATCCCAAGAGTCAATGTGCCCACCAACAACAACTACTTCTTCTGGGTATATCGAGCCTTTAATCTCGCCTAAAACATTATGAGACCACCTGTCAGAAACCATCCGTGCATTCATGTCCAATTTCACAATAATCTTATTACCACGATCATGAATGCGGCTTAACATCATTGCATCTTCCATAGTTAGTGCAGCATTTGGGATTTTTTGTACATCATCATTGTAAGCCATTACGCCTGTGTGAGGAGTGTTCATTGACCAAGGGCCGATGGATCGAATTAAACTTGCCACAGCACCATGTTTAGCGGCTACACTGGCACCTGAATAACGATATGCAACCGTCTCACCATAAGATGTGAAAGGCGCATTGAATAACACTATTTTACCGGGGACTTCGTTGGATCTTGACTCCAATTCATCCCAATCATTAACTACAATGACTTCTGCTTTTAGTCCTCCTCTTGGTGTAGCAATGCTTCCACCCAAACCAAGCATGGATAATTCTTTCTTAAATGGACTTAGCAATGTGGCAGATTCTTTACCTCGAATCCAAGTTGGAACTGCAACTTTTTCTCCTCTTACATTCTCAAGACCATCACTGTTCATTTCTTTCAAAATCCAATTAATAGCATTTTCAAGATTTTTTGACCCGCTTAACCTTGGTCCAAAGGTATCACACATATAGCCCAAACGATTGTATGCTGTGGAGTCGCTTAACGACTTAGAAATAATTTTCAATGATGTATCCACATATTTAGATTTGATTGATTCTCCAAAAGATTGTGAGAGCATTACTGCTACTATAAGTATAATTTTCATTTTATTCCTCTAATTTAATTATTCAAAAGGTTGTGCTAATTTAGTGAATCACATGCCTATAAGATGATTAAGAAATAATAAAGAGAAGTAATCCATTTGTCTTGACGGTCTCCCCTTTTCGAAGGTAACACTCTTCCACTATAGGAGTGCCAATTATCTATAATCCAACAATCAAAAAACCCCACGAATGTGGGGCTTGATATTGTAGAAAGGGTAAGTCTATTTAAGTAGTATCATCTTTCTTGTTTGCCTGAACTCTCCTGCTTGAATCTGAAAGCGAAATTATCCGCCTTCTTGTCTCGTCGAATCCACCAAGCGATCCAACGGTGGTAAATTGATGATTTCCCTACTAAAATAATCCGCAATCGTTGTAATAATATCACTGATACTGATCAACCCAACTGGTTTTAGATCATCATCGATAATTGGGACATGACGGAAACCCCCTATATGCATTTTATTTAATGCGTATGCCAAAGGGTCTTCGGGTGACAAATATTCTGGACTCTCAGTCATAAACTCTTCTACAGTAACAAGATCCAGATCAAAGCCTTTCCCCGTAACTTTAAGTAAAATATCCCGTTCTGTAAGAATACCAGTTAAAGACTCATTATCTACAACCAAAAGGCAATTTTGTTTTTTCTGCTGAAGTTGTTTAAGGGCATTTTTCATGCTAGTGCCAATTTCAGCAGTTAGAGGTGCAACCAAACCAAAAGTTGAAATAGGAGCCTGAATACGAACCGCTTCTTTCATTTCTGGTTCATCATTAGTTGTTTCGAGACCTTCTACCCATAGGTCTTCATCTTCAGAATCAATATGAAAATCAAAATACATGATTAGGAATATATAAGGTCAATAGATTAAAACCAACACTCTTAATCATTATTTGGTTCTGGTTCTACGATGACGGCGGTCCCGTAGGCTAAAAATTCTGCCATACCAGACATTATGGTTGATGTGGTAAAGCGCATACAAACGATAGCATTTGCACCGAATTCATCGGCCTCTATTTTCATACGATCTAATGATTGTTCCCTCGATTCTGCGAGCATTTTTGTGTATTCATGTACTTCTCCACCGACAATATTTCGGAGTGCAGCTAAAATATCAGTGCCTATATGGCGAGCTCTAATGGTACTTCCCTGAACCATGCCTATAGTACGTATTATGTGATATTCTTCTAATTGGTCTTGTGTTGTAATCAGCATGGTTTATTTGTCTATTTTATTTGAATAATATTTATCTTCCTTATTCGTAAATCGATCAAATAATACCAGAATAAATAATGATGCAATGCCCGTTATAAATGAAGTTTTTATCCAAAGTTCCGATGACTGAAATATATCAACATAAAGGTTCAGGAACTGAATAAAAAAGAGACCGAAGCCCGCATAACCTACAATTCTTAATAAAAGCCTAATAGTATTCATAATCCAAAGTTACACTGAAAAAGTTTTAAATAAGGGAAAAAGTCGGGGTGGGGAGATTTGAACTCCCGACCTCGTCGTTCCGAACCACGCGCGCTAACCGGGCTGCGCCACACCCCGAATGATCATAGTAATATTTTTATAACTGCAAAACCACCGATTAATAGTGCAGTGAACCCAATCGCCAGAAGATTAAAATATTTTTCAATGAATTCACGAATAGGGTCACCATAATTGTTAATTAATGCTGCGACCAGGAAAAATCGGGTACTTCTACTTATAACACTAGCAAATATAAATAAGGGGAAATTGACGTGAAATGCACCAGCACTGATAGTAAACAGTTTGAATGGAATTGGTGTAAATCCGGCTGTAAAGACTATCATAAAATTATATTCTTCATACAATGCTTTTATTTTCTCAAAACCTTCATGAGTAAACCCAGGTATATGATCAAAAAATAATTGAGCGAAATCGGAAAATGAGCCAGTTGTTGTCCACCATGCCCAATGTCCTATTCCATAACCGATAGCAGCACCTATGATTGATCCTATACTACAGATCAAGGCAAATGTGAATGCTTTTTTACGTTTCCCCAATGCAAGAGGGATAAGTAATACATCTGGTGGAATTGGAAAGAAAGATGCTTCTGCAGTTGCCATAAGACCTAGCGCCGCAGGACCGGATGGTTTTTCAGCCCAGGATAAAACCCAATTGTATAATTCCTTAATGTGATTCATCGAAGTTAATTGTGGTAGAAAACACCAATTGCAGACATGATTTCACGTTGGAAAGTTCTTCCTCCTGGACGATTCAGTAACCGACTGTCAGCCACCATTGCACTGGATCCACCACCATCCAAATTTAATGCTTCAATACAATGGAACTGTTTCATCATGATTGCCAATTCTTCTAAATATACACCACGACTATCTGGCTGTCTCCCATCAACAACCATTAAAATAAGTTCATTTTCTTTTGTATATCCTATAGCGGAACGCGGCTGTATACCAGCAATAGGTGTATTGAAAAATACTTCTTCTTCTACAGTAACATCGATAATTCCGTTGGTAATTAAAACGGGTCCTGCATGAATCGCATCTCTCACATCCCAGTATTCTGCTTGAGTAAATGGAAGAGAATCCTTTGGTAATCCAGGTCGATTTTGAAGTGGTTCTTTCCATTCAAAGATGGAATCATTTTTTGTTGAGCACCATGCAATGTCTACTGTTCCATCGTTCTTTATTCCAAAAGCACCGCGATTGGTGAAATATCTAGAATGGTCTCTTATGACTGATGGACTAGCAGGCTCTTCCAACTTTCCATTTGTTTTTAGCAAACCTACATGTTGTGTAGGGTTATTACCCATCAAAAAATACCCGCCATTCAATACAATTCGTGCACCTGATTGTTCCAGGAAATCAAGCGGAGTTTCTTTGCGATCTCTATCTGTGGATGAGAGAATACTTGCTGAAATGTAATCTAGGGATAAATCAACCTTTGCTACCCAGGCTTTTAGGGGCATGCTTTTATTCAATCCTTCGTAAATATTAATACCTTCTGGAAGGTCCAAATCAAATTCAGTCCAATTCATTTGGATCTCTTTTTTGGGGGTAATAGGGGCGCAGGCAATAAAAAACGCCAGCATGAACAAAATTGTGTGTTTCAAAAGGTGAATTAGTTTGTGATTTGGAATTTTTTTGATCCAATAATTTTTCCGGCAGAATCTTGGACATCTACACGCCAATGCCCAACTTGATGTGGCAAAATAGTCTTTCTTGTCCAAGAACGATATATATTGGATTTTTTGATGTTATACCGTATCTGCGTCATCAATTGATCTTTATAATACCATACATGCTTTACTTCTTGTTTTTTACTCTGATTTTGAATCCTTGTATAACAAAATAATGAATCAACATCCTTGTTAAAAATAACATCTGTCCCTTCAGGGTTTCTTTTAACAATATTTTTACAAATCTGTATATCGCGAAGATTGAGGGAATGAACTTGAGCATCCTGATTTTTAATTATATCGACTTTAGGTTTATTTAGTATTTTAGGTGATTGATTCTCTATTCTCTTTGTTGTTCGTCCTGAATCAAAAGTTAAGGGTGTCGGGTTTATGGTAGTCTCGATGGGTTGTGAATTGGTCTCAAATTTAGTAGATATTTTTTGTTCAGATCCCAACGTTGAATTTTTGATTGGCTGCAAACTTGGTAAAGACTTTGGCGATGGGTCATTTAGAAATAGGAATAATAAATAAACAATTCCCAATGGAATGATCACTTGTGGAACTTTATTCCGATAAGCGACACCAACCAATATCACAAGAGTAAGGGTTATAAAAATAAATTGCGGATTGAACATAAATAGTGTTAAATGATGACTAGAATTTACTTTTATACAAAAACTAAAAAAGGCACTTTTAAGATTATTTTAAGTCGGGGCGACAGGATTTGAACCTGCGACCACTTGACCCCCAGCCAAGTGCGCTACCGGACTGCGCCACGCCCCGTAAATTTATTCGGTAATTATATTTAAGATCGCTGTTAAATCGTCCTTGATTTTACCGTATATAACTTTCTGTTTTTCATTAAAAGACTCAGATATATTATCTTCTTCAGGGATAGTTTCTTTTCTAGAAATGACGGATCGAGCGCCATCGATTGTAAATTTTTTCTTATAAAGAAGATCTTTGATATTCAGGAGAATATCTATGTCTTTTTGCCGGTATGTCCGATTACCTGCGCGATTTTTTGGTGGTTTTAATTGAGCGAATTCCGTTTCCCAATACCGCAGAACGTATGCCTTTAATTGAGTGAGTTCGCTGACCTCCCCAATTGAATAATAAAGTTTTTTTACTTTTGGTCTTACCTTCGCCATTGTCAATGTTACTTCAAGTTATACTTTAAATTAATGACGAGAACAACTTCGGACAAGGAAAATGAATTATACTACAATTGTAAATACGATTTATATAATTCAGATAAAAGTTGAGGCATTTTCTCTATGAGATACATTGGTTCCACCACAGCCACACGCATTTGAGTTTTTCCCTTGTCTGGATCAGAATAGAATCCAGCCATAGGTGCCAATAGTAAAGTGTAATTCTTTCCTTCGATTTTTACTTTTCCTTTTAAGGCACAAAATTGCACAAAATCCTTTGCATTAAATGAATCATTACAAATATTTTTGAAATCAATAATAAAATAAATGGCAGCTTCCGGACTTGTTACGATCAACCCGGGTATTAGATTCAATAAGCTCTCTCTTAAAGGCAACATTAATTCACGATAGTAATCCCGTTGGGTTTGATACCATTTTTCGAGATCATGATGAGATTCGAGAGCTAATGCACCAAAAATTTCTTGACCAATAGCGTTTGCACACAGGTTTGCAGTGTATTCTGATACAGATTTTTTATGATAATCTTGATTATCTGTAACAAGACCGCCAATTCGTAAACCACACGCATTCCAAACTTTTGACGATGATTCAATACTAATTCTAGATCCGATAATTCCAGGCACATCATCATCCGTAATTCGCCAAATGCTAGATGAACCTCCATTTCCATAATAGAGTTGCCTGTAGGCTTCATCACTCACCATCCAAACGTTGTACTTTACACAAATCTTGGCGAGATCGTTTAATTGATCTTGATTTAAATACTGCCCTGTTGGATTGTCAGCTGGAATCACTAACATTGCACTCGGATTCTCTTTTTGAATAATCAACTCAATTTGATTCAAATCCAACGAATCAAAAGACCCATTCGCAAGAATTTCACGATTTGCAGTTACGATTGGAATGGAGAGTCTTTTTCCAAATTCTATATAATTTGTGTAAGCGGGATCGAGCAACATAAGCGGTTTTTTTGATGAAGGGCCACAAACGCCCAGCATCATAAGTTCCATGGCTTGAGAACCTCCATCTGTGATCATACAATATAGTTGAGATGTTTCCACACCTTCCGAAGCAATGATATTTAAGAAAGCATTTCTGGCTTCATCCGTCCCAACGCTCGGTGTGTATTTAACCACGCCATCATTAAACCTATTTCCCCCTAGTTCTTTCATTCGCTTTTGCATGGCAGGATGCATCGGCAAGGATACATTACCAATAGCCAAATTCACAACTTGGACTTCATTCTTATCTTCCCGTTCTTCAAAGGAGATTTGTGCTTGGCGTATAGCGGATGGAAGTCTTTTTTCGAAGTGGGATGATAAACTTGGTGCCATAATATTAATCGTATAATTTATAATAGATAGGTCCAAAAACAAAAGCGGTGAAAATGTTTACATTTTCACCGCTTTTTTTCATTGAATGAACTGGAATTAAAACTTACGTTTCTTAAAAGCGTTTCTTAAACGGCTTTCGTCCGCCATCGTTACGGGGTCGCTTAGGTCTTTCTACATACCCTTCAGGTTTTTCCAGAAGTGCTTTTCGACTGAAATCAAGTCTCCCTTGATCATCAACTTTGATCAGTTTGACTCGAATTGGGTCTCCTGTTTTAACAACATCTTCAACTTTATCAACCCGATTCCATTCTAATTCAGAAATATGAACCAATCCTTCACGACCAGGCACAAATTCTACGAATGCACCAAAAGTCATCATGCGCGTCACCTTACCGTCAAACTCCATTCCAACTTCAGGTTCAAAAGTAAGTGCCTTAACCATTTCGATTGCTTCGTTACATTTAACTGTATTAACACCAGCAATAGTTACAATACCATCATCATCAACATTGACCTCACATTCAGTCACTTCAATGATCTTCTTGATATTTTTACCACCCGGACCAATCAAAGCACCAATCTTTTCAGGATTGATATTTATTGACATGATTCGTGGTGCATATTGTGAAATATCATTCGGTTCAGGCATGGCTTCTTTCATTAGCCCAAGGATATGCAATCTACCTTCATGAGCTTGTTGTAAAGCCTGCTCCATTAAATCAAAAGATAGACCTTCTATCTTAAGGTCTAATTGAATGGCAGTAATACCATCTGCTGTACCCGCAACTTTAAAGTCCATATCACCCAAATGATCTTCCATTCCTAGAATATCACTCAAAATGGCGTGGCGTTTCCCATCAGTAATCAATCCCATAGCAATCCCAGCCACATGACTTTTTAAGGGAGCTCCGGAACTCATTAATGATAAGGATCCACCGCAGACAGATGCCATAGATGATGAACCATTAGATTCCATGATTTCTGAAACAATACGAATTGTGTAAGGGAAATCGTCATAGTCAGGCAAAGCAGGTTTTATCGCCCGTTGAGCCAAATTACCATGACCAATTTCACGACGGGATGTAAATCCGATTCGTCCAGTTTCACCCACACAATAAGGAGGAAAATTGTAATGTAGATAATAAGATTTTTTATAATCTTCATCTGCAGTATCAATGATCATTTCGTCTCTTTTGGATCCTAAGGTTGTTATCACCAACGCTTGGGTTTCTCCACGCGTAAAAAGCGCTGAACCATGTGTCCTGGGTAAAATATCCACATCAATAGATATAGGTCGAATATCTGCTGTTGAGCGACCATCACTTCTTTTTCCGGTTGCAAGAATCTGCTCACGAAATCCTGCTTTAAAGCGATCATCTATGAGAGATTTAATTGTTTTACCTTCTGATGGATAGGATTCTTCAAGTGAATCAAGAATGGATGAAACCATTTTATTTTTCGCACTTGATCTTTCTTTTTTATCCACAATTTTAACTATATCATCAACTTGGGAGCCGATTTTTTCATCAATAGCCGATACCATTGCATCATCAGGTTGTGGAATGACAACTTCATCTTTTACAACATCCATTGCCGAAAGTAATTCATTCTGAAGTTCAATAATTTCTTTAATCACTTCATGTGCTTCTTTTAATCCATCCAGGACTTCAGACTCAGTAGCACCATCGGCTTCACCTTCAACCATTACAACTGTTTCTTGATTCCCTGAAACGACCATTTCTAAATCACAATCCATGATCTCAGAGCGAGTTGGATTAATGATGTATTTCCCTTCGATTCTTCCCACACGAACTGACGCAATTGGTCCATTCCATGGGATCGTTGATGTTATCAAAGCTGCCGATGCACCAACTCCTGCAAGTACATCCGCCATATTTTCACCATCACTTTGTAAAACAGTGATCATGATTTGGGTTTCATTTTTAAACCCTTTAGGAAACAAGGGGCGAATCGGACGATCTGTTACTCTACTTGTGAGTACTTCGTGTTCAGCCGGTCTTGCTTCTCGTTTGAAAAAACCACCGGGAATTTTCCCGCCGGCATAATGTTTATCACGGTATTCAACTTGTAATGGGAAAAAATCAATATCTTCCCGTGGTTCATTGGCGGCATTGACTGCTGCCAAGATTGTTGTCTCTCCATAGGTTACCATTACGGAACCATTACTCTGACGGGCAACTCGGCCAGTCTCTAAACGCATTGTTTTTCCTGCGATTTCTCTTTCTTTTATTATCATTATTTTATTTTCTTTCTTCTATTTATGAGTTCTCTTGTCTACTAACCTCTGATGGACAACTCTTTTATTATGTTAACATATGATTCTGCATTCGTACGTGTAATGTACTTCAGCATTTTTTTTCTTTGTGAAACCAACTGAACCAAACCACGACGTGTGTGGTTATCTTTTTTGTGAATTTTCACATGATCAGTCAATTCTCGAATACGGTGAGTTAGAATAGCAACCTGTACTTCTGGCGAACCTGTATCGTTCGCGTCTTTACCAAATTGCTCAACGTATTTTTGTTTATCTTCTTTTGAGATAGGCATTTTCTTTATTACTCCTATTCGTACTTACCTTGTAACTCAAGGCATTTTTGTTTATCTTTAATTAGTTGTGATTTTAAATGTTCCGATGAAGGAAATTTCTTTTCATCTCTTATTCTTTCTAAAAACTCTACTCTGATGTCATTTCCGTATAGATTAATAACCTTATCGTGAAAAAAATGTATTTCCATTACAAGGTCTTCTTCATTGAACGTCGGTCGAGTCCCAAAGTTACACATACCATACAGTTGAAGTCCATTAATCATTCCTCTTGTAAAATAGACCCCGGGATTGGGCATTAATTGGTTTTCCTCCACGGGAATCACGTTTGCTGTTGGGAATTCAAGCTCTTTTCCTCGACCTGCACCATGAACAACAGTTGCCATAAAGCCAAAAATAGAGCCCAATTCAAAATTGGCACGGCGGACAAAACCATCCTTGATAAGTTGTCGAATATGAGTACTTGATATAACGTGACCTTCGTCAGATACTTTATGAATGATATCAAGGCCAATCCCTTTATCTTCACAATATGATTTCAAAAATTTGGGACTTCCCTCCCTTTTGTAGCCAAAATGATGATCATATCCAACTATCATAAATATCGGATTAAAATTTGGAAGCACTGTATGATTTAAAAAATCTGTAGCAGATATTTTTGAAAATTCTTCTGTAAAATTAATAACATAAACCAATTCAATTCCTAGTGATTCAATAATCTCCAATTTTTGATCGATACCCATAATAAGAGATAATTTATCATCACTAAGGTCTAAAATATGGCGTGGATGAGGCTCAAAGGTTACCAAAACCGAAGGTATCTTTAGCGCGCTCGCATGGTGTACAACAGATTTTAGAATCTCATGGTGACCACGATGAATACCATCATAAGAACCAATGGTTACTACTGAAGCAGGTAAGGCCTTGATTTTATCTAATCTGTGGACAATTTCCATGATGCTTCAAATTCTTGAATACTTTGGGATTCATCAATAGAGTAACCCCCTACCTGAGTACGAATAAGAGATGTCAAATATCCAACAGTTTCTAATTTTTCTGCAATTTCTTTTCCCAACACTCGGATATAGGTTCCTTTGGAACAGATAACGGAAAATGTAATAGTAGATTGAGTAAAATCATCTAGGCTTATATGTTTAATCTGAATTTCTACAGGTTCTCTTTTTACTTCAATATTTTTCCGAGCTAATTTATAAAGCCGTTGCCCATTTACTTTTTTAGCAGAATACATAGGTGGAATTTGCAATGAACTTCCTAAAAAAGAATTCAACACTTTTTCAATTGTCACCTGGGATAGCTTCGGCACTAACTGTGTTTCAATAATTTCGCCTTCCGTATCCAGTGTATTCGTTATTTCACCCAAATTTATTATGGCAGTATAGGACTTATCTTCGGCTGTAATGGAAGTAAGCTTTTTAGTATCTTGACCGGTTCCTATAATTAACACCCCTTCAGCAAACGGATCTAGTGTTCCACCATGTCCAACTTTTTTCTCCTTAATGATCCAGCGTATTTTTTTCACAACGTCAAATGACGTCCAGCCGATTGGCTTATGTATGTTCAGAATCACTTTCGTCTGTATTTTTTAAATCAATATCGTGTATTAGTTTATTAATCTTATTGCCATAGAGTAGGCTTTGATCATGAAGAAAATGAAGATCAGGCGTATGTTTTAAATGGAGTTCAGGCCCCATAAATTTTTTGAATGCTTTTCTTTTTTGGTTTATAGCGATATTAATCTCCTTATCAGATGTTTTCCTTCCTAATACACTATAATATACTTTGGCTGTTCGAAGATCCGGTGCAACATCTACATTCGTAAATGTGACGAATCCCAAATGGGAGAGATTAATATTTTTTGTAAGGATTCCGCATAAAATGTCCAGGACCTGGTTTCCAACACGGTCCATGCGGTTATAAGGTTTATTTGATTTCAATTTAGTTCTAGTTTACGTTTCACCTCACGGATCTCGTAAACTTCTATTATATCACCTTCTTGGAATTTTTTAACACCATCAACACCTATACCACATTCCAGGCCTTCTTTCACTTCCTTCGAATCGTCCTTATGGCGTTTCAATGAATTGATCAAACCTTCTGCTAATAATTCGCCATCACGTGAAACTCGCGCTTTTCCGTTTCTAATAATGAGACCTTCAATAACTTTACACCCTGCAATAAATCCAATTTTTGGAATTTTAAATTGCGTCAACACTTCGGCTTTCCCAATACTACTTTCAACTTTGTCTGGTTCCAGCATCCCTTCGAGTGCTAAAGTTAATTCTTCTACAGCTTGATAGATCACATTATAGGTACGTATATCTACCCCAGCTTGCTGTGCCTGTAATCGTGCATTTGAGCTTACTTGAACATGAAACCCAATTATCACTGCTTTGGACGCATCTGCTAATAGCACATCCGATTCTGTTACCATTCCTACGCCTTTATGGATTACTTTAATACCGACTTCAGATGTATTCAGTTTTTCAAGTGATTCAGCCAATGCTTCGACGGATCCATCCACATCACCTTTTATTATCATAGGAAGTATATTAACAGCGCCATCTTTGATTAGGGATGACATATGGTCTAATGAGAAAGACATTTTCTTTTGGGAAATCTCACGACGAATACGTTGACGTTCACTGGATATTCGCTTTAATTCTTTTTCGTCATCCATAACTGCAAATAAATCTGCAGCTTGTGGAACTTGATCATACCCTTGAATCTGAATAGCATCAGATGGGCCCGCTTCTTTTAAACGTACGCCATGTTCATTGGAAATTGAACGAACTTTACCAGAAAAATCTCCACATATAAACGGGTCACCTATTTTCAAAGTTCCTTTTTTGATCAACACTGTTCCAATGGGCCCCAGGCCTTTGTCTAACCTAGAATCGATAACAGTACCACGTGCTTTACAATCTTTATTTGCTTTTAATTCAAGAACATCCGTTTCTAACAAAAGACTTTCCATCAGAGATTCTATCCCTGCACCTGTTTTGGCACTAATCTCAATATCTTGTATTTTCCCACCCCAAGATTCTACTAATACTTCATGCTCTGACAGTGAACGACGTACTTTTTCAGCGTCAGCACCTGGTCTATCCATCTTATTAATAGCCACAACCATGGGGACGCCTGCTGCTTTTGTATGACTAATTGCTTCTATAGTTTGTGGCATGACTGCATCATCTGCAGCAACGACTAGAATTACAATGTCTGTGACTTGTGCCCCTCTCGCTCGCATGGCCGTGAATGCCTCGTGACCCGGGGTATCTAAAAAAGTTATTTTTCGGTTATTATATTCAACTTTATAAGCACCAATATGTTGTGTTATTCCACCGGATTCGCCTTCGGCTACATTTGTTTCACGTATATGATCTAACAGGCTGGTTTTTCCATGATCCACGTGCCCCATTACAGTAACAATTGGCGATCTAGATACAGCATTTGCTATATCTTCTTCAGAATCTTGAATAGAAAATAATTCTTCTCCTACATCCGTTATTTTTTCTGCTATATATCCATAATTATCAGCAAGGAGTTCAATTAGATCCCAATCGATTCGCTGGTTTTTAGTAACAAGCATTCCCAACTCAATACATGTCTGAATGATATCACTGGATGTAACCTCTAATATTTTAGCTAATTCTTCTACGTTTGAAAATTCAACAACTTTGATTGTTGGCTTTTCTGTAGAATCCAGTATCTCATCATCATCATGAGTTCTGGATCGCTTATGAACTTTTTTCTTGGTTTTTGTGTCCATCTGCGCCAAGATGCCTTTTACTTTGGTCTTAACAGACTTATGGACCGGATCTACCTTTTTCACTATTTTATTGGATGGCTGCTTACTGGTTCCAGCACCAATCTGAGTTTGGATATTTCCTAAATTTATTGAACGAAGTTTGTTAGTGGATTTGAATTTTTTCTTGAGCGCTTTTGCTTTCAGATTAGATGAAGTTTTATGCTCTTTTTCTTTCTCTTCTTGTTTCTTTTCCCTTTCTTCAGTTTCCTTTTTTCTTAGTTTTAATTCTTCATCTTTCTTTTGAGTTTCTTCTTCCTGCTGTTTCTTTTTTTCTTCAAGTTCCTGATTTTGCTTTTCTTTTTCATTCTTCTCCAATTCTCGTTGATCGGACAATGATAAAAGCTCAAGTTTTTTAGAACTACCTTGTTTTTCTTTTAGTTTAGTATCATGAATCACCTTACGAACTTGTTCTTTGCGAAATCGGTCAACTTGCTCTTTGTCTTTTGCGAATTCTCCCATGATCATCTGATGAACAGATTCATCAACGGGGGACATATGGCTCGAAACTTCAACTTTTCGAGATTTAAGGAAACTTAGAATATCTGTATGTGAGATATTTAGTGCTTTCGCAATTTGAAAAATTCGAGTTTTAGCCATGGATTAATCTGCTTTCTCTACTATAGGTTCATCTTCACTGTGGGAATTTTCATCGTTTTCTATAATAGAATCATCTAAAACATCATTTATATCGTGAGTTTTTTTTGAATCTATTCTCGATCCTTCCAATGCTACTTCTGGTTCAACTGATTCAATAGTTTCTAATTCAAGATCATTTTTAGCAACTTCATCATCAGATCCAATAGTTGTATCTTCAGATTCTTCATCAACTGATTCAATAGTCTCTAATTCAATATCATCTTTAGCAACTTCATCATCAGATTCAATAGTTATATCTTCAGATTCTTCATCATCTGATTCAATCTCCAATTCTCTTTCCACGAAGGATTGAACTGCTTCATAGATAGTATCAAGGGAATCTTCATCGACATCACTTGCTGACAGAAGAACATCCATATCTGTATCTAATAAGTCTGATACCACATTGATGCCAATGGCAGAGAGTCCGTCAGAAATTTTTGGTGAAACACCTTCAATTTCATTTAAAGAAGTTTTATGATCATCTTGAATTCGTTCATACTGTTTAACGCCATATGCATCAATTCTGTATTCTGTTAATTGGGATGCAAGATTTATATTCATTCCATTACGGCCAATAGCAGCATCAAGGTCTTCATCATCGAACAAAGCCACACAGTATTTTTTATCATCATCGAGAAACAATTGAACAGGCTTAGCAGGAGATAATGCCCGGCTTACCAAAATTTCTGGTTGTTCGCTAAAATTGACAATATCGATTTTTTCATTACTTAATTCACGAACAATGGCTTGGATCCGACTTCCGCGCATACCTACGCACGCGCCAACCGGGTCAATTCTTCGATCGTTGGAACGGACAATTATCTTCGCCCGCTCTCCTGGGTTACGTGCGATGGATGTGATTTCAATGATCCCATCCTCAATCTCAGGAACTTCCATTTCAAATAATTTAAAAAGGAAGTGGTTATCACTTCTTGAGACAACAATATCTGGACCTTTTGGAGTCACTTCCACAGATTTAATAATAGCACGGACTGTATCGCCGCGACGATCTC
>Ga0209091_10000742_pt1 | contig 30710 bp, 47 predicted proteins | sample ArcticOcean_MG_C_6_FD_187438 | JGI IMG/M metagenome (GOLD analysis project Ga0209091, IMG submission 187438) | Marine microbial communities from western Arctic Ocean - ArcticOcean_MG_CB8_128 (SPAdes) (version 2) | ecosystem: Environmental > Aquatic > Marine > Oceanic | place: Arctic Ocean...
CGGACCGAACCGGAAAAGTATCCGAAGCGCGACACTTTTACTGTTTTTTAGCTTCGAAAGCCGTTTCCGGACACGGAGTGAAGCAGATTGGAAACGAAATTAATCGTTGTCACGCATCAGCTATACACGGGATTAGAAAAATATCGGGTTACTTAGATGTCAATATTAAAACGAAAAAGACTGTGGGCGTAATTATGCAAAAACTGGGACGGTTTACGAGTGAGGACGTAGAAAAAAAAGAAATTAACAAGATGCACGTCGGATGGTATAATACACCGGAACGGATGGAGCTTTTAAAAATTAGTTTATTATGAAAATACTAAATCTTTACGCTTGTCTTGGGGGAAATAGGTTTCTTTGGGGTGATGAACACGAAATAACGGCGGTAGAGCTTGATCCAGAATTAGCTAGAATGTACCAGGAGAGATTTCCAAATGATACGGTAATTGTGGCCGATGCTCACCAATATTTATTAGACCATTACAAAGAGTTTGATTTTATATGGAGCAGCCCACCTTGTCCAACTCATAGTAAAATGGTAAAAGCTACAAAGCATGATATAAACGTTTATCCAGACATGAAACTATATGAAGAAATACTACTTTTGCAGCATTTTTTTAAAGGTAAGTATGTAGTTGAAAATGTAATTTCTTATTATTCGCCATTAATCCAGCCTTATAAATCCAGCCGTCATTATTATTGGTCAAACTTTGTAATAACTCCATGCAAAGATATTACTAAAATAAAAGATATGTCTAAAGCTACAAGGGGACAAATGGCTGATTATTTAGGTTTTAATTACGAGGGTAAAAACATTTACATAAAAGGAAATCATGATCCAGCGCAAGTTTTAAGAAATTGCATTCACCCTTTAGAGGGTAAGCATATCTTAGAAAGGGCGCTAGGAATTATCCGACAAGAAAACCCAAATCAAACACAATTATTTTAAAACAAAACACCGAAAAATAGTATATTATCAAAACAATTAACCTATATTTGTATAAAACCTAAAACAATTTAAAACTATGGAACAATTAAAAGGACACTGGAAGAAAGCAACAAATCCGAAATTTCTCGGTTCGTGGGACTTCGAAGAAGGATCAACCCCGGTTGTAAAAATTTTAAAAGTAACTGAAGAAGAAGTTATGAATTTAGACGGCAAAAAAGAGCCGTGTATAATTATGTACTTTGAAGGATGCAAGCCGATGATATTAAATAAAACTAACATGAAATCGATTTCGAAATCAGTCGGATCGGCTAAATTCGAGGACTGGATTAATCAGGAAGTAACTTTATTTACATGCCAGGTGAAAGCATTTGGGGACACGGTCGATGCAATACGAATTAAACCGACTAAGCCAAAGAAGAAAGTTTTACCGGCCATTACTCCGGAGCGTTTCGAAGCTGCAATCGCAGCAAGTAAAGCGGGAAAATATGACGCGGCAAAATTACCGATTCAATTTACATTGACAAAGGACCAAGCCGAAGAGGTTGCAAACGTTTTAAAACCTGTTAAGTAATGGAAAACAAAAATAATAAATCGGAAATTCCGGATAATCTTTTAGTACGTTGTTCGTCATTACATAACTTAATGACAAAAGGAACAGGAAAAAGTCCAAAGGATAAATATTTGGACGCGGTGAAAAGCCTATACGAAAAGGAAGAAAAATACAGATCGACCGCGAACAAGGAAACAAAAACGGCGATGAAGTTAGTCGATACGATTGCGGAATTAAGAGCAACTATCAAAGCTTTGAAGCCGTATAGAAACGATATTTCTTTATCCGAAACGTGCCGTACTTGGATTAAAAAGATTGCGCAGGAAGCTTTTTACGGATACAAAACCCAAGTTAACTCAAAGTATTGCGATAAAGGAAACATGGTCGAAGATGATTCAATTGAATTATTAAACTCGGTTTTGTTCACGGATTATAAAAAGAACGTGGATCGGAAGCAAGCGCATCACGCGGACGGGGTCGACTGGTTAACGGGTGAATGTGACATTTATTCGGCTTCGGATCGATTGATTCGAGACATTAAAAGTTCGTGGAGTATCGAAACTTTTCCAGCTTTTCAGGAAGACGCGGAAAAGAAGATCAAGGGCGCGGGTTACGATTGGCAAATGCGAGGTTATATGATTCTTTGGAACGCCTCAAAAGCAATTATCGACGTTTGTTTAGTTGATACGCCGCCGGAATTATTGTCAGACTATGACAACTGGGAGCTTCACGAAGTGGAACATATTGCACCTGAAAAGAGAATCACTAGTGTAGTAGTTGAACGGTCCGAATCGATTGAGGTTGAAATAATGGAGCGTTATAATGCCGCTAATAAATTTTATAAAGAATGTATTAATCAATTAAAAAGTAAATAAATGAAAAAAGTCACACACGCAAAAATGAAACCGAAACAAACGCAAGCGATAAAGGAACTGCAACAATCCGCGATGCTTAATGAAGTCGCTTTAGCTGCAGGGGTAAAAATGTTAATGCAAATTCATCCAAACGATCAAGATTTCGGGACGGCTGTCCGTGAAGGAATTACTAAAGGAATGGACATTACAAAAATCAACGCGCAATTACAAGAAATACAATCGAACACAAACCAGGAAGAAATTCCACAAACTAAATAAATTATGCAATTAAAGGGAAGTATTAAATTAATCAACGAAACGGAAGTAATTTCAGAAAAGTTTCAAAAAAGATCATTCGTAATCGTAACCGACGAGGAAAAATACCCGCAAGAAATCATTATCGAAACGACTCAAGACAACGTAGACATGTTAGATAATTTTGCGGAAGGCGAAACAGTAACGGCATCGATTAACATTCGTGGTCGTGAGTGGACCAGTCCAAAAGATGGCACGGTAAGATATTTTAACACTATTCAAGCGTGGAGAATTGAAAGCGATTCGAACGCGGCACCGGCTCCGGCAACGGCATCGGCTCCGGCTCCGGCTGAAGATTTACCGTTCTAATATGGATAAAATCGGAATCATTGTCAAGGCAAGGCGTAAAGAATTACGCATGACACAGATCGAAGTAAGTGAATTGGCTAAGGTTGCAAAAAATTCATGTAGACGAATCGAAACGAGCGCGGGATATAACATTCGAACCGCTTTAAAGATTTTTTCTGTATTGGGTTTGACTTTTAAAGTAGGTTAATAAATTGCGGGGCTGTATTGGTCCCGCTTTTTTATGTCAATTAAGTTCTAAAATTAGGTTAAATCAAAATAAAAGGTTTATATTTACGTGTAATTAAAAACTAATAACATGGAAGACAAAATAAAAGAATTTGAAAGGTTAATGATGATACATGACGACCTTGATGAAAAAAATAAAAAGATTGAGCGATTGATTCAAGAAAATTTAGATAAAATTAAATTATTAACCAAAAACCAAAAGTAACGTTTATAACAGTAAGGCTAACGCCTTTTTTAATTGGCGTTAGGATGTATTAGGTTTATGTACGGATTAATTAACAACTAAAATATATTAAAATGGAATTAACAAAAGAACAAGTAGAAGAAATAAACAAAGAATGCCCATACGGACAAGGTGTATTTAGAGAGCCGTTTGGAATACCTAACGACATAAAAGGATTAGTAGTATATACTAAATGGGAATCAGGCGGTAGAGGCGGTAGCTGTTGGGATGATGAAAATACAGTTAATGATGAATATTCAAGTGATAGACCTGATGATGCTTTTGTAGTGCTAGATAGAGTACTAAAGATACTAAAGCCTGACATTTCTTATTTAGACTTTAAGAAAATTGAAGCATTGAAAAACTCTAACGGGGAAACGGATTATGGGTGCTACGGTGACTATACAGAAGATACGATAGAATGGATTGAGTTAGAAGACTTAATAGAAGCACTAACGTAGTATTAAGCCTAACGCAATAGTAAAAATTGCGACTGCAAGGAGTTGTTTTTAAAATTAGTTATTATGGAAAAGGAATTAAAGGTTATAGCTGAATGGTATGCTAAAGAAACTAACAAGACCGTAGCTGATTTTGATGAATACGACCTTCATGTGTGTAGAGTAGTTGAAGGCTATAAAAAAGCACAGGAGTGGATAAGTGTTGATACACCACTGCTTAATTGAGGATGAAATAGGCTTATGTGTTGTAGGTGAAGACGGAAACGACTCTGCAAGTATTCAACCTTGGGAGGTGTCCTATTACTTTTTAATACCAACAGCACCGAAACATTAACCAAAAAAGAATAACATGGATAACAACAAAGCTTTAGAGATATTAAAACTGCATAACACTTGGAGGCGTGATAGTAGCGTTCCTCCACTAACAGAAATGGTCAACCCTACGGAATTAGGAAAGGCTATAGACGTAGCTATAAAAGTAATGGAGGAAACCCACCACCTAACCAATTAAAATTAATTAAGGCTTAACCAACCCAATCATTTTTTTTGCATACAAGCCCACTAAAAACGCGACCAAATACCACACCCAACCGGACCCGCTTCCGGTTTTAATATTGCTTTGAAGCGATTCGGTATCGGGACAAATCAGATCCGGACACGGTAACGAAACGGAAACGGTGTCGGTTCTGTATACGTAACGCTCTTTTATAACGATTTTAGCTTTGTTTGTGGCCTTGTCTACTTTAATCGATACAAGACTATCAGAAAACAATAGTATATTGTTAGAGTCGATTAAATTAGCGTGTATTGTGTCGGATTCAATTCGAATTGTATCGTGAACAATTACGGATTCGGTTACAGTGTCGTGTATAGATTTAAAATATTCAGGATATTGTAAAACCGCGAATGAAACACTTTCTTTAATTCCGTTTTTTTCGATTGCGCGTTTTAATCTTTTTTGAGAACTACACGAAAAAAACAAAAACGATAAAGATAGTATTATAGCTAAAAATTTAATTAATTCCTTCATAAGATAAAAAATTATTTTCAATTGTGATCCAAATTTCACCGCTTGGATTCTCTTTTTCGAACTCCTGGAGTTTTTTGGTTAAAGCTTTTTCGGCTGTCCCTTGAATTTTAGTTTTATTTTCAATTAAGTTAAACGCAATCAAAGGGCATCCGTGCGAATCTTCCGCAGTATTTCCGCCGTGAATACGTACACCGGAAAAATTCGGAACATCTAACAATAAAGGCATGATTCTTTTAAATCTATTCGACCAATTCAAAACGATTCTATATCGACCGTCCGGAATTGCTGTTTTTCCGTAAACTTTTTTATCACTGTATCGGATTTGATCCTCTAACGAATAACAAAAGAAAACGCCTTCAATAAAAAAATCCCCGATATTGTTCGCCTCGCCTCCTGTTGTTTTTGAGTCGTTGAAAATATATCGTTTAACATTTAATTCAAATTTTTTCATCTAGTTCGATATCCTTTTTCAAGTATTTTATTGTTTCGTCAATTCCAGCCCCTACAATAAGAACCCAAAAAGTAATATGTTCGTGATTTGTTATGTAAGCACTCGCCCCCCCAATTAAAACAATTCCTTTTAAAGCGGATAGTAAATTTATAATCCTTTTACGTTTCAATGTCATTTTATCCATTTTTTTACTTGAGCTTTTACTTTACCCCAATTTGCTATCACTATTATGATAAAAGAAATAATACTAATATGGTCGCCAATAAAATCAATGCTTTCGTTTAACGTTACATTTGCAATAGTCGCTTGAAGCAATAAGCAAAAGAAACTAATTTTAGCTAGGGTAAATTCTTTCATTTTAACTCTCTTTTAGAATTTATTCAAGCACTTCAATAGCTCCCGTACATTTTATAAAAACCTCTTTTGCTTGTTCTTGTTGCGCTTTCAATTGTTCAATTTTTTGTTCAATTGTTAAAACTTCTTTTGTTTCTTTTTCCATGTTGCAAGTTTAGTTTAAATTCCTGAAATTACCGCCGTAAATCCTAAGCTTTTCAAGTATGCTTTTGCTTCGTCATGTGCTACGGCAACAGTCTGAGCTTTCCAAGTTTCAGGATTATCACCATTTGATAAATCATAAGTTTTCGCGCTTGATTGAAAGCCGTCTACTTTCATTATGTTAGTAGGGTCTAAATCAAAAGCCGCTTTGCTTTCATACACGTACAAGGCCGATTGTAATGTTTTGCCGCCTGAAGGTGCTGTAAACTCTAAACGAGCTATAACGTTGTTAATTTCCACGTTAGTTCCTTTAAAAGTAATCTTTGCCGTGTCTGTTGATGTTATTGTAATCATTGTTTTTTGTTTTAGCTTGCCGCTGTTATTATTCCGTTTGTTACTGTGAAGTTTGTATAAGCTCCTGTTCCTGTAAATCCTGCAACCCCTCCAACGTGAATGGCTCCATTGTCCTTAACTTCTAATAGGTCAGTTCCCAAACTATTCTGAACTAAAAAAGCTGTTGTTCCAATTGTTGAGCCTGTACCTTTAACGGTTAATTTTGCAGATATTCCAGTGTTTAAACCTATTCCAAAATTATTATTCGTATTAATCCAAGAATCAGCGTTTTTAGCTATTCTAATTGTGCTTATGGCCTCGTTTAAGTTAACTTCAAAACTATACGCTGTTGAATTTGTCCTAACAGCACTACCCCCCCCTATTATAATTGAATTAACATTTGTAGCTTTTAACCTTGCGCCCATAGCTAAAGAGTATGAGCCGTCAGAATCCGCTAAATAGCCGAGAGAAATAGCCTCAATACCGTCATTTGTACAATCTACTCCAATTCCTAAGCCTCTGCCACCATTTGAGCTTGAGTTATACCCAATTGAAATTCCCTGATTATTTGTTAAAACCTTTGCAAGCGTGCCTATTGAAACAGAATTAACAGTTGGAGCATTAGCTCCTCTACCTATTGCAATTGCATCCACCCCTGTTCCTGCTGCCCCTTTTCCAATACTTACATTTGTGTCGTTTCCATAGGTTGCGTTTTCCCCCAAAGAAAAACCGCCAGCATTATCTAATATTAGTAAAGATTGGACATTATTTTTAACTATTAAAGCGTGATTGGCAGCCGAAAAGTCAACGCCTTCAATTGTAATTCCACCACCTATAAAACCTACATCAAAACCTGCCATTGTAATTAAGCTAGCAGCCGCCATCGTTCCACCTGTGAAGATGGTATCACCACCACCACCACTACCCGGAGAAACCCAAGACGAACCGTTAAAAGTTTTATATTCTTTCGCGGTTTTATCATAACATTGAAAACCATCAGACGCAATAACGCTTACCCAGTTCGATCCGTCATACCTATTCCATGAATCAAACCCAATAGCACCCCACGCCGGATCAACTACACCACCGCCGCCGTCAATAATTGCATAAATATCATTTAAAACTAAAGTCGGTGGCGGACTGTTTCCGTCTACGAAATTAATCGCGGCGGGTAAGTATTCGACATCTTGATAAATTGCTATGTCGTTTTCAGAACGCAGCGCGTAAGACATTGATTTTGTTGCCGGTAAATTAAACCCCTTTGGCGCGTGTAACTTGTCTTCAACTATGTTTTTATGTAGTATAATAGCCATCTAGTAAATGATAAAACCTTTGTTATTAGAATTTAAATTCTCTGAGCTGCAGTCCTCACCGAATAAAGGATAATCGGTCGGGTTCTCCAAAATGTATTCGATCATTTCGTTGATCCAGAAATTTCCGTTGTAATTATACGTTGATCTAAGCTGACCGTAATCAAACGACGGAGTTTGTTCCGTAAATTCGCTCCGGTTGTGCATCACTCCTTGATTCGTTAATTTATCGCGAACTTCCGGAAACGCTTCGTAAACTATATAGTAAGAAAGCAATTTGTCAATATACTCATCTTTTAATATTTGATAAGGAGCCGATAAAGTATGGACTTGCAACAAGTAATTGTTATAAAATTCTTTACCTAAAGCCGGCTTTAAATATTTCGCTTGAGCTAATTCGATGTATTTATCAAAATAAGTCTCATCAAAACTTATATCGGTCACAACTAATTCGCGAACGGTTTGCGCTGTGATTATTTTAATTCCCATCTTCTTCTGTTGTTTCTGTTTCTGTTATTGGTTCGAATCCTAATAATTCCCTTTGTTCGTTTACGGTTAATACATCATGAGGATTAATTTTATCAACTAATGTTAATGAATTTAATTGATTTATTTCAATTGTGAATTTAAACCCAGCAACCGAAATTAACTTATTAAAGAACCTCAATAAAGGCTCTTGAAAGTCCGGAATAATAACCGAATTCATAAAGAGGTTGTGACTTTCTGATATTTGTTGATTACCTCCCAATTTTCCAGCCGTTTCAATCATAGCCAAAACCGGCGGGATTCTATGAGCTGAAATAATATTCACTTTTGCCATTTCCGCAAGCTTCTCAAACTCACCTTGTTTTTCTGATTCGAAAGTAGTTATCTTTGCAGCTTGTTCCGGTGAATCTAACATTTCCGCGACAATCTTAGAATTATTCGCCTCACCTGTGAAATTCGAAACCATGCTTTTAACATATTGTTTCGCTGTTGTTCCTTCCGGAGGTGATCCGAACATTTGAATTAACGCACTCGGAAAAAATCCGTTATCGAATCGGTCTAGATTAAATTTTGGTATCCTGTATTCAACATCAATCCAGTTCAAAGCACCTATGTAATCAGGCAACCCGTAAAAATTATATTCCGGCGAGTGTCGCATTAATTGGCTTGCATGCGTTCCCTTCTTTTTATTTAAACTTATTTCAACGTGTGGCTTAGTCGAGTATTTTCCGTTCCCAATTTCGCGCCAATAGTCAGAAACTATAATTGCGCTCCGGTCCGTTTTAATCCGAACCTTTGTCGCGTCAATATAGTAGTAATTTGTTCGACTTCCAACCTTTACGGATTGAATCCAAGCATTCCCAAAAGTAATATAATCTTTACTAACTAAATTAAAAACATCACGCAAACTTTCTTCGTTCGCGTTTACATCATCCGCCCAGCTTTGTTGATTTGCTTTTAAATCATCGCTGTAAATAAAATCTGTTCCGATTGTATACGCTAATTTTGAAGATAATATCGCACTATGAGTGCTTGATCTTCGCGCCCTTCGTGCTAAATCGTTTATATAAACATTGTTTGACGTATCAAAAAACGAAACGTATTCGTTTGAAATTCTTTCCGGCTTTTCTGTTATTAGTTCTTGAGTCGTAATAGGAATGCCGGCGGAACTTGCTTGAATACGGTTTTTATTAAATTTAGATCTGTTTCCAGGTCTAATCGATTGCGTTTTCAACGTTCGAATTATCTTCTTTTTCATCTTGTAGTTGTACTAAGTTTGTAAAGCCTAAACCGTGTAGCTTTTTTAAGTCTTTTTGCGTTGTCTTATCGTTTAAAATAATACTACCATCAGACAAAGAAACCGATTTCCTGTCCCCTCTTTTAGTTATAATATATTTCGCTTTCATAGTTATAAAAATAACAAAAAAAAAGGACAATCTTTAAAGATTGTCCTTTTTTACTTTTGTTAGGTAGTATTAACTACCGAAACTGATCGAACCGCTGACGTTAGAGTCAATTGTTCCCACGTATTCACGTAGTAATTCAGTTTGTTTTCCTGAAAACGTAACCGTATAACCGTTAACACCTTGAAGCTCTGCTTCCAAAGTTTGGTTAACTGTAGCACGTACCGCAGCATCTAACATTAACACTTCGTCATAGCCTAAAACGAAAGCCCTATCGAAAGCCGATACAACATCATAAACACTAAAAACAACAACAATTTTGCCACCGGCAAATAAATCGTTTAATTCTTTAGCTTTTACTTTTTCCATTTTAGGCACAAACACTTCCAAAGTGTTTTCGGTAACGTTTGAACCGTTTTCCGTTGTTCCTTCCGCTGTAAACGGCTTTGTTTCGAATTCGCCTTCGATCTCAAAGAATTTTTGCCCTACGGTCGTAACCGCTGCAACATATTCATGAGATGCCCCAGCTGTGAAGCTATCAACTTCACAGGCAGGAACAACAAAGATTTTTTTAACACCACCTCTTCTCGTTTCATCGGAACAGGCTATTAAAACATCATTTGTAATACTCATTTTATTTAAATTTTATTAGTTAATACTAGTAAGAGAAAGAAATCAATTCAGGGTGTATGATTTGCGCACCTTGTTTAATTTTCCAAATTACTTTTAAAACTTCATCATCATCATCATCGCTTCTGATTTTCAAGTTGTCCGAAGTTGTGTCAACTCCTACCGCTAAATTGTCAGGGATTGTCAAAACAGCCATGTTATCACCAACGAAAACCGCTTGAGGGTTGTCAGTGTCAGCAAGTTGCGTGTCCCATCCTGGAACCTCGTACAATTCGATGCCTCTGAATTTCAATACTGATGTGTTTCCGTCTTGTAACAACATTAAACCTAGAGAAGACTGTGTATCTTCATAAGTTGTCATTAAGTTATCAACGATTGTAGCTGTAACGTAAAACTTCTTAGATTCTCTTGGCATTTGTCTTAACACCTTAGATTGGTTTTCGTACATGTTTCTCAAAAGAACCAAAGCACCATCAACAACTAAAGCACCAGCTACTTCAATGTTCGCATCAGAACTCATATCAAAATACTGACCTAAATTCGCTGATTCGTTTTTGAAAATTTCAATCCAACCATCATAAGCGTTATAATCCGCACTTGCTGCAACATCATCATTAAACCACATTTGACGCGCCATGTCTCGCGCTACTGCGTCAAGAACTAAAGTCATCATAACCTGTTCAACGATTGTTCCGCTTAAATCAGTGATTGCAACACCTGCCTTCAATGCTTCGTCTTCAAAAATAGTACCAAAAAATGCGTCTGCACATTCTTCAACGTTTACTTTCATTTTAGTAACTTCTAAAGTTCTGTTTGTTATTGGTGTAACAGTACCATCGGCACTAAAACCACAAGTAACATATTGTTTTAAAAGTTTATCCAAAGCTCCCGGAAGATGCAATTGAATTTTAGTTTTTACACCGTTGAAAACTCTGTAGTTTGCGAAAACATTGTCCGCTTGTTCAGTTGGTTTGTAAAAAAGTGTTTGAGTAAGTAACTGCCCGTCATACGTGTAGTTAAAACTAGTTGAAACGATATTCGCCATGTCTATTTGTTTATTTGTTTATATTATTTGTTGTATCTGTTTTCGATCAAATTCGCTAAAACAGAGTTTCCAAATGCAACTTTTGCGTCGGGAGTTTCTTTTTCTACTGGTTCCGGATCTTTTTCCGCTTCCGGCTTTTCTTCAGTACCTTTTAACTTTGCGATTTCATCAGTAAGAACAGCGTTTGCCGTTTCTAAAGCTGTTAACGCTTCGTCTTTTTCAGACATTTTTGCATCTTTTTCTTCGATGTCTTTTTCTTTTTCTTCGATTTCAGCTTGAATCGCTTCGAGCTTCGCTTTTACGTCGGCATTATCAAGAATCTTTACCTCTTTAACTGCTTCACCTTCTTTTTTAGGGAATAAGTTCGAAATAAAGTCTTTCAAGTCCGAAACTTGTTTACTTAATTCATCCATATTTGATTGATTGTTATTGATTACAAATTGTTTAGGAGCGTTTTTTATTCTTAAGTCGCTCAACTTAGCACTGTCTAATTTAGCAGCGATGGCAATCGATTCGGATACGCTCGAAGCGAATCCCATTTCTAAAGCATCTTCCGCACTGATCCATGTTTCCTTGTCCATCATTGCGATTAATTTCGCGTGATCGATTCCGGTTCGTTTTGAATATATTGTCGCGATCTTATTCGTGATCGTTTCAAGTAATTCGGCTTCGTTTAACATTTCCGCCGCTTTCTTCTTTAATTTTTCCGAATCATAATAATCTACGTCCATTTTGGTTAAATATGGATTGTGAATCATTAAGAAACTATTTTCGGTCATGGTTGGCAACTTATTACCAGCCAAAGCAAGGACCGAAGCCGAAGAAGCCGCCAAACCGCGAATTTCAACGGTTACATTGTATTTATCTGAAGTAGTTAAAAAGTCGTAGATTGCGAAAGCATCGAAAACGCTTCCCCCTGGTGAATCAATAGTTAAATTAATGTTTTTCTTTCCCGCGTCTTGTACGTATGCAATGAAATCATTTGATGTGATACCGTTGCCTCCGATCTCGTCGTTGATGTTTATATTTAAAACATCTTTTACTTTATTATCTATTGAAAACCATTTCATAGAACAAATAAAAGGTTTTATTCTAATTAAACGTAAAAAATAGATGTAAAGTGATGCTTATTTAGTAAGCAATAAACGAACGTGTGAAAAAGAAACGTCGTACTTCTCACATAAGAAATAATGAATACTTTTGACACTCATTAACGGGTTGCGATACATAATAATAAAATCGGATTGAATCAAAGCATTTCGAACGCTTTTTAAATCAATCAATTTCAAATCAAATAATTCACCCGCAACCGATTCGGACACGTCGAAACTGCTGATTATATATTTTATTACTTCCTGTTTTGACATTGTGTGTTGAAATATTCAATCATGTGACCGATACACCTTGAGCATTTTATATCAATATTACGGACTCGCGCTTGAAATATTACCGATAATTCACGGATTGCGGATCGACTCGGTAACATTTTACCGCGCACCTTATTAACTAACGGTTGGATTGTGTTTAATTCGTCTTCGGTAAATGGTTCCATTTTTTCAATGGACAATCTGAAGCGGTCCAAACTGTTTTCGGTTCTAATAAGCACTTGCATTTTTTGCATTGCTCCTTATCCATCTTAACAAGCCCGAATAAATACCGCGCTTGTTTTCTATACATTGGACATTTTCGGCAAATTGTCAGCCGGTCCGCTTGTTGTTCAATTGATGTAAACATTAATCAAATATAAGCTAATTTATTTAAAAATTAACCTCGTTTTGTATATTTTCAACCCCTCTATTCTCCGAAGCGGTCGCGGTCGGATCATTTACAACCGGTATTGATTCAATCGAAGCAATAACGGATCTAGATACGCTATCTTCAAACGCTTTCAGGTCAATAGATTGCGGTTCGGATGTGAATCCGCCCCCAATAAACCCGCGAGAAACGTTTGTGGTCGGTGATTTTAATCTAGGTGGGCTGCTATCACCTAACAAGCCTCCTTTCTCGAAGTATATTCCAGAGACATTCATTTCGCTATTCCTAGCCATTTTGTTTGCGTTTCTTAATGACTTCCTTCGTTTTTGTTCCGAAGCTCCATCTAAAGCAACGCCGCCGCCGTCCTCGTTTATAGCTGATAATAATCTAATATGTTTCGCCGTGCTTTTTTTGTTAATTATTGCCTCACCCCCTTCACCTTCTTGATTATTGCCAAGCTGCACACCGCCTCCATCATGACTAGCGCCTTTAAGAACCCCCCCTTTTGCAAATTTCTGAGATTGTATCGTCGCTATTTCTGCAGTCGTTTTAATTGCTCCTAGTCCCACAGCTACTAAAGCCGGAGGCGTAAAACCTAAAGTTGCGAATGTTTTTCCAGCCGCAACCACTCCATTAATAATAGCTCGCGCCGTGTCCGCTTTCTTTTGTTTATCGAACGCTTTTTTATCAATTGCAAGCCGCGCCGATTCGAATTCGGCTTGAGAAATTATGCCCGCTTGTTTCTTCGCTTCTAAGGCTGAAATTTCACGATTCTTTTCTTCGTCGATTCGAGCTTTTGCCCGTTTTGATATTCCATCCGCTACAATTTCACCCGCAGCAAATGAAGCGTCGACAATCGCTTTCTTTAACTCTTCTTTTGCTTGTAGTCGTTCTAGTTCCGCTTCCGCTTCCGTTTCTTCTTCGGCTTTCTTAAAGTCCGCTTTTTTAATTGCTTCGGTTGTCCTGTCCTCTTCTTTTATTAAAGCAATATCTTTGTTCAGAATAGTTTCCCGCGCTGCCTTCGCTTGATTCAAGGCGTCTTGAGTCTTTAATATTTCGAGCGTTTCTTTTCCTCCTGATTCTTTTTTTAATTCAGCAAGTTTTTTAATTAAATCACCCTCTTTTATTTCTAGTGCGCCGGCTTGAGCTTCCGCGCCTTCGATTTTTAATCCGGTTAGCTTTTTTTGTAATTCAATTTCCTTATCAAGTCGAACTTGGTCCGTTTCATCAGTTGAGGCGATTTCTAATTCGCGAGCGGTTTGTAATGCTTGAGCTTTAATGTCTAATATTTCAAGCTCAGTTTGTAACGCTCGCGCCGTGTCTTTTTCCGCAATCTTTGTGCGTTCATCTTCTAACTTTTCAAGTCGCTTCGTTTCCGCTTCTTGAGCTTTTCGAACCGTATCGATTCGCGTTTTAATTATCGCGTTTTCTTTATTTCTTAATTCAATACTTTTACCGATTCCGGTCGCGACTAACGCTTCTTTTTTCGCTTCTAGTTCTTCAATCTCTTTTTTATCTGCTAATGATGTGTCATTTGCTTCCGTCTTTATTTTGGCGAGCTTAATTTGTCGATCTAATTGATCAATTTGAATTTTTTCAGTTTCTTTTAATATCCGTTGCGCTTCTTGAGCCGCTTTGATTCTTTGGCCATCCGTAAGTAAAACATCTTCAGCGATTTTCTTTTGTTCTTCAAATAATCTATTTCCTTTTTCTTTTGCTCGATTTAGTCCCGTATCCGCTTCTTCAATCTCAATTGTTAATTCAGCGATACGCGAACCACGTTCCGCAGCGATTGACATTTGATCCGCAAATTCTTTTCCAGCATCCGCAATCGCTTGAATTTGTGTCGGATCGAGTCCGGTTCCTACTTGAATTAAATTGTCTTTTAATTCTTTTGCGATTTGAATCGTTTCGGCTTTTACTTCGGCCAAATCTTTATTGACCTGATCAATATCGATTCCCTTTCCAAGCAAAGGGACACCGGCTAAAGCTTTTTTTATTCCTAATCCTAAAGCTTTAAATGATACAACCATTGCACGTCCTTGTAATTTTACAAGGTTTACCGCAGCCGTAAAGCGATTAATAATATTTTTCTTGAATGCGTTTCCTAAATCTTTTAAAGCTTGTCCCGGATCGTTAATCGCATCTTTTAATTTATCGAAGACTTTTAATCCGACTTTTTGAATTAATCCGAAGATTGTCGCTAAAACTTCTTTCAACGGAGCCATTACGCGCGTCATAGCATCCGCGCCGCGTTGCGTTGATAGTATCGCAGTAATTAACGTTCCTAATATTACAACGATTGCCCCAATACCGGTTGCAGCTAAAGCGAATTTAAATATTTTAGCCGCTTTGCTTGCTATGTTAAAACTTCCTGCAGTCCCTTTTGTTGCCGCACCTAATGCCGTTTGAGCGGCCGCGTTTGCTTGAGTTGCTACGGCGTTTGCTTTAGTTGCGCCGGTAACTTTTGCGAATAAACCTTTTATTTGAACTAGCGTTTGTTGAACTTGGTTAATTTTGCCACCAAACTCGCCCAGTAAAGGAGTCGCGGCCGACATCGCTTCCCCGTAATTCCCGACCTGTAAAGCACTATTCCCCGTTGCTTTTTGCAGTTCGTTCATTTCATCATGCAAAGCTTTTGATCTCTTTTCTAGAGCTTGACCATCGACAGTCCCTTTCCTTTGCGCCTTGCTCATTCCGTTGAGCTCTAATTTACTTAACTTATATTGAGCCGCTAAAGAATTATAGGAACCCGAAGCCGAATCCGTCGATTTAATATTAGCTTTTAAAACTGAATCGTTTTTTTTATATGCTGCTGTTGCTTCTTGAGTAAGTAAAGAATTTTTGACCTGTTGAGCCGAAAGAACTTCCATTGAATCATCGTATTGATCAATGGAAAGTTTACCGGATTCGAATTGAGCCGTTAAACTTTTACTTTCTTTATTTAGTTTTTGCTTTGTTACGGCTAAACTATTTAACTCCGCTTTTAAAGCGGTCATTGCTTTTAATTGCTCCGACGCTCCTTGAACTTTTATCCTAAATCCTATTTCTTCAGCCATAATTTATGATTAACTTTGGTAAACTGGTACAATATTCCCGTTACTATCTGAGTAAACAGGAATTAAATAATTAACACCGTTGATTGTTTCTTCAATATAAATCGGGTCCGGTGTGTCATTCGGTCCTTGAGGATCTGAAATCGTATTCGGAATGTTTCCGGCCTGACTTGGATCGTTAGGAACTGCGACATAACTTTGAAACCTTAATAATTCAACTAATGTCGATTGATCTTTTGTCGCTTGAAATTTACTAATTTTTTGTATTAAATAATGCCCTTTTATTTCTGTAGGTGCATCAATGTAAACCGGTTTGCGTAGATTTATATCTCTGTAATCAGTTAAAGATAAATTAACTCGAACCGATAATACCCCGCCTTCTAATAGGTTACTAATAGTTTTTGAATAGTACTTTTGCACTAGCCCATCAGCACCGGCAAAATTCAAGTTCATCGGCACAATTGAGCTTCCGAAAGATTCACTCAAACCAACAGTAACAACCGTAGGCGAAGAAGATCGCATCGGGTTCCCAGCATTATCAAACTGCTGTTCCGTTAACGTATTGAATAATCTAAAATTATACTCGTTGTTTTGCGTGCCGTTTATATTTAAATCTCCGTACTCCTTTCGTATTATAGACGTAAACATCTTACTTGATGTCGTACCCTGGACAACAGGTGAAAATAAATTCGTTTGAATAACTGAACTACCTTTCGCAAATCTAGTTCCTAAATCCTGATCATATTTTCCGTATGTTCTTGAGTTTAAAATATTCCAACGCTCCAAATATTTATCATTTGAATCGGGTTGATATTTAAATTCGAGCGTTTCTTTGTATTCGGTTGCATATGATATTTTGAAACCATTTGTTAAATCTAGTTTGTCGGTCCAATCAATAGCGTTTGAAATATCTAAGAAGAAATCATCGCGCGGCTCAATCTTAACTATTTTTCGATAAGTGTCAGCTACAAAATAAAGATTAAAAAACGTTTTAAAATCTTGGATAACATTTAAACATGAAACGTTTTGAGGGATAACCGTATTCAATGCGTAATCATCACCTAAAGAAACAGAGCCTTTTCGAATAAACGAAACATTTGAATTATTTAATATCCGAACCGACCACCTATTAAGCGAACCGGGACCGGTTAAACCATAAACGGGCGCGAATCCTTTCGCATCATCAATCAGTTCTAATATTATCGACACGTTATCGCCTGCAGTCAATAGAACTTCCGGAGCATTCCCGCCAGTTAAAGAAGTTTGAACTGGAAACGGGTTCGGTGGGGCGGATGAATCATATAATACAACTCCATTTATAACCGTATCCGATGTATTATTCGCAACAATAAGCCATTTAAAATTCGGAGGCCGTACAGCAAACAACCCGCCGGAAGTGTTTGTACTTGTCCAAAGAAACCAATTCGGATTATTTGTGTCAAACGCTCTCCATTCGTAATTTATAGCGAATTCAACTTTATATAGTGCTGTAATCGGGACCGTGTATTCATTTGTAGTATTGCTAAAAACCCCCGAAACATCTTTAATTTGATTGTTAAAAATATTCGGGAATCTCCATCGGTTCCGTATGTTTGGCGCTGCAGGTGTTCCGAGATTTCCTACCATTGTAGAAGCGTCCCAATTAGGAGGCGTTAAAGCTTGGTTAACTATTGTCGTTGAATAATTCGTCTCCGTTGCTAGTACCGCGTCTTGATCAAAAGTAAGGTTCGCGACAAAATCAACAGCTAGTTTTTTAAATTCCGGAGTATTAAAGAAATTTGAATCGACTGTGTATCCTGTTTTTTCGAAAGCTTTATCAATAATCGCTTTAGCGTATAAAGTAGGAAGAAAATTAGTCACAGCCGCATCAGAATTCCTGTCGATATACGGATAAATAATGTCGTTCGTTGCAACGCTTGAATTATTTATCGCCGTAATAGCTGCAGCCGTAAAAGACGCGACCGAATCCCTCCAGTCTAATTCGTTTAAATTAATTTTAGACATTAACGAAACCCAGTCGGTATTGTCACCTAAGAAAACAGCTTTGTAAAACCCTTCCGAATCAGAATCAGTTACTTTAATGTGTCCGGATTCGAGTTGAATTCCATCAACAAAAACAACACATGACCGCCTTTTTAGTATCGCGGTTTTATTTTTCGTGTTTATATTGTTAACAAAATCAAATAAATTGTTATTTTTTTTTGTCGCTGGTATTTTGAAATTTAAGGAATACGTTCCCGATCTCGCGTTGAGATCGTTTATGTCTGAAATACCTTTCGTGAAAGTTAACGGAAAGTCAGCAAAGGAAGTTAAATCTAAACTTCCTAAAACGGAATTGTTTCCGTCTATTATTTTAATCTCAACCTCTCGAGCCATGCGTAATATTTGCGTATGAAAATTGAAAAGATACTTGGAATGTTCCTGTTTCTGAATCCGATTCGATAACAGAACCGTTTTCGATTATGATAGGTAGTAAGTGTCCATCTTCTTCGGTCCACGCTCTTTTGTTGTAGAACATTTCTTGAATCCAATTCACCTCAGTTTTTTTAATACTTTTTGAAAATACTTCAAATTGATGTTCAACCGTATTCGCTAACGTTGCGGAACCTCTTGTCGTTGATCCTATAATATTACCATTTGGTTTTAGATAATTTTTACTTTTATGGTTAAAACCCTCAACAACTCGACCCCTAAAAGTATAAGAATCTTGAGCGCCGAACTTGTTTTCCCAATGAATATGACGGTCAACACCGCAAGCGCCCTTAAATATGTACTTTTTTACCTCTGAAGCGACTGATAAATCAGAGTTCTCAATATAAGCTAAGCAGTAAGCGCCAGTCAATCCGGCAAGTTGGTCCGCAAATGTTACGGTTAAATCTAAAATTTGATTGTTTCCGGTCGATGGAGCTGCGGGCGCTGAATATATTTCGTTGCCATTAACAACTGTTAAAAATAAATGATTAGGGTTTGGAACTAATGACGTAAAAGTGCTAAATGTGTCCGCAGAAGTGTCTAGTTTTAACACATCAGCATTGTTGTAACTAAACAAATATACATTATCATCAGATAATAAAGCTAAATTACGATAAATAAAAGCGTTTTCTGTGTTTGTACTTAAAAACGTGACAGCATCGCCCGCGTTCGTGTCTATTCTCATTACATTGTTAACATTTGCGGCGACTGACACAACGTAAATAACACCATTCGAGGTCTCTACAGCACTAGATGATTGTGAATTAGCAATCCACCCAGTAGCCGCGTGAGAAGTTAAAATGTCTGTATTAGGGTCTAATTTGTAAAATTTATTTGTTTCTACATTAAAAGAATAAATAAAGCCGTTTGCGGCGTAAACTATACCGCCGAAAGAACCGCCCACAGTAAGCCCAGGGTTTAAAGTTGTTACTGTATCGGTGTTAGTGTCTATCTTTAAAATATTATTTTGCGATTGAGTATGTGCGTAAATAACACCATAAGGTGTTATGACTTGATCAAAGCACCGACTTAAACCGGCCCCGATGCTTGACGTGGACGAACCTACGATAGTTAAAACGGCTATATCTGCCGCGTAATCAGGTAAAAAATAAATCTTATTCGATACCGGAGAATAAGCCCCCGTCATGTATTGCGGATTAACTAAAGCCGGATAAGATCCGAATGATACCGTTGTATTATCTGTTAAATCAACACGAAGTATTGAGCCTGATCGACGCGGAGCGCCATACAAAAACCCATCTTGACCGTTTACAAGTTTACCAGTTCCAGCGTCAACTGTTAAATTATCAAAATAATCTATATTAGAGCTTCCCGGTAAATTTGCTCCAGGTAATCCAGCGCCCGCAATTTTTCCGTACTGATCATTAAATTCAATCGACCCCGATCTGTTTACAACCGGATACCGTTGCGAGAATAAAAACACATCGTTAGAATTGTAATAGTCACGAACAAAAAACGCATCATCTTGAACGCGGTGCATTGCTAAAAATTCCGAATAGCCTTTAATTATACACTTTTCGCCGGTGAAATTTGTTAAGAACTTTTTACCAGTTCCCGAAGTCATGTCGTAATCAGATAATAAAAAAGGTTTAACCCATTCTTTGTGAGTTAAAATATAATTATGTGAAGTAAACAGCCCTGAAAGATAATCAGTAATAAATGGATAATTTGTTGTTCCATCATCTAAAACCTCCCAAGCGACAACAGTATAATGAATAAACGCAGTATCTTGAGATATTGTAGAGTTAATTCCGCTCGTTGCTAATTCGCTTGAGGTTGTAAAGCTTAATTGATCCGCTAAAATACTTGAGATATTGAACTTAAAAACTCCAGTCGTTCCCGGTTCCGGATTCTGTTCGATTGTTGAAATTGTGTTTATCGTATCCGTTACGACTAAAATCATACGTACAATATTAGCCGTGTTTGATTCCAGTTGCCAAACAACCGGACGTGTCGCGACTGTTTTTCTAGCTGGTGGAATTACGGTAGTTATTGCCATTGTAAAAGTGTTACGATTAAAGGTTTAAAGGTAACAAATTAAAACCACATTTAATCCTTATTCGTGGTTACATTTTTCAATTGCTTTTTCTAAATGTCCGGGGTCGATCCACTCCAACCCGTTTGCAATTAATAAACCGAACCAAGTTAAATTTTTTATTAAATAATTTATTCCTAAACACATCGAAATTGTGTCATCTTCATGTCCGAATTTATACCCGCCTTTTTTCTTTAGTATTACATTGAATAGCGGACCGCCTAAAACGTTGCCTAACTGGTCCAAACTAACCGCAATGGTTAAATGATAAGCATGATGTATTTTGACTATAAAAAGCCCCAAAACATATAAAGGCAAAGCTAAAACCCACACGAGAAGCAAAGCAATAACGGCCAGTAAAAAGCTAATTAATTTCACGATAAATAGTTTGTAATGTCTAAAACAATTTTGTCATGCAGTTCTTGAGTGTATCCGTTGTCGATGTCTCCTTGCGTTATTGGTGCAATGTCATTTAATAAAGACACTAAAGAAATTCCCCAAAAACCAAAAGTAAGCCTATTAATTACGGGCGTTAACCTGTTGAAAATATAGTTAATATTTTGAATTGTCAACTCTCCTGTAGCTTCTTTTACTGCAAAGTTTTCAGCGGCAAACTTGTAAAAATAATTTTCACCGTCTGACTTTGATTTTGTAAAGGCTTCTAGTATTTCCGCATAAGCTATGTTATTATTTACACTTAAAGAATGGTATTTTTCACTAATAGCGGTTTTTATTATGTCGCTTGGTTCGCTAGCAAAAGAAACTACTATTTTTAAATCTTCATAAGCTACAGAGGTAAAAATATGGGTTTCCCTCAGCCAATTGTTAAAATATTTTCCGTCTGCGTTTTCGTTAATTGGTGCAATCTCTAATTTGTACATAGTTTTCTAATTTTTGAACATCTATTATTTTCGTAATCCTTGCAGACTTTCGGTCTATCCTCATAAATAGAACAAAGCATTGTTTTTCTATCTAAATTAACACAAAGCCCGTCTTTGCTTTTTTTCATTTCTGCGTAGTTATCAAAATAATTTTCGTCTAACTGTTCTTTTTTGTCTTTAAATTTGGGGAATTTACCCACAAACACATCTACGTGTTTAATAAAACAATCATTTAGCCCTTTTTCTTTTAATAATTCAAATTCTAACTTGTCTACCTCTATTACTAGAGAGCAACAGGCCGAGTTGATACATTTCAAACAATCTACGACCATGATTGAATTAACATCCTTCTAGTTAATAAATCTACATTATCACCCCTCGTGTTAAATTGTACCGTAATAACGTCACCAATAACAAGCCCATCAATAGGGCATGTGCTTTGGACGCTTTGGTCTGAGTTTTTTTGCTGCCTGTCTATTGTTAAAGAGTCTGTTTCTGTAGTTCCGTTTTTTGCAAAGTACATATCAAGTTCCTCGTTTTGGTCGTTGTTGCAATTTACAACAGAATAAAAAACATAGTCCCCGTCCTGTGTAATGGTAAAGCTTAAGTCGGGAACATTTGTAGGTGTGTTACTATTAAAATTATTTGAATTTGTAGTAGATAGAACCTCTGATTTAAAGTAGCTGCTTGATGCTGTTGGTAAGGTGTGATAGCCTTTTGTCCCGCTTGCGTTTGTTCCGTAGTATTGGTTATTACCTGGATTGTTCGCATCGTTTACAAGCTGCAAACTATCGCTGTCATCTTCAATGCTGTTTTTTATGGCTGTTTTGTCTCTTTTTAGGTCTAATGCTGTTTGGGTTGCTGAATTGCCTATTTTTGCACGTTCGGCACTTGTTAAAAATAAATTTATAGCCCCCTCTGCAATATTGTCCGAGTCGTCCGAAACCTTATCAAATACATCCACACCAACCGTAACAACAAAAGATTCATTTGCACCTGAGTTAATTTTGCTTATAGTTATTTTGTCGGCAGTTCCTGTAATTTTAGTGTCAAGAAAACCTTCAGTAGTATCTGTCGCCGATGCTTTTACTTTGTCGTTTTGGTCTGACCCTGAAGTAAACGTTACAACCCCGCTCTCATCTTTTTTCTTTTCTATGCCGTCAGTGTCTAAAAAGATAGTATAAGTACCTGTTGGTGAATTTGGTACTGTTGCGGCTGCTACTTGTTTAGTTATTAATAAACCCATTTTTAATTGATTTCAATTATTCCGTTATTTGTAATAGTCCCTAAATTAGTTAATATACCATCGTGCGCGGTTAATTCTGCCCCGTTGTCAATTGTTATCGTTGCCCCGCTGTCAATTTTTAGTTTTCCATAAACAAAGTACTCAAAATATTGCGGTATTATTAAGCTTTCACCATTTAAAAAATGGTATTTAGTCCCGGTTGACACGCTTACAGTGTCGGACTCTCTCAAAGCGTCTAATATTTTGTCATATTTAATGTTCATTAGCTGTAATTTAATATAAGACGGTTATTCCATGTATTATCGAAATTCTTATTTCCATCGGCCCACGTTATAGATACATCGTTTCCGGTTTCGATTATTCTTTTAACCGACCATGTAACCGAGCTTGTAACCGTTCCAGCATTTGCATAACCTAAATACGTAACCGAACCAACCGAATCAACTTGTAATAGTTTAGAACCGATTGAGTTTTCATTTACGGTTCCAGTTAAGACTACTAGCAATTGACGAATTAATTCCTGCGTTGCTTCGGTTGCGACTAGATCCAATGTATCATCGAGCGAAACTTTAGAATTCAATTCGATTAATTCATCAATAACGGGCTGTAAATTACCGCCGCCGGATCCGGTCACTTTTAATTCATCACCTAAAAAGGTAAATTTGTCCGTCGTTAATTTTACGGAGTTTGAATTTATAAGTAAATCACAAACCTTTTCCCATATCCTTCCTACTATACCTCGGCTACCTCCTGACATTTATTCGTTTTGTAAAAATATATTTCGATTTGTTTTGATAACGTTATCAAAAAAACCTGAGCTAAACGTTCCTAGTTCTTCACGTATTAAAGATAGTACAAATTTACTTTGTTCTGAAATAACTAGCTGAATAAATCCGGTCCGCCTTCCGTTGTCTGAGAAATTATAAGCGTTTGACGTGGGCGATCCTTCCTGTTCAATCTTTTTTCTGATCGCAAAGGCCATTCCTTTAACTTCTTTTTCACCGGTCGCGATTCCTTTTTGTTCAATCCATTCAATCAAAGCGTAAACAGACACTTTTTTTCCCGGTCTAATTCCCGAATCAACAAACTTCGCGTAATCTTGCATGTAAACATCAATAGTATCAACTCCGTTCGTCTCGAAGCGCATCGTTTCAATTAACGTTTTTGTGTTGTTGTGTCCTTGCATCGCGATTTCTTCACGAAACTTTTCAACGAAAAATTCACCAACTAAATCCAGTAAGACGTTTATTTCTTCCATCTAGTAAACGAATGTACCCAGTACACAATCAGAATTAACACACACTTTAACTTTGTAATACGCTTGGACTAGCTTCGAATTATGCACGTCCTTTGCTAAAAACCCGTCAATAGTTTTAATATTTTCAACCTCAATTCCGTTTGTAGTTGTTAAGGCTCTTCGTTGAACTTCCGCGATATATTGATTCAGAATCGTTTCGACTTTGGCCTGTTTATTGCTTAAGTCCTGGACCGTTTGTTGTCCGAAATTATATTGATCGTATACGAATAATTTGAATTCATAACAATTTTGCTTCGGTAAAAATGTAGTCGTCGCAGATTTACGGTTAATGTTCGGTTGTGAGTCCAACAAAATTGCCGGATACGTTTTTGAAACGTTTTCGTTTACAGCCGATACACGGTTATAAATAAATGTCGGAGCTACAATACTCGAAACCGGTAGCGTATTATCGTTTACACGCATAGCAGCGGCTACGGTTTCGAATAAAGTTACTATTGTATCTATGTTAGCCATTTACTTTTTCCATTTCTTAGATTCGATTTCCTGCATTGCGTGTTCTGTTTTCGCTCTTGCAATTTTCAACGATATTATTTCCATCACTTCCCACAAATCAGAATCCATTACGCTTTCGATTGGCGTTTTGTCCACTCTGTTAAAGATTCCAGTTTCAGCAATACAAATAGCTTCAATTTTCCAATGAAGCCGTTTTGATATTTCAGCGTCAACCCCTCCCGGCCCAACTCCCGACGAACTTCCGCCGCCGTAGATGTTTTTAAAAACCGATGATATTTGTTGATGTGCTTTTCCAAAAAAAAATACCCAGCGTAAGCCGTTTGACAGTCTAAATCAAGAAAGTCCTGAGCGCGTTTGTCTAAAGTTTCTTTCCGTTTATCTTGAAAGTTATTAGAAAAAAGTACGGCGCTCACCTGAGCCAGGGCATTGTACTTACCTCTATTAAACCCATCAAAAGCAGCCATTAAGGACGTTAAATTAACCCAGTCACCAAAGGTCGCGCCGGATAGTAATTGAGTGACACCGGTCATGCTAGTGAAGGAATTGATAACTCTATATTGTTTCTTCTTAAATCTAAATCGGTTAATTTGCGGAATGTTTGTTGGTTCTCCTAAGAACTTGAAACACCTTGACGCTAAGAATTTAAGATCATGCGTGCCGGGTTCGTCAAGTAATATATTGCCCTCTAAAACTTCGCGCGGAATATCCGAAAAACAACCGATCCAATCAATATAAAACCTATACAAAATTGAATCATCAATTTCCAACGGAGCTTCTTCGGAAGACCGAAGAAGCTTTAATAACGCCGGAGGTTGATTATTCAGAACCTCAAAAGCATGGGACATTTCACGAATAGAAACGTCTCGCCACCGCTCTTTCAATGTGTAGTTTTTACCGTTAATATCAAGCTTCATAGTTTATAACTTTTTTGCAGCGTGATTGATACTAACATACACAGATTTCAGTCTGATCGCGAGCGACCTATCTTCTTTAATAGCGATTGAAATTTCAGCCGCTAACGTTTCTAATTTTGATTTAAAGTAAGCTTTATCTTTCGCTACCGAACCCGACACGATTAAAGTGTCAAATGTTTCGCAATGTTCTGACGGCATCACTTCGCCTTCAATCGGTTTAATCGATTCGGTTTTCTTCTTTGCTGGTCTTCCTCGTTTTTTCTTTTCCATAGTTCAAATATAAGCAATTAGAATTTAAATTGATAATGATTAATAAAAAAAACGCCATTAAAACGGCTGATAACATTCCACAACAGCAACCCGAAAAGGGCAGCCTGTTATTTCAATGTTAGCATTAATACTACAAATCAAATTCTATCATTGGTCTTGTAATATCAAATGTTTCTTTATCGTGTTGTTGATTAAGCGTAACCTCAATCACATCGTATTCCATATAAGCCCTACCTCTTTGGTCTAGGCTTATTTCAGCATCGTATTTATCAAGCAACTCTTGTAATTCCTTTCTAAATTCTTGCTCAATCTTTTGTTCTTCTGTCATATTTTTTAGTTTAATAATCCGCACTAATGCTAACAAGTATTAATAACAACCAAAAAGGCAGTTATTACACTTATCATTGCAAAACATAACTAAAAAAAAGCCCACCACTGTTATGCGTTTACTCGGTCGGTTGCAATATTAAAATAGTTTTCGTCCATTTCAATTCCTATTCCGTTTCTATTTAAGTTTTTACAGGCAACTAAAGTACTTCCAGAACCCATTGTAAAATCTAAAACTGTTTCGTTTTCGTTGGTGTAAGTTTTTACTAAATATTCCATTAAATCTAATGGTTTTTGTGTTGGGTGTAATTTTCCTTTTTGTACACTTGTATTAAACTTCTGTATGGTTGTTGGGTACTTACCTTTTAAAACCCTAGTTTCTCCATCGTGGCTAGTCATACTACTACTACCACTTTTACTTGCGTTTTTTCTAGTATATGTTCTTGGTTTTTCTCTTGGTGTAAATTGTGGGTTGTATGTTGTTTTACCTTTTCCAAATATACTTATAATTTCGTGATTACTCATAGGTCTATATTTTGCATAACCGTGTCCAACTGGTAGTGTTTTGTGAAATATCCAATCATATTTAAAAGATTTTATATTACTCATTCTTAAAGCAGAACTAAAAGGCTCAGAACCAAATAAAACTATTGCACCATTAGGCTTTATAATTCTATTTAATTGCTCCCACATCAATTCAAAATCAATTACACTATCCCATTTACAGGCAGTAGTTCCGTATGGTGGGTCTGTAATTATTGCATCAATACTATTATCTTTAATTGTTTTCATAACCTCCAAGCAATTACCTAATCTTAAATCTATCATATATTACGCATTTTATTTTTAAACAAAAATAATGGGCTTTTTTTTAGCAACGTTATGCAACAACGTGTATAATTTATTGCTACTAATCGCTATTTTACCAAGTTATTTTTATCGTTTATACTATTCTATTATTTATTAATTTCAGTGTCTTATATCGCAACAAACCATACACAAATAAGTTATGTGCAATGGCTAAATTATACCGTAATGTTTAAATATCTGCACCATAGCGTAACCAATCACAAACAAAGGCACTATCTTACATATTGCCTTTAATATAAATTCAACTAATGCGTTTGGGGCAGTAAAATTCATAAATAATATTAGTGTTGCCATTGCTAATACTGCGAAGTTGTAAGTTAATTCAATTGTATTCATTTCGTTTCATTTAATAGTTTGTGCTGTTAAAACCGCCAAAGCACATAACACGGTATAAAAAACATTAAAACGATTTTTTATACAAACCGTTAGCATTAATACTAATTATTCGTGCCAATCTGCAATAACTTTACTTCCTTTCATTACACTTATAGTACAAGGTTCTAAATTACTAATAGTCCCAGTTTCATTATAATCTAAATCTAACCTGTAAATTTCATCAGCAGCTCCACCTACATTGGCGTACACCACTTCTCCTTCTGGTGTTTCACCTTTAAACATAAAAGTATATTTGTAATAATGCCTAAACTTTAGTTCTACATTACCATACTTTTTTAAAATATCTTCTTTTGTCATTCTATTTAATTTTTAAGTTTAATAATCCGTACAAATGCTAACAAGTATTAATAACAACCTAACGGCAGTTATTACACTTATCATTATAAAACACCGCTACAGTCTTCGCACTCTTTCATTAGTAATTCTGTTGGAAATCTATCTTCTATTTTGTGATTGCATTGGCATTTTATAACATCATCTAAAACACCATTATTAACGCGGTTCATACCAGCTTTAAACGCCTCTTCAAATATTAAATCAAAGTGAGGGTTGTTTATTCTTGTATATCCATCGTCATCATAAAGTGAACGCCTAATTTCTGTTAATTTACTTTTGCTAATTATCTTCATCTATTTAATTCGTTAATAACATTGTTTAGTTGTAGCGTTATGCTTCATTTAAAGCACGTTTATACATTTCTTCTAATTCATCAAAGAAAGATTCTCCTTTTGTTGTCCTCATTGACTTATTGTATTGGTTCACATAAACCACAAAACCATTATCATCAATCCTTTCATAAGTATCAATAACATCTCTACCTTTTTCTGTATTAGTCCAAGTAATATAAGTCCTTGGTTTTGTTACTGTGAATACTTTCAAATTCTTTACTTGTTGTATAAATTTCATGTCTATTAAATTAACGAAGCACAACACGGTATATAAAAAATTCCGCTTTGCTCCACATTTCATATACTAATCATTAATTAAATTCGTCATAATCAAACGATTCAGTATATTCATTAATATCGATCGAATCTTTAATCTCATTAATCAATTTCTTTCCGGTCAGTTCCCGCTCGAATTTAACCGACCATAATTCCACCGTTCCGATTTTAATCGCCTGAACACCTGAAGCGGATTCGGTCCCAAATTCGTGATCAAATGATTCGTCAACTAGTTCGGCTGTGATTTCAAATGTGTAAATGTATTCTTTTCCGTTGTGGATGAGTTCTTCTTCAAACTGTTTTGTTTTTTGCATGGTTAGGATAGGTTTTTTATTACGAAAATAGCGGATAGGATTAAGATTGATTCGATCATGGTTTAGTTTGGTTTTAGTTTGTTTAACAAATGTAATCAATTCAATCTGACTTGACCTAATTTTAATACAATTATATTTATAACTATACTTTTATTTGTGAATGTATACGAATACGGGTAAAAAAAAAGGTGTTCGAACCTAAATCCGAACACCTTTAAACTATGAAAAACCAAAAAACCCGTGGTAAATATAAACAATATTGTTTAGAATGACGCAACGCGATGCCCTGTTTTTTTCAAAAGAAAATCGGCCGCGTATCGTAGCGGATCGATTCGATGATTCCAGTCGTCAATAGCCAGCTTAGTTTTTTTATCTGAATAAGCGTAGTTATTTAATTCTTTTACGATCTCGGTTGATTCTGGATCGATTATCAATTCGTATTCTAACAGTAATTTAATACCGGCCGCAATCGAACCCGGTCCCTTTTCAGCTCCTTTAATATTAACGCCGCTTCTTCTAATGTCGTTAATCAATCTCGGTTCCGCTGAATCCGCAATAATTAAAGTACGCCCGCAATGGAGCTTATTTAGCTCGACTATTTCTTCGGTCGTGTGTTTGTTTCCTGAATAGCATTCTTTTACATAGATTAACTTTCGTTTTTTATCTACGCTGATTTGTATTAACGTGGTCGGATCAGGATAAAATCCGTAATCTTGTCCAAAAATAATTTGCCCCGTATCAACAAACGCACCTAGCCGCCAATTCTCAAAGATAACGCCTTCGGACTTTTCCAGCCAGCCGCCTAAAATTTGGTGATTGTATTTTTTCGGGTGTTGTGTTTTAATTTGCTCAACACGTTTTAAAAACGATTCGTCTAGATTATCTATATTGTCAAGGTAGGTCGTGTGAATATATGTTACATCGTTTTTAACTCCATTGAATCCGGGAGCGACTCCGGCTAATTCGAAAAACCTTTTGTATATCCAATGCTCTTTCGTTGCCGGATTCAATATAATAATTACGCGGTTCTGAACTCCCTTCGTTCTAATACTTAAATCGATTTTATCGAACAACGTTTCATCGTGTAGCTCTTCGGCCTCGTCAAGCACCCATGTTGTGATCCCTTGCAATGATTTTAGATTCGCAGTTTGTTCGCCTGATCCCGTTTTGATTCCTTTAAAAATTACCGTGGACCCGTTCGCAGTGTTTTCGATTTCAGATAATTTTACGTTAAAATAATCATTAGCGTTCAGAATGTCGATCTTTTCTGTAAATTCAGGGATGATCGAAATCTTTGCGGATGTCATTGTATACCGTGTGAACAATATCCGTTGTCGTTCCTGGAAGGTTAATTGTGTGTTGAATAGATTTACACCAAAAGACTTGCCAGAGCCGCGACCGCCAGTGCAAACAAAGTAACGAGTACTTGATGTCCACAACGGCTTAAATTTATCATTTATCTTTACCGCTTGTAAACTCAATCGGGCTAATGTTTATGGTTTTACCGTTCGACGTGTGATCAACGTGCTGCATCGATAATGCTTTCCGTTCGTCGTTGGATGATAGCAATTTATATAACGCAATAAGTTCCGCAGCCTTGTCTCCGGTCCGTAGTTTTTCGCGTATCTCTGACTTGATTGTTATTTTGTTGTCTTCGAGCAATTCTTTTATAGCGTCCAATTCCTCCGAACCATCAGGGTAAAAAGTATAAAACGTACTCTTTGAAATCCCAATCATGACAGGAACCTCTTCGACTAAATATAAAGCCTTTTCTTTTACTACTTTTAAGGCTTGTTTGAATTTCTTTGCTTTATCGTATCCAGCCATTATAAATTGTTTTTTAATGCTTCTTTTATAACTTGTAATTCGTTAGAGCCACACGGATAAAAATTATAAAAAGTAGCGCGTGTTATACCTATAAAAAGTGCAACCTCTTCAACAAGATAAATCTGTTTATCCTTAATAACCTTTAACGCTTGCTTATATTTTTTTTCCTTATCGTAAGCCTTCATAAACCCGGTATTATTTTCAATAAGTCTTCGTGTCGCATAGTTGCGTATGTTTTCTTTTCTACGTTCTTAATCGTATGAAACCACTTCCGGCCCTCTTGGAATGTCGCATTCAATTTGAATTTAACATTCTTATGAACGAACGTTAAAAAATCCTCATCGTATGTTTTGTGAAGCGTGGCCATTACCCTAAAGATAATAAAAACGATTGTAATTCAAGCAATGACCGGACTAAAATGTATTCGTTACCGCATTGCTTCACATGAGATTCAAACTTCTTTTGCTTCGGGCTTTGTTTTCCGATCTCGGTTTTCACCTCCACAAAATACGTCGAACCCTTCCAGCTCAAAACCAAATCAGAGC